>Ga0075431_100005274_pt1 | contig 12734 bp, 5 predicted proteins | sample RhiMetdeltSRZDD5_FD_75297 | JGI IMG/M metagenome (GOLD analysis project Ga0075431, IMG submission 75297) | Populus rhizosphere microbial communities from Tennessee, USA - Rhizosphere MetaG P. deltoides SRZDD5 | ecosystem: Host-associated > Plants > Roots > Rhizosphere > Soil | place: USA... | reverse complement strand
GGCCGCGAGCGCGCTTCTGATCGGCGCGGGCGGATTGGGTTCGCCGCTGGGCTTGTATCTGGCGGCGGCGGGCGTCGGGCGACTGGGGCTGGTCGATTTCGACGTCGTCGATCACAGCAATCTGCAGCGACAGATCCTGCATGGCACGAAGGACGTCGGTAGAAAGAAACTGGATTCGGCCAAAGACCGCCTGGCCGACATCAATCCGCATGTGAAGATCGACACTTACGAGTTTGCGCTCAGGTCTGAGAACGCGCTCGACATCGTCAAGGATTACGACATCATCATTGACGGCACAGACAATTTTCAGACGCGCTATCTGGCTAACGACGCCAGCGTGTTGCTGGGCAAGCCCAATGTTTACGGCTCGATCTTCAGGTTCGAGGGCCAGGCTTCGGTCTTCCATCCGAAGGCCGGCGGGCCATGCTATCGCTGCCTGTATCCCGAACCTCCTCCTCCGGGACTGGTCCCGTCGTGCGCGGAAGGCGGCGTGCTCGGCATCCTGCCCGGCGTCATCGGCGTGATTCAGGCCACCGAGGCGATCAAACTAATACTAGGCGAGGGCGAGCCGCTAGTCGGGCGATTGCTGCTCTTCGACGCGCTGAAGATGAAGTTCCGCGAACTGAAACTGCGGCGCAACCCGGAATGCCCGCTCTGCGGCGACAACCCGACGATCAAACAGTTGATCGATTACGACCAGTTCTGCGGCGTCGCCCCGCAGCCGGCCGCGGCCGAGGTCTCCGATTGGGAGATCACGCCGCTTCAACTCAAACAGCGGTTGGACGGCGGCGAGCGCGTGACGATCATCGACGTGCGCGAGCCGCACGAATGGCAGATCGCGAACCTGGAAAGCTATGGCTCGCGTCTGATCCCTCTCGGCCAATTCGCCGGGCGCATCAATGAACTCAATCCCGATGAAGAAATCGTCGTGCATTGCAAGATGGGCGGCCGCAGCGCGAAGGCTTACGACGCGATGAAGAAGGCCGGATTCACGAAGATCAAGAACCTGAAGGGCGGCATCCTGGCCTGGGCCGATCAGGTGGATCGCACGATACAAAAGTATTAAGGCTAAATGTCATAGATCTGGAACCGGAACCGACGTTTCAAGGCATTGTCGGGTGTCGGGAGCGGCCTGGCAGGCCAAAATAACCATTTTGGCCTGCCTTTGGTCAAGCCCAAGGGCGATTAGGCGTCACTTTGTAACAGTTCGGTTCGTATACTTGACATTTCCAAAAATCCCCTCTGTCAGGGTGAAGATGCTACTGACAAGCATCAGAACTGTTACCAGATAGCTACCCACCAACCATGCCTTGGCTTTGCGTACCGACTCTTCCGGCCATACCGCATTTTTGTTTTCCGGGCCGAAACCAAATAGTAGTAATGCATTATTATTAACGGTTTCGGGATTGTTTCTTTGGTACTCCAACGCCCTCGGTTTTAGAACGGTCCCGGCCACGATCTGTCTTTCCGGCCGTTCCGGCGGATACCAAAAGACCAGAGCGTCATACTTTTGTTTATAGATAAACGCGCTTAGAACAAAAGCGATGGACAACACTATGGATGCGATCATCCATCGCTTTTTATATTTTTTCACCGGCAGTCCTTGCGCCGCGGATTTGATCAACAGCCAAATGATAAGCGCCAAAAAGGAGCCGGCGCCCACCGCGATTTTGGCGTCGGACTCTTCCGGCGGCGCAATCCCGATCAGAAAGCCGCCTGAGGCGGCGAACAGGCCGCCTACAATTTCGATACCTTTAGTTAAGAGAGAACGGTCCGTTTTCAAGCTTGCCCCTTTTATGGATTCATCTTGAGTTGAATCGTAATTTCGCTCTGCGAATTCTTGATAACCGGAAATTTCAATTTTTCGGTTATTGGATTGGCGCTCTCCTCACCCGGCTTTGCGCCCCAGAAAAAATAGGCGGCTTCGGTAAGCTCAACGCTCGAGGGGGAGTAGAGAGAGGGGAAAAGCCGTGGTTTCTCAACCGCCGCGAGGGCAACCGGCACGTACATAAAACGGATCGGCTCCAACTTTTTCCCTGACGAGATCGCCTGAAGCGTCACCTTTACCCTGGGCCACGGCAGGGGCGGCTCCCCTGATCTCACCTCGATAGCGCCCCTCCGCTTGATTCTGAGATCCTCCTCGATCGATTGGAAAATCTCTTGTTCGTGACCGCCGATCTTATTTTTGCCGGAGACGGCGTCGCGAAGAACCTCAATGATCAGCTTCGTCTCAGAACAGAGTTGTTCAAGGGGTTCTTTCGTAATCGGCCGTCCATCCCGTCTGAGAATTCCCAGTAAGATTTTCTCGAGGTCGTTGTCGATCTTGGTAATGGAGGCGCGAGCCGTCTCTCCAATTTCGTCATTCTCGAAGACGCCATCCGACTTCAGGATCTCGACCTTGAGACCTCGGAGCGTCTTGACCTGCTCGGCGAACCGGTCTTTGATTTCGGCTTCCGTCGTTAGGAAAACCCGGTACGAGTTTTTCAACGCGGCTTCAAACTGCGCGCCCCCCTGCGCTTTTGGCAGCTTGACGCGAGTCGTCGCAGGCAGTGGTTCGAGTTTTTCAAGCCCCGGATTGAGCAAGTAAACAAGCGTAAACGCCTCAAGGTCTGGTTCAATTCCGTTATTGTAGAGCAACTCCTGAATAACTTCGCCGTCTTTGACCACGACAGTCTCCACCGTTAACCTGATTGGTTCAGACGGCAAAGGCAGCGGGTTGTCTATTTTCTTCCCCAGACTTATTCGGATCGGCGCGTCTTCCAACATGACTTTCGCGCCCGTGACCGGACCCGGCGTTTGAGATGAAGAGAATGGCGCAATCAAGGCCAACAAGAGAAAGGTTAATAAGTGTCGGTACATGGTTTTTCTATTTATTGGGCATCGACTCTCTATTAGAGAGCCATGCTGAGTTACATGAAGCCTGTGCAAATAAAAATCATCTGCAATCAGCGCTGTAATTGACGCTGACCTGGGTGCGCATCGCTTCCAGCGTGCAGTATCGGCGGGAGGCGCATTAGAAAGCCATGGGCCGTCTAACCGATACTGCACGCTGGAAGTGATGCCTACCCAGGGCGAGCCTCCCGATTTATGCGTAGACTTCAAGTTACATGTCATGGTTATTTAGCGACCGGGGCCGCCGGCGCGACAGAAGTTGTTTTCTTTCTTGCGAAGTCAAAGAAGAGTGGGATCTGAACCTGAGCGTCCTGGTCTGAAGGAAGCGGGTTATAAGGCGCGTCATAGCGAGCTCTGCTCAGCCAATCCCTCAAATTGAACGTGCCCGCGAACTCAGCCTGTCGAATCAGAGCTTTCGTCAATATCGAACTGTCGTCATCCGCTCTTGCGCTGCTGTTAGATTGTGTGGCTGCCAGAATCATCATTCCTTTGTCATAGGAAAGCTGGCCGAATCCTTTGTCCGCGAAGGGCCCTGGCTTGAACTCGTTTCCGCCGAAGGCCCCGGAATGACAGGAGTCGAGAATCAGGGCGATCTCTCCGGCGTCCACATCCTCAAACCATTTAGCGAAGTCGTCTGCGGAAATTGACAGGTCGAGGAATTTTCGCGCCAGCGCGCATTTACTTTGCTCGCCGGCTTGCTGGGCGCACTCCGCCAATCGCGTCTGGCCCACGGCGCTGGCGCCGTCCATATCGAAATAAGGAATTAGATAAAGTTTGCCGCCGGGAGTGACGACCCCGTGGCTGGCAATGAAGACCACAACCAGATCGTCTGGCGTCGCCGCGCGCATCCGGCTAGCGTTCGGGATCTTCTCACGGCGCTCAGGGCTTATTGCCCCGCCGGCCAACAGGCTCAGCGCGGCGCCAAGGTTCTCTTTTGTCGCGCCAAGAAACTCTCTTTGTGTTTCGCCATCTTGCGGGGCTGAGATCAGTGGAATCGAGATTACTTCATAATTGGGTTTCAGCTTTTCAACAAGCAATTTCTCGATCGCGCGCGCGTCAAGAACTGTCGCCTTTAAATTCCACAGGGAGTGTGGGCCGACTCCGACTCCCATCGTGATGATATAAGCGCGGCGTTCCGCCGTTTGTGTCGGGCGTGGAAGCTCATAAGTCGCATTCGCAGTCTCACTTTTAACTCGGTCGGAATTAAAGGCGTATGCGCTAAATTCGACTGACTTGGCGCCTGGGTGGAGCGGCGCCCTGATGTTCTTGAAGAGGATTGTCGTCTTGCCGGATTCCAGTTTGACGGGGCCGTCGCCTTTGGGCGCCACCCCAACCCGCTGGCCGTCACGGAAAAGGCGGACGTTATAAACGCCGGAATTAACCTTCTCCTCTTTCCCGCCGCGAATGAAGGACCCGACGTTGTTTATAACTTCAACCTCAACTGCTACAAGATCGGCGGCGGCGTTTTGCGGCTTGATACCGCTAATCTTTACCAGCGGTTGAACGCGGTTTCGGGAAGTAAGATCAGGGATCGCACGAAACTGACTTTCCTTACTATCAAGTAGCCGCTGCAGGAGCGTCGTCTCATAATAATCCTGCATAAAGATTTCGAGCGATAGCGGCTTGAAGGGATTATCCGGCATTACCCAATGTACTTCTTGAACCTCTTCCAGACGGCTTGCGTCGAGCCGCCCTTCCGGCGTTACAACCAGCCAGTCTTCCTGGCTGGGAACAACCAGGCTGCCGATCTCTTTGTCTTCCTCTATGTTGAACAACCTTATTCTGTTCTCAGCCCCGCCCAACGCCAAGATCTTTCCGTCCTTACTGTAGGAGAGATTGCCCCAGAAATCGGTGATCATCGATGACTGCTTCACCTCATTCGGCTCTAACATCCAATGATACAAGGAATGGTATGTCGTGTAACTAATCGCCAACTTCCCCGGGACAAAGATTAAGTTGCTTAGGTCTTCCATATAGTCAAGCTCGCGCTGCCGATAAAGCTCTTTCGTAGAAATATTCCAAATCTTGATTGAGTTCCCATCAATCACGGCAAGCAAGTTCCCGTCAGCGCTGAAAGCCATGGGCGAAGACAGCCGGCGATCCCTCAAGCCCTTGACCTTTACTTTAAAGACTTCATTCCAACCACCAATTTTGAAGACTTTGATGTCATCCGTCTCTCCCTCCTGGCCTGACAGACAGGCGAGCAGTTGACCGTCCCCGCTAAACTCGAAATGAGTAACGTCTTTATAACTGAACGCCTCTTTCCAGTTCGAGAGCTCGTAAAGTTTTACGATGTACCCGTCTTGAATCAGATGGACCGCAATGAACCGTTGGTCGGGGCTGAAATGAGCGGCTAGGATGTATCCCTCCAACTCAATCTTGCTCCGTTCACGTCCGGAGATGAGATCACTAATCGACACGGTCGTCGATACGATCGTCTTTTTCTCTTTCTTTATCGCTTTCGGAATCAACCGAGCGATCAGCCGTCCGTCGGGACTGATCGGGGCTTTGTTGCCCAGAGCGGATATTCCGGAGACCTGCCGAGGCGGCGCTCCTCGCTTCAGATCCCACAACTTCGTTCCCTTCGTCAAACTTGCCGTGATGATCGAACTTCCGTCCTTGGTGAATATTGGAACAGCGCCCAACGGGATCGGCAGAAAAAATCCTCCCATTAAATCGCGATTCGAGACCGCGAGCGCGGATACTTCTTTCCCGGTGCCGGCCTCCCAACGCGAAACGTTTTTAAATCCAGTCACCCCGTTGAGATAGTTTCCATCCGTGCTGAATTTGATCGGCGCGACCTGGAAAAAGAAGCTCGATTCCAGCACGTCGGCCCTTTCCGACTTGTCGTCTTTTTTCCGGTCCTTCGACGACTGTTTAGTGTCCTCTTCAGGCTTGTCGCCGAACACGGACATGCCGAGATGATAAAGCTCGCGGGTTCCACGGATGCTGCGGGCTTTGATAACGCCATCTCCCGTCACAAAAGCAATGAGGTCTCCGTCGGAATTGAGGGAGATCGAGCGAATGCTGCGCGCCAGGTAATTCATTAGAGCTCTGGTCAATCCCTGTTTAAGCCCTTCCTTGACTGTTCGATCAATTTGACATGCCGATTGAGCTAGGCCGGCGGCGTCGTCAATTGTGCGGCGGATCTTGCCGATTCCGGGAATTTTGCCCATTATCGGACTTAACCTATGGGATTTCTCGAAAAGCGCGTCGCACCGATCGACGATGACTTTCTCTTTTTCTTGGCCTGAACTCACGTCGAAGAGTTTGATGGAGCCGTTGCGGCTGCCACAGGCCAGCGATTTGCCGTCCGGACTAAACATCAGCGCGGTGACGACTTCAACCTTTGCGTCAATCTCGGACATCAGGCCGCCGTCCGAGGTCGACCATAGCTTTATCGCGTTCTTTTCATCTTCGCTTGCTCCGGCTACGATTTTTCCGTCGGGGCTCAAGGCGAGAAGATGAATTTCTTCATGAATGGTTTGTTTCGTTCGGCCGGAGGAGACATCCCAAACTCTGATCCCGCGTTCGCCCCCGGTGACAAGAAAACTTCCGTCAGGGCTATACGCCATGGAAACCGGAGTGTTGAAAATAAGTCCTATGCCTTCGCTTTTCTTCCCGCCATCCTGCTTGTTGACGGTCAACTCGGACATCTTGCGGATCAATTCACCCGTCGCGGTATCAAAGATTCTAACGACGCCTTCTTTACTCAGGATCGCCAGATTCTTTCCATCGGGGCTGAAGGTAATGCCCACGGTACGGAAGCCGGGAAATGTATTGATCTCTTTTCGTTCGGCCGTGTTCCATATTTTCACGACGCCATCGGATCCCATGGTTGCGAGCAGCGATCCGTCCGGGTTATAGGCGTAGTCGTTGACGAAGGTGGAGTGGCTGGTTTGAACGACAAGTCGCGGCCTATTCTTCGAAGACGCCACATCCGCTTTAACGGGAGTTTTGTTCCCGCCTGTTTCATTCGTATCAATACCCTTTGCGCGTTGTAAGGCGATAGTTTCTCTGGCTATGTTGATAACGCTTAACGCCATCTGTTGAATGGCTTCGCCGACGGCGTCTTCATCATTCCTCGATAGTCCCTGGGACTTGCCTTTCAAGATAGGGTTATTTTGATCGACTGCCTCCAGTACAAACTCGACCTCTACCTTGAACATGGGCTTTGTGTCGTTTTTATCACCGGCGCCATCATTAACGCCTGGGATTTTCTTCTTAAGAGCGCCTATTACTCCTTTCCCTTTTGCCGGTTTAACCGCATCGCCGTCAATTGTTGTAAATAGAATGAAATTGAATCCAAGGCTTGCCGCCACTTCTTTTGCTTTGGCGCGATCAACGGTTTCGACCGGGCCGGCTTTAAACCCTATCTCCCTTCCGATCGCTCTGGCGAGCCTGTCCACGAACGCCACGGGCTTTATGACGCCGGATCGTACTTGAGGTTTGTATACGGCAATACCTATTTCAGTTACTTGATTCTGAGCGTTCGAAGCTGATTCTTCTTTATAGCTGACGCCGAGAGCAACCGATCTTTCCCACAGAGCAGGTAAAATAGATACTGTGATCAGCAAAATAAAAAGGACGACGCCCGAATTTGTTAGTAGGCGAATAAAGCGGCTTTCTTTATATCTCATAGTTATCCCCCTGGCTTTTACGGCTGTAGTTACCGTGTTTGTGATAGATCGAATCCGGCGTTCGCTGGCCAAAGAATCGGTATTCGTTCCGGAGAGGCGACAGTTTCTGGCCGTTTCAGCCCATTAAGCGGAATTCGCCGCCAAAACGGCTCACTATTTTGAGATTTTTTGTAATTATTTGAGGGCTGTGCACAAATCGGGAGGCGCGCCCTGGGTACGCATCGCTTCCGGCGTGCAGTATCGGCGGGAGGCGCGTTAGGAAGCGCTGGGCCGTCTAACCGATACTGCACGCCGGAAGCGATGCGTACCCCGCCTTAGCGCCAATTACAGTTTTGATTGCAGAGGGTTTTTATTTGTACAGGCTTCAATTATTCTGGCGCTGAGTAACTATCGTTCATCTTCCGACCGAGGCGGCCGGGGCTTCTTTGTATCGTTGATTTATTCTGGCCTCGCTGGCCGCCCGCCACAGCCGCGCCGTCCGATCCCAGCTTCCGCTCGCCAGCGTTTGCCCGTCAGGTGAAAACGCGACCGACCAGACCTGATCCTTGTGGTCTTCGAGCGTGAGCAGTTCTTGCCCCGTCTCGGCGTTCCAGAGCTTGATCGTGTGGTCGTTGCTGGCCGTGGCTATGCGCTTCTCGTCGGGCGAGAAGACGGCTTCAAAGACTTCGTCCGAATGGCCGGTGAAAGTGATCAGCGTTTGCTTTGTCGTCAGGTCCCACAACCGCGCCGTATCATCCGCGCTGCCCGACAGCAACCGCTTTCCGTCACGCGAAAAGGCGACCGACCAGACCCGGTCGGCGTGGCCCGCGAGCGTCGCCAGATCGCCCCCCGTCGCGACATCCCAGAGCTTGATCGTCTTGTCCACGCTGCCTGAAGCGAGAGTGCGGCCGTCGGGCGAGAATGCGACCGACCAGATCTCCCTGCCATGCCTCGCGAGCGTGCGCAGTTCCCGTCCCGCCGCCACGTCCCAGAGTTTGATGGCGCCGTCGTCGCTGCCCGTCGCCAGCGTCTTTCCATCCGGTGAGAAAACGACGGAATGGATTTGACCGCGATGCCCGGCGAGTGTCTGAAGCAACTTACCGGCGTTTGCATCCCACACGCGCGCCGTCCAATCATCGCCGGATGAGGCGATCAGCTTGCCATCCGGCGAAAAGACGACGCAGAAGACCTGCCTCGCGTGGCCTTCGAGAGTGGCGAGCAGACGACTCGTCGCCACTTCCCAAAGCTTGATCGTGCGGTCTTCGCTCGCGGTGGCGAGAAGACGCCCGTCGGGCGAGAAGGCGACGGAGAAAACGTAACCTCGATGTCCGACGAGACTGTCGGGCGTGAGCGCCTCGGCCACGTCCCAAAGCTTCACAGAATCGTAGCCGGTGGAAATCAATCGCCTGCCATCGTACGAAAATTCTACTCCCCTCACTTCGCCGGTATGGCCCTTGAGGACAGAGAGTTCGCGCTGAGTGGCAATGTCCCAGAGCCTGATCGTGCGGTCGTAGCCCCCGCTCGCCAGCAGATCGCCCTCCGGGGAAAAGCCGAAGCAGCCTGCCCACTCCGTGTGTCCGGCGAAGATGGCGCGGCGGCGGAAAGTAGAGAGATCATAAAGCTTGATCGTGCGATCCTTTCCACCGGTGATAAAATATTGTTCCCCCCTCAAGCTTTGCGCGCCGGCGGTCAGAATCTCATTATCTGGCTCTGCGATGGCGCCAATCGTCCGGCCCATGGCCATATCCCGGAATTTCACCGTCTTCCCATCAACGAGCGCCCAAAACCAATCGCCATCGGCGGCATAGCCGAGATTCTGAATCCCCCTCTCGGAGAGAGTGGAGACGACGCGTCGGGCCTTCAGGTCCCACAACTGAACTATCTCTTTTCCAACTCTCGTCACCATTCTTTGCGAGCCACGACGGCGGTCAGTTACGATGCTTATCCTATCGATGGCGCCTCGATGCCCGAGCAGCGCGTCGATCTGACGGCCAGTCGCCGGATCCCATGACTTGATCTCTCCGTTGTCATGCCCAGTGAATATTCTCTGACCGTCATGCGTAAACGTGGTGAACTTTGACGACGGGTCGGTGAGTGTGAGCAACACCCGCCTGGTTTGGGAATCCCACACCCTGAGCGTGTTTTCGTCTTCCAGCGTCAACAATTTCCCCGCTTCCAGATTGAGCAGGAACGGCGTTTGTGACACGTGACTCCACCGGTTCAACTCCTGGCCTGTTCCCGCGTCCCATAGTCTGATGGCATTGTCATTGCTCAATGTCACCAGCCGTCCTCCGGAAGCAAAAGTCGAGCCTTGAAACTCGCCGGGAATGCGCAGCGTCAACTCCTCGCGATGGCCGAGTCGCCAGAGGTAGCGCCATTCGAAGCTGCGCAAATCCTCCTCTCCACTCTTCGGGGCGCATTTGTCCAAGGCCTCCTGATAGCCGGCCATATTTCCCGCCGCAAAATCCACGCTGGCCTGGCGCAGGCGCGCGGCGTAAAGCTCGCGGCGTTGAACGCGCTCGCGTTCGCGCGAGACGCGCAATTGCCACAACGTTACGATAAGCCCCACGCTCAGAGCGAGCAGAAAAACGGCGGCGGCGGCGGCGAAGGCTTTGTGGCGTTTGACATACTTCGTCGCGCGATAACGCAGCGTCGCGGGGCGCGCTATGACTGGCCCGCCGTCGAGGTGGCGCTGGATGTCATCGCTCAACTGCGTGGCTGATTGGTAGCGATGCTCCGGCTCCTTGCGCAGCGCCTTGAGCGCAATCTGATCGAGATCCCCCCTCAGGCTGCGGGAGAGGGATTGATCCGCGGGTTTCATGCGCGCGCTCGGGCGCTCTGGCTCCTCTTCGCAAATCACTCGCGCGATTTCGCCGAAAGCCGGAGATTTGAATTGATAAGGCCGGCGGCCTGTCAGCAGTTCGTAAAGCAAAACGCCGAGCGAATAGACATCGCTCGCCGTGGTGACCTTGTCGCCGCGCACCTGCTCCGGGCTGGCGTATTCAGGCGTCAACAGGTGCAGCCCCGTTCGCGTCAGCGGGCCGGACGCGTCGTCTGCTTCAGGTGTGAGCAATTTGGCGATGCCGAAATCGAGCAGTTTGACACTGCCGTCTTCGGCGACAAGGATGTTCGGCGGTTTAAGGTCACGGTGGATGACCAGGTGTTGATGGGCGTGCGCCACGGCGGCGCAGACCGACCGGAAAAGCTTCAGCCGTTCGGCGATAGAAAGCTTACGCCCTTCACAGTATTCAGTGATCGGGGCGCCGGCGACGTATTCCATCACCAGGTAAGGCTGGCCGTCTTCCGTCGCGCCGCCATCAAGCAGTCGTGCGATGTTGGGATGATTGAGCGCGGCTAGAATCCGCCGCTCCTGCCAGAAACGTCGCTCGATCCCGGCGGAGTCCGGCCCAGGCCAGACAAGTTTGACCGCGACCTCCTGGAGATAGACTTCGTCGGCGCGGACGGCCAGATAGACTGCCCCCATCCCGCCGCGGCCAAGCTCACGCACGAGTCGGTACCGGCCAACTAGCCGCCCGGCTTGCTCTCCGGCGGGTAACAGCGCGGCGTCGAATAACAGAGGCTCTTCGAGGAAGCCCTCATTTCGCTCAAGCGCGAGCAGCATTCGCTCGACCTCGGCGCGCACCGATTCCTCGCCTCGACAGGCGGCCGCCAGATAGCCTTTCCGCGCGCGCGGCTCCAATTCCCAAGCGGCGTCGAAGACTTCCTTCGCTCGGCGCCACTCTTCCAATGTCATAATTAATGTAACATCCATTCAACCATCTTTGGCTGAGCACGCGGTCCAAGGACTATAAAGCGGAAAATTGCGGCGAAACAGCTCAAAGACGCAAGAAAATTTTTGACCATCAGTCATCGTATGCTACATTGTGTTTCCCACAGACGCCACGCCCAGAATTGAAAATAGAGGACTGCGACGAACCTTATCACATTTGGAGGCGACGAATGGCGACACCCCAGCCTACCGAGTTTACGACACTGCTCATTGACTTACGACAGGGTAATAAAGCCGCCGCGGACGAGGCTTTTGACTTGATCTACCAGGAGCTTCGCCGTCTGGCTCGATACTACTTGCGGCATGAACGTCCCAACCATACGTTGCAAGCGACCGCCCTAGTGCATGAAGTTTACCTGCGGCTGTTCGGCGATGCGGAGATCGAATGGGTGGATCGCGCCCATTTCTTCAGGGTGGCAGGGCGGCAGATGCGCCGCATCCTGGCTGATTACGGACGCGCGGCGAGGGCGGAGAAGCGCGGCGGCCATCTCGCCAAAATATCTTTTAGCGAGGCTCAGGGCTTCGTCTGGCAGCGGCCCGAAGATTTGTTGGCGCTGGAGGAGGCGCTCGGCCGGCTGGAGCAAATTTCGCGGCGCGCCGGCGATATCGTCGAACTGCGTTTTTTGTGCGGGCTTACTGAAAAGGAGGCGGCTGAGGCGCTTGACATTTCAGTCGCAACGCTTAAACGCGAATGGGCGTTCGCCAAAGGATTCATCCTCCGCCAGTTGGCTGGCGAAGAGTCGGAGGCGAAGTTCAATAATTGCCGGTGTTGATCCTGGCTGTGTTCGATACACGCCTATCAACCGCGCGCCGACCGCCGATGAACAAACGCCGCGGATTACCCTTCCCCGGCCTCGCCGTGTATAATTCCTGTTTAATTTCAACCCAACAAGTCACCGGAGGCATAATCCATTAATGACCAACACCGTTAAACGTGTCGCGCTCGCCTATTCGGGCGGACTCGACACCTCGATCATCATTCCCTGGTTGAAAGAGAACTATAACTGCGAAGTAGTAGCGATCGCCGCCGACGTCGGGCAGGGCGAAGAGTTGGCCGGATTGGAGGAAAAGGCCATCGCCACGGGCGCGTCTGAAATCTACATCGAAGACCTGCGCCACGAATTCGTCACTGAATACATCTGGCCCACGCTGCGCGCCGGCGCCGTATACGAGCACAAATACCTGCTCGGCACCTCTTTCGCCCGGCCCGTCATCGCCAAACGCCAGGTCGAAATCGCTAAGCGGACGGGCTGCGACGCGCTCGCACACGGATGCACAGGCAAGGGCAACGATCAGGTCCGTTTCGAATTGACATTCAAAGCCCTGGCGCCCGAATTGGCGGTGATCGCCCCCTGGCGCGAATGGGACGTCGTTTCGCGCGAGGACGCGATCGATTACGCCAACGAGCGCCGGATTCCGATCACGGCCAGCCG
>Ga0075431_100005271_pt1 | contig 12736 bp, 8 predicted proteins | sample RhiMetdeltSRZDD5_FD_75297 | JGI IMG/M metagenome (GOLD analysis project Ga0075431, IMG submission 75297) | Populus rhizosphere microbial communities from Tennessee, USA - Rhizosphere MetaG P. deltoides SRZDD5 | ecosystem: Host-associated > Plants > Roots > Rhizosphere > Soil | place: USA... | reverse complement strand
GCGAACGGTGGCCCGGCGCCCGAGCAGGTGACCACAGCCATCGCGAAGCGCACGCGGGAGATCACCGAGTATCGAACGCTCCAGGCACCCGACCTCCCCCTCGACGCCGTCGCCGACTACCGCCTGGGCAACATGCTCGTGCAGGTGATCGACCCGGTCCGTGACTACGCCGCGCTCATGGAGCGGCTGTTCGACTTCGACGCCATTCGGGCGCTCCTGTCTGGCGGACGCTTCCGCCTGCGCTTCGACGCGATGCACGCGGTCACGGGCCCCTACGCGCGCGAGATCCTCGAGCGCCGCCTCGGTGCGCCTAACGGGACGGTCATGAATGGAACGCCGCTGCCGGATTTCGGCGGTGGCCACCCCGACCCGAACCTCACGTACGCGCATGACCTGGTCGAAGTCATGCGCCGCCCGGACGCCCCCGATTTCGGCGCGGCGTCCGACGGTGACGGCGATCGCAACATGGTTCTGGGGCGCGACTTCTTCGTGACGCCGTCCGACAGCCTCGCGGTGCTCGCGGCGAACGCCACGCTGGCGCCGGGCTACGCGCGCGGCCTGGCCGGGATCGCCCGCTCGATGCCCACGAGTGCCGCCGCTGATCGCGTCGCGCGCGAGCTGGGGATCTCATGCTACGAGACGCCGACAGGGTGGAAATTCTTCGGCAACCTTCTCGATGCGGGACGCATCACGCTCTGCGGCGAAGAGAGCTTCGGCACCGGCTCCGACCACGTGCGCGAGAAAGACGGGCTCTGGGCAGTGCTATTCTGGCTCAACATTCTCGCGCGTCGCGGTGAATCAGTGGAGCAGATCGTGCGCTCGCACTGGCGCCGCTTCGGCCGCAATTATTACACGCGGCACGATTACGAGGAGGTACCAGCGGACGGTGCGCGGGCCGCGATGGTCCGCGTGCAGGAGCAGTTCAGGACGCTCCCCGGATCGACAGTGGCCGGCCGGCGCGTCGCGAGCGCCGACGATTTTGCCTACCGCGACCCGGTGGACGGCAGCGTGAGTGAGCGCCAGGGGCTGCGTATTCTCTTCGAGGATGGCGCGCGGATCGTGTATCGCCTCTCCGGCACCGGCACGAGCGGCGCGACGCTGCGGATCTACATCGAGTCGTACGAGCCCGACCCCGCGCGGCAGAACCTCGACGCGCAGGACGCTCTGCGTCCGCTGATCGAGGCGGCGGCATCGTTATGCGACCTTCGCGCGCATACGGGGCGTGACGCACCCACGGTCATCACCTGAATGGCGCTGGTGCCGTAGCCGCTGGGGGGGGGTCGGAGTCGTAACGCATCGGTTTGTTGCATCTGGGTCCGCGTGGCGAGGACACTTCGGTGGGCTATACAGTGGTGAAGGGGTCAGAACAACGATCTAACGGAAACAGCAGGAAACGGCCGGGATCCAGCAACAACAGCAGTATCCGGCCGTTTCCGGGGGTTCGGTCTTGATCGTCGGTCCGACCTGTCACAACCATGACGCCCCGCCGAACCGTCCCCGATCAATGAAGGTTCAAGGGGTTGCTGTTTCCGTTCCAATCGTTGTAACCACCCTTCACACTGCCTGGGTCGAGACGCGTCCGACGAGCATTGGGGTCCCGGCGTTGATCATCGTCAGAAGCGTTGCCAGCCGAACCCGCGGCCTAACGAGACGACCCACCCCGCGGGATTGCGATCGGTTTCCCAGCGGTACGCGAGATCCAGCCGACCCACGAGGGACGCCGCGGAGCGGATCGAGCCGATCCGCAGACCGAACCCGGCGTTGGTCCCCGTTCGGCGCTCGTCGCCCGCGAACCACGCGCCGCCGTGATCCACGAATCCGGCCACACCGATCCCGACCAGCCCCAGAAATCGCGGCATCACCAGCCACCGGTACTCCGCGTTCGTCAGGTAGTAGCGGTCGCCAGTGAACGCGTGCGACGGAAACGCTCGCACACCGTAGCCGAGACCGATGTCGTATTCGACGCCGAAGGGAGGATTGTTCAGCCGGCCCGCCGACGCGTATGCCACGAGCAGGTGCGGGCTGCTCGGTTGCACGACGGCAAGCGTGTACAGCTCGACGCTGGACGAGTCCGTCCCCGCGGAGGTGCGAAGCCCTCCGCCTGACCCGCCGAACTGAAGGAAGCCGCGCGGTACCTTGATCCCCGCATTCGCCGCGATCCGCCCTCCGATGCCATCCCGTTCGTACCCCCACGCTTCGGGCGCCGCGGCGAGGTCCGCGCGAATCGTCGGCCCCAGGTCGACGTCCTCGATGCGGCCCATCGCCTGATAGTTCTGCACCTGGATGTAATGCGGCCGGCGTAGCGCAACGTACGGACCGGCAGACAGGAAGATCGTGCGCGGGATCTCCTCGGTACCGCCTTGCTCACCGAAGTCGTCGCGCCGAAGGTTCGCCACCACCCCGAGGTGCACGTACCCGCGCGGGCTCGCCCGAAGCGCAATCGCAGCGTCACCGCGCAGCGCCTCGATCTTCCGGTGCGCGGAGTCTGCGAGGAACCCGCGCTCGTAGTGCAGCACGCGACCGTCGAACAACGACCCGCTGAGTATCGCGCCTTGTCGCGACGACAGGTTGAGGAACGGATAGCGAATCGATGCACCAGCCGCATGGCCGTCCGACCGACGTGAGTACGAGGCCCCGACGCCTACGCGATTCGCGATGAGTCGAGGCGTATCGAACCCCACGAGCACCGTGCTGCGATCCGGGTCATTCTCGTAGCCTAACGTCGCGATCGTCCGCGTCCCCAGCAGGTTGAGCTCCTGGATGAACGCGTTGATCACAACCTCCGACCCGCTCGTCCGGATGCCGAACCCCAGGTTCGTCGTCCAACCATCCGCCGTCCGCACGCGGACGATGAGCCCAGAGTCCGATCGCACCGTGTCGATCACGACATCGCGGAACACGCCGAGCCCGCGGAGATTGCGCTCGGACTCGTGCACACGCGCCGAGTCGTACCGTTCCCCTGGCCCGAAGAGGAGCTCGCGCCGGATGACATACGGTCGCGTTTCCGCGTGCAGCGCGTTCACGACGCGGAACCCCCAGAACCGCCGCGCCTCGGCCGAGTCGAACACCGCGCCGCGATCGATCTCCACGCGGTGAATGATCGGAGCACCCGGCGCGGTCTGACCTAACGCCGCGCCGGACCAGCACAGCGCCGGAAGCAGTGCGACGGCGCGAACAAACGGTTGGCAGCGCAAGCGCATGAGGTCAGAGTAGAGCGATGGGAGCGAGAAGGCTGACGCCGGCGCCAACCCATGTCAACGGCGAGCGCGCGCGAGGATTCGCGAATCGAGGCACGTGACGCGCGATCCGGTAGTTGCGCTTCGTTCGGCCCTGACGTATGACGTACCCATCCTTCACCACACGCGCACTATGAGCACGCGATTCCAATCGGCCTGGCGCGGTCGGGCCCTCGCCACGGTCGTGGGACTTCTCGCCCTCGCTCGTCAGGCGGACGCCCAGCAACCGACTCGTGCCCAGGGAGCCGCGCAACCGGCGGCACAGGACAGTACCGCGCAGCGCGAGGGACGAGACGATCCGCGCGTCGCGCCGAATCGCCGCGAGGGCGAGGGGCCTTTCGCGCGCCTGATTATTCGCGGCGCCACCCTGATCGACGGCACCGGTGCGCCCCCGCGCGGCCCGATGGACATCGTCATCGAGAACAGCCGAATCGCGAGCGTCGTGAGCGTCGGCTACCCCGGGGCCCCGATCGACACGAGTGGCCGCCCGCGGAATGCTACGCGTGAGATCGACGGCACCGGGTTGTACGTGATGCCCGGGCTCGTGGACCTGCACGTCCATCAGGGCACGAAGCAGAAGGCGCCCGATTCCGAGTACTACAACAAGCTCTGGCTCGGCCACGGGATTACCACGGTGCGCGGCGTTCCGTTTGCGAGCTTCGGCTACTCGATCGGTGAGAAGCGGCGGAGTGAGAAGAACGAGATTACCGCGCCGCGCTACTGGGTGTACCAGCGGCCCGGTTCCGGATGGGGACGCGGCCCGGTGCGCACGCCGCAACAGGCGCGCGAGTGGGTTCGCTGGCTCGCGCAGAATGGCGGCGACGGTCTGAAGCTCGGCGCTGAGCGACCCGACATCATGGCCGCGCTGCTCGATGAAGCGAAGAAGCTCGGCCTCGGCTCGACTGCACACCTCGCGCAAATTGGCGTTGCCCAGATGAACGCCGACGAGGCTACCCGACTTGGGCTCGAGACCGTGACGCATTTCTACGGGCTGTTCGAGAGCATGTACGAAAGCAACTCCGTGCAGCCGTGGCCCGTGGACATGAACTACAACAACGAGCAGGACCGCTTCGGTCAGGTCGCGCGTCAGTGGTCGCTCGTGAAGCCAGGTGGGGAGAAGTGGAATGCCTTCCTGCAACGACTCAAGGAGCGCGATGTCACGCTCGACCCCACCATGGTCGCGTATCTCACGAGCCGCGACCTCTTCCACCACATGTATGCGCCGTGGCACCAGAAGTACACCCTGCCGTCTCTCTGGGCGTACTACCAGCCGAGTCGGACGAACCACGGCTCGTACTGGTATTACTGGACGACGTGGGACGAAGTGGCGTGGCGCAACTTCTACCGCGTGTGGATGCAGTTCCTCAACGATTACAAGAACATGGGCGGTCGCGTGACCGCGAGCTCCGACGCGGGTTTCATCTACAACACCCCTGGATTCTCGACCATTCAGGAGATGGAGCTGCTTCAGGAAGCTGGATTTCATCCGCTCGAGGTGATTCGAAGCGCGACCATGCACGGTGCGGAGACGCTGCTCAAGCCGAAGGGGAGGGAACTCGAGTTCGGCGTCGTCCGCGCGGGCGCGGTGGCTGACCTGTTGGTCGTGGATCAGAACCCGATCGCCAACCTCAAGGCGCTCTACGGCACGGGGGCGCTCAGGCTCAACGATCAGACCGGCAAGCCCGAGTTCGTCGGCGGGGTGAAGTACACCATCAAGGACGGGATCCTTTACGACGCGAAACAACTATTGGAGGACGTAGCCCGGATGGTCGAGAAGCAGCGTGCCACTCCGGCTACGGACGACTCCGCGCGCCGCTGAGGCTAGCCGAAACCAAGCCGGCACGGGGGTTGTCGAACAAACAGTCGAAACGGTTCCCTGTTCCCCGTTCCCGGTTCCCAGTTGTCTCTGCAGGAGCAGATCCGCGAAACCCTCGGTCCCACATTCACCGTCGAGCGGGAGCTCGGCGGTGGGGGGATGTCGCGCGTCTTCGTGGCCTACGACCAGACGCTCGAGCGGCGCGTCGTGGTGAAGGTCCTCGCGCCCGAGCTCATGGCGGACGTCAACGCCGAGCGGTTCCGGCGTGAGATTGTCGTCATAGCCGGCCTGCAGCATCCACACATCGTGCCTGTGCTGTCAGCGGGCGAGATGGGCGGGCGACCGTATCTCGTCATGCCGTACGTCGATGGCGAATCGCTCCGCGCCCGGATCGCGCGAGGCGGGCCGATGCGCATCGTCGACACCGTCGGCGTGCTTCGCGACATCGCGCGAGCGCTCGCCTACGCCCACGAGCGGGGCATCGTCCATCGTGACATCAAGCCGGACAACGTCCTGCTGCACGCCGGTTCCGCCGTCGTCGCCGACTTCGGCGTGGCGAAGGCACTCGATGTCGCCCGCCGCACGCCGGGGATGGCTTCACAGGGCACGCTGACGGCGGCCGGCGCGTCGCTCGGAACGCCGGGGTACATGGCCCCAGAGCAGATTGCGGCGGACCCGAACGCCGACTACCGCGTGGACATCTACGCATTCGGCGTGACCGCGTACGAGATGCTCACGGGGAAGATCCCGTTCCACAACCGCGCGCCTCACGCGTTGCTCGCGGCACACCTCTCGGAATCACCGACACCCATCGCGCAGCTGCGCTCCGACATTCCGGCGGCGCTCGCGACGCTGGTCATGCGGTGCCTCGAGAAGGACCCCGACGGGCGACCGCAGAACGCCGGGCACATCCTCGCCGCGCTCGACGACCCGGCGGTTCTGAGCGGCGAGCTCGGTCCCGCAACCGTAACCGGCGCGACGGCCGCGGCGCGCACGGTGTCGGCGCGCCGAACGAGGGCACTCATCGCCGCTGGCGTCGTGATCGCGGCGGTGGCCATCGCCGGCATCGTCGTGTGGCAGCGGCCGGACCCGGCGACCTCCAGCGCCGGTGTTGTGGCGACGCCGCCGAGCATCGCCGTCCTTCCCTTCGTGGAGCTCGGCGAAGACTCGACCGGCCTCGCCGCGAGTGCGGTCGGGACGGAGCTCACGAGCGCGCTCGCGCGGGATGGCCGAGTCCGCGTGGCGTCCGGCAACACCGCCGTTGCACTTCAGAAACGCCTGGCGCTCGGTCAGAGTGTGGCGAACGCCGTGACCCTCTACGTGGAGGGGGTCGTCCAGCGCGAAGCGAATCGCGTCCGCGTGGACGCGCGCGTCGTGAACGCCGCCGACGGCTTCATGGTCTGGGCGCAGAGCTACGAGGGCGACGCGAACCAGCTTTTCGCACTCCGCCGCGAGATCGGCGTCGCCATTACCGAAGCCGTGCACGCACAGCTCGGGCTTTTCCCTCAGCCGACCTCGCCCGCGGATAGTAACCGGCGGTAGTGTAGGCGGTTTGCCGGAGTGCCATGGCGACGTAGATTCGCCGTCGTCCAGCCCCGCCATCCGCTCACCGCTGAGCTCCCGCCGTGACATGACATCGCCGCCGACGCACGCCGCGGACGGAGAACCCGGTAACGACTACGCGGGCTGGATCGTGGCCCGCGCCGGTGCAACGGGCTTCGCCACGGAGCTCGACATGGGAGGCCAATCGCTGACCGCCGACGAGCCGGTGAGCGCGGGTGGCGGTGGCGCGGGCCCAACGCCGTACGAGCTGCTGCTTGGCGCCCTGGCGTCGTGCACCGCGATGACGATCCGAATGTACGCGTCGCGCAAGAAATGGCCGCTCGAGAGCGTGGTTGTGCGCATCCGCGATACACCGGCGCACATCACGGACTGCCTGAACTGTGAGATCCAGGAAGTCGGTGTGCGGAGCCTCGACCGCGTGGTCCACTTCGAGGGGCCGCTTTCGGCAGAGCAGCACACACGCCTACTGCAGATCGCTGACCGCTGCCCGGTGAAACAGACGCTGGCGCGTGGCATTCAGATCCGAACCGTCGAGTAAACCTCAATTGCTTTCGCCAGCACGAATGCTCTCTGCTCCAGCGCCGGCCGGGCGCGTCTCGCCACTCCTCTCAGCGGCCGTTCTCCTTCTCTCGGTCGCCGCGGTGGCGAAAGCGCAGCGCACCGCCACCGACTCCGGCAGCGGCGCTCACCGGACCGCGCCCGCGGCGAAGGCACAGAGTGTCACGAAGTCACCGACCATCGACGGTCGCCTCGACGACGAAGTCTGGCGATCGGCCGAGCCGTTCACGGGGTTCGTGCAACGAGAGCTGCAGGAAGGCGCGCCCGTCACCGAACGAACGGAAGTCCGCATCCTCACGGACGGGGAGGCGCTCTACATCGGCGCGTGGCTCTATGACCGGGAGCCGTCGCGCATCGTGCCCGGGGAGAAGGTCCGCGACGTCACGCTGACGAACAGCGACTACTTCGCGATCATCCTCGATACGTATCTCGATCGCCAGAACGGTTTCGTCTTCGCGACCACGCCCGCGGCCATCGAATATGATGGACAGGTCGTGAAGGAGGGCGAAGGCGGCGGCGTGACGCAGACCGGGCAGACACGCGCGCAGTCGGGGTCGATGGGAGGCTTCAATCTCAACTGGGATGGCAGCTGGACCGTCGCCACCTCCGTCGACTCGTTAGGCTGGTACGCCGAGTTTCGCATTCCGTTCTCCACGCTGCGGTACGGCGGCGGGGCGACGCAGACCTGGGGACTCAACCTCGCGCGCAGCATCCGCCGGAAAAACGAGGAAGCGTACTGGGCGTTCATCCCGCGCCAGTTCAACCTGTATCGCCTGTCGCGCGCAGGAACGATCGAGGGCATCCAGGTCCCCGTCCGACGCGTCGCAACCGTCACCCCCTACGTCCTCGGCGGCGCTCAGCGCGCGTACGCGGTGGACAACGAGGGGCAGTTGGGGTACGCCTCGTCACGCCCGACAGAGTTCGGAGCCGATCTGAAGTACGGGCTCACGCCGAGCCTCACGCTCGACCTCACCTACAACACCGACTTCGCGCAGGTCGAGGTGGACGAGCAGCGCACGAACCTCACGCGCTTTCCACTCTTCTTCCCCGAGAAGCGGCCCTTCTTCCTCGAGAACGCGGGGCTGTTTTCGGCGGGCACGCCGCAGGCCGTCGAGCTCTTTTTCACGAGGCGCATCGGCATCGACAGCATTGGCCGCCCCGTGCCGATCATCGGTGGCGGTCGCACGTCCGGCCGCGTCGCCGGACTGAGCGTGGGGTTGCTCCAGCTGTTCACGGACGATGTGCGTGACGGCCCGGCATCCACGTCGTACTCCGTCGCCCGCGTCACGCGCGAGCTGCCGTCGCGCTCGCGTGTAGGGCTGATGGCCGTGCAGCGCATGTTGACGAGCGACGCCGACAACTACAATCGCACGTACGGTATGGACGGCCGCCTCGGGCTCGGCGACGCCTGGACGATCGACGCCTGGGGCGCGAAGACCGAGACGCCTGGGCGCCGCGGCAATGACTTCGCCTACAGCGCCCGCGCGGGATATCAGACGGGCGATTGGAGCAACAGCTTCCGGTACATTCAGGTCGGCGAAGCGTTCAATCCGGAAGTCGGGTTCCTGAACCGGTCCGGCGGCTACCGGTTCTACGACATCTCCTTCATGCGGCTCGTCCGCGTTCCGCGATGGGCGTGGCTCAAGCAGTGGAATCCGCATGCGAGCTTCCGCGGCTACTACGGACTCGATGGCTACTACCAGAGTGGCCAGTGGCACGTGGACCTGACGGAGCTCGAGTTCGCGAACGGCGGCCGGTTCGGACCTGAGCTCAACGTGTACCACGAGGGGCTCCAGGCGCCGTTCGAGATCGCGCCTAACGTGGTGTTACCCGTCGGTGCGTACGATTTCGCGACGCTCGGACTCGACTTCTCGACCAACCCGAGCTCACCGCTGTCCCTGACACTCCGCGGCGACGTCGGGCAGTTCTATGACGGGACGCGGCAGGGCGGCAGCGTGACCTTCACAGCGCGCGCCGGCGCGTCGTTCACGTCGTCGATTCTCTTCGACTACACGGACGTGCGTCTCGACGAGGGCGATTTCGTGCGGGAGCTGATCGGGGCGCGCCTCGCGTACTTCTTCACGCCTCGCATCCTCGTCCAGTCGCTGGTGCAGTACAACAACCAGGCGCAGGCCTGGACGGCGAACGCGCGGTTCGGCTGGCTCAACACGGCGGGGACAGGACTTTTTGTCGTGTTCAACGAGGGGCAGGTTGCGGACGGGTTCTTCGATTGGGTGCGTCCGCAATCGCGATCGTTGATCGTGAAGTACACGCGCCAGTTCGGGACGGGCGGTTGATCGGGTAATTGGGGTCAGACTCGAATTAGCGTTCGTTGCACATGCAACGAAACGCTAATTCGAGTCTGACCCCAATTTCGCACCAGCGGCGACCGGTCGGAGACAGCTTCGAGACAGGCGGGAGACCGGTGTTTCTAGGATCGGGGCATTCGTTGCCAACCGATTCCAACCTGGAGACACCATATATGGATACGACCCGCTTTCTTTCGCCCCGCATCGTCCCCGCAGTCAGCCTGGCCACCCTCGCCCTTCTCGCCGCCGCATGCGGCGATCGGGCGACTCCTACCTCGCCGATGCCCACCACCGCGGCGCTCGGCAAAGGATTCACGCCGAGCGGCCCGAACTCCTTACCGCTGAGGGGCCGGATCGCGTTTTCCAGCAACGTCACCGGCGATCAGGAGATCTACACCATGAACGAGGACGGTGGTGACATCGTCCGCCTCACCTATAGCCCCGGGCAAGACGACGCACCGGTGTGGTCATCAGACGGCAAGAAGATCTCGTTCGTTCGGACGTCGGCCACCGCTGCGGAAGTCTTCGTCGTGAACGCAGATGGCAGTGGGGTGAAGCAGCTGACGTTCCTCGGCCTGCCAAACATCGGCGGCATTGCGTGGTCGCCGGATTCGCGTCGGATCGTCTTCGCCGCGGGAAGCTCGCCGTTCTACGATGACTACGACCTGTATGTGATGAACGCGAATGGTGGTGGACTCGCGAAGCTCACGAGCGATGTCGGCTCGGAAGTCCACCCGTCCTGGTCGCCGGACGGCACCCGGTTGGCGTTCGCGTCGACCCGGACGAGTCAGTACAACATTTTCGTCATGAAGCCCGACGGCAGCAATCAGACACAGTTCTCGTACTGCGTCGTGGGCTGCGACTTCCCGGAATGGTCGCCCGATGGAACGCGGATCGCGATCAGCAACATGAACGGCTGGGCGATCGACGTCGCGCCGGTGAGCGACTGGTATCTGAAGACGACGCTCGTCACAGGTGCCGTATTCCCCAAGTGGTCGCCCGATGGCGTGAAGCTCGTGTTCGTGAGCCAGGCCTCGACCGAGATCGAAACGATCAACGCGGATGGCAGCGGGCAGAAGCAGCTGACGTCCATGAGTTCGGTCGAGCTGTACCCAAGTTGGGGTCGCAAGCAATGATTCAAACAGGCCGGCGGCCGTACGGCCGCCGGCCTCGCAGTCGTGCCCTTTCACCGCGCACGGCGTATTCGTCGCGGGAAACGACTTGCGAACATCGCCGGACCACGCCTAGTGTGGAGCCCCCTGGCCGCCGGTGAGGGCGGCCCGTCACCCACTTCGCGCTGGAGGTGTACGATGCGTCGACCGAGGGCGTTTGCCGGACTCGTTATGGTGATGACCCCCACCCTGCTCGCGGCCTGCTCGGACAGCCCGGCACCGACGGAGTCTGCCCGGGTCACCTTGCCGGCGTCGGCGCTCGCGAGCCAGGGCCCGAAGCACGTGGGCGCCATCGTCGCCCACGATAGTTGCGAGCCGGACAGCTTCAACGCGGCGGTCGGTGAGGGGACCTGCATTAATCCCGGCCGCACGACGTTCGAGGAGTTCATCGGTGAGCTCGCGGCGACGCAGACAGTGCAGTCGTGGAAGTTCAGCCCACTCGACGCGACCGCGCAGCGCGGGAAGGACATGCTGGCCGTGAACGTCGGCGGCGAGGAGCACACGTTCACGCCGGTTCGTCAGTTCGGCGGTGGGTTTATCGACATTCTCAACCAGCTGAGCGGTAACCCTGTCCCGGCACCGGAGTGCCTGAACATCCCGGGGCTCGATTTCGTCGAGGGCGGCGAGAAGTCGCTGATCTCGGGCGCGGCGCTGGCTGCCGTGGCGGGTCCGAACGGCATTGCGCGTGTGGAATGCTGCATTCATCCCTGGATGCGCACCGAGGTGCAGCTCAAGTAGCCGAAACACGGATTGGGGTCAGAACAAGGGGTCAGAACAAAGGGCCAGAGCAATTGTTCTGACCCTTTGTTCTGACCCTTTGTTCTGACCCTTTGTTCTGACCCTTTGTTCTGACCCTTTGTTCTGACCCCTTGTTCTTGACCCCGAACCTCAACGCGCGGCCGGAACCGTGATCTGCTGAATCATCCCGTGCACGAAGTGTGGCTTCCCACTCTTTGCATCAGCCACGAAGCAGAGCAGCGCATACTCACCGGGTGTGAAGTTGAGCGTGATCAGGTTTTCCTCGCCCTGTGCCATCGGCGTCGTGCCCCCGACCGGCGTCCCCGGCGGAGGGCCTTCCATCTTCTCCAGCCACGCGAGCATGTCCGCGCCCTGCCGACCCGGCGCAAGCCGAACAATGACCACCTCGTGCCCCTGCGCCGCTGTGTTCCTCACCCGAATGGTCTGCTTGCCGGCCTGGAGCGGCTGCGAGAATTGAAACCCGTAATCGACGAGGGTCATCGTCGAGCTGATCTGCAGATTGGCCGCTGACGTGTTCGACGACGCCGGCTTCACCGTGACTTCCTTCGCCATCCCCTTCATGACGTGCGGCTTGCCGTCGCGAGATGGGATAACGCACAGCATGGCGTAGCGCCCGGCCGTGAGTCGCACGATCGCGGTCGACTCGCCGTTCGGTCCCGGCGTGTTCGGGCCGCCGACATCGCGCGCCCAGGACGGGAGCTGCCCCTCGGGCCCGATCGCGTCGAAGAGATCCTTGAGCGTCTTCGCGGAGTCGAGACGGATGAGCCACACGTGGTGCATCTCCGTCCCTTTGTTCAGCAGGCGAATCTCCGTCAGCCCTGCCGCGACCGTGTCGGGCGCATCGAACGCGTAGTCCCGCGCCGTCACCGTGACGACGCGGATGCCGTCTCGCCGCGTCGTGATCGTTCCGGTCGACGACACCGAGCCGTACCGCGCACCGCCCGCATGGTGGGCGGTGGTCTGGGCGTTCGCCGAAGCGGCCGCGAGCAACACGAACCCTGCAAGAGCCATCGTTGACTTCATCTGTAGCACCTCGAGAGAGATCAGCCGTGTGAGCGGCGCTATTTGAGCGTTGAAGCGGGCGCGCAGCGGCGCCACCGATGGCAACGCTATCCGGCCGTAGCGAGAGGCACATGAGTCGAACGACCCATCGGCGACCCGCAATGAGTCAGACCCGAGTCCGAGGGCACTGAGAGAAAACTCCCGATCGCCACGTCTACTTCCCGACGGCCGCGGGCGCGTGAAGCCAGGCGCGCGCCGGCCGCAACCGAGGCGATCCGACCCGGATCGCCATACCGCCGCCAAGGGGTTGCGCGCGCAGCT
>Ga0075431_100005270_pt1 | contig 12739 bp, 11 predicted proteins | sample RhiMetdeltSRZDD5_FD_75297 | JGI IMG/M metagenome (GOLD analysis project Ga0075431, IMG submission 75297) | Populus rhizosphere microbial communities from Tennessee, USA - Rhizosphere MetaG P. deltoides SRZDD5 | ecosystem: Host-associated > Plants > Roots > Rhizosphere > Soil | place: USA... | reverse complement strand
CTCGGGCCGGTGCTGTCGATGGTGCCGATGATCCGGCGCAACGGGCTCAACCGCAGCGATATCGGCGCTTTCGAGCTCAATGAGGCGTTCGCCGCCCAGGTGCTGGCCTGCGAGCGGGCGCTCGATGATGGGCAATTCTGCCGCGACATTCTCGGGCTCGACGAGCCGTTCGGCGCGATCCCGATGGACATCCTCAATGTCGATGGCGGCGCCATCAGCCTCGGTCATCCGGTGGGGGCGAGCGGCAACCGCATCACCCTTCACCTCATCCATGTGATGCGGCGCCGCAAGGCGCGGCGCGGCGTCGCCACCGCCTGCATCGGCGGCGGGATGGGCGGGGCCGCCCTGCTCGAGCTGATGTGAGGGCGAAACCGATGCGCGACATCAACCCGACCCGCCACGCCGCCCTTGCCGCGCTCGCCCGTGATCCGCTGACGGTCGGCGTTCCCACCGAAGCCCAGCCCGACATTGCCGAGCAGTTCGTCAATTGGCGCTGGTTCATCGACCGCGACGGCATTGGCTGGGCGCTGCTCGACAAGCCGGGGTCGAGCGTCAACACTTTGTCGGAGACGGTGCTGAGCGAGCTCGACAGCCTGCTCGGCCTGATGGAGCGGGTTGCGCCCAAGGGGCTGGCAATCCGCTCGCTCAAGCCCTCCGGTTTCATCGCCGGCGCGGAGATCCGCGAATTTGCCGACATGACCGACGAGCAGATCATCGACGAGCGGATCGGCAAGGGTCTCCAGGTGCTCGACCGGCTGGAGCAGCTGCCCTTTCCGTCGGTCACGCTGATCCATGGCTTCTGCCTCGGCGGCGGGCTCGAGCTGGCACTGGCGGCGAGCTTTCGCATCGCCACCAGGGAAGCGCGGCTCGGCTTTCCGGAAGTGATGCTCGGGCTTCACCCCGGGCTCGGCGGGACGTGGCGCTCCTTGCGCATCGCCGATCCGATCGCCGCGATGACGATGATGGTGGGCGGGAGCCCGCTGTCGGCGGATCGGGCGCGGCGCGCCGGGCTCGTCGATGCAGTGACCGAGGAGCGGCATTTCGCGACGGCGCTGCGCCAGGCGGTGGACGGCAAGGTCAAGAAGAACCGCGTCGTCAACCTGGCAAGCCGGGCGGCCGCTTTCGCGCCGGCGCGCTCGGCCATGGCGCATCGCATGAGGAGCGAGGCGGAGAAGAAGGCCCGGCCGGAGCATTATCCCGCACCCTATGCGATGATCGAGCTGTTCCGCGACTATTATGGCAACTGGTCGGCGATGCGGCGCGAAGAGACCCGAAGCTTCGCCCATCTCATGGTCGGCGAGACGTCGCGCAATCTGGTGCGCTGCTTCTTTCTGCGCGAGAAGCTCAAATCCTATGCCAAGGGGCTCGAGCACGGGATCAGCCGGCTGCATGTCGTCGGCGCCGGGGTGATGGGCGGCGACATCGCAGCGGTGGCGGCATTGCGCGGCTTCATCGTGACGCTCGAGGATCGCGAGCCGCGGCTGATCGCACCGGCCATCGGCCGGGCCAATCAGCTGTTCGAGCGCCGCATCCGCAATGAGGGCGACCGGCGCGCCGCGCTCGACCGATTGATGCCCGACCCTGCGGGCTCCGGCCTTGCGACCGCCGATCTGGTGATCGAGGCGGTGCCGGAGCGGGTCGACATCAAGGCTGAGGTGTTCGCCCGCTGCGAAGCGGCGATGCGGCCCGATGCCATCCTCGCCACCAACACCTCCTCGCTGCTGCTCGAGACCCTGATGAGCGGGCTCAAGCGGCCGGAGCGGTTCTGCGGGGTCCATTTCTTCAACCCGGTGCCGCAGATGCCGCTGGTCGAGATGGTCGAGCATGACGGGCTCGATCACAGCGTGCGCGGCCGGGTGCTGTCCTTCATCAATGCGCTCGACAAGCTGCCGCTGCCGGTCAAGTCGCGGCCGGGCTTCCTGGTCAATCGCGTGCTCACCCCCTATCTCATGGAGGCGTTCCTCGCCTATTCGGAAGGGGTGAAGCCCGAGGTCATCGACCAGGCGGCGGTCGATTTCGGCATGGCGATGGGACCGCTCGAGCTTGCCGACACGGTCGGCCTCGATGTGGCGCTGCATGTGGCGGAGAGCCTGAAGGGCGCGCTGCCCGGTGCCTTTCCCGAGATCCCGGACTGGTTCCGCAAGCTGGTGGCGGAGGGCAAGCTCGGCAAGAAGACGGGCCAGGGCATCTATCAATGGAAGGACGGCAAGCCGGTGAAGCAGCGGCCGCCGGGGCAGCCCGATGTCGATCTCCAGGATCGGCTGATCCTGCCGCTCGTCAATGCGGCGGTCGAATGCTGGCGCGAGAAGATCGTCGAGGATGCCGATGCGGTCGATGCCGGCCTGGTGTTCGGCGCGGGCTTTCCGCCGTTTCGCGGCGGGCCGATCCATTATGCCAAGACCCGCGGCGTCGGCGATGTGCTGCATACGCTGCGACAGCTGCAGACGCGCTATGGCGAGCGCTTCGGGGCGAGCCTCGGCTGGGAGGCCCTGATGCCGCAGTGAGCGGCATCAGGGGCGAGCGAAGTCTTCAGGTCAGGTCTTTGACGAGGTGCAGTTCATGGTTCTTTGAAAGCGTTTTTCGAATTACTTTCTCGATGCTGTCGATACGGGTGGAATCGGAAGCGATGTCGTCCTGGCTCCTGCCTTTCTCCTGCTGGGCATTAATCCAGACGTTCAGATATATGAAAATCTCTGCTTTGAGAGTAGCCGGCACGCTCATCCCCCTAACATCAAACTTGTTACCAGATTTTGATACTTTATAGACAACCAATCCCTTCTCGTTGTGTTGTGTTACCTTGCACCTCACGTCCACGTCCTGCAAAATTCGTTCAGCGATGGACGCAACCGTACCAGCCAGCTTTGAGCCGTACGGCACGTTGTCGAGCGCATATTTTTTGATATTGGCTGGGTATGTAACAATAGTACATTTCTCAGACCACATCGCTTCCTCAGCAGACGTTACCGCCTTGTCAAGCTCTGGCTTCTGGCGAACCAATGTGGATTTCTGGCGCGTCGTAAATTTGACCACGACGGTGTTCTGCTTACTGCACTGAAATGAAATGCCATACTGCGTCTCGGTGCCCTCGCTGAGTTTCTTTCTGAGCAGAGTCTCGAACTCTTCGAGCCGTGAAGGGTCATAGGGAAGTGTTGTGATGTGCCAACAGGAATGGGATTGCTTCTTCTTGCCATGAGAGGCTTTAGGCTTGGTTTCGGCCGACGGGTCATGTCTGATGTCCGGCGGGCACGATTGAGCCATCAACGGCTTTTTCTCAGCCTTTTTCCTATCTTCCGAAGTCGCATATGCGTCGAAATCCACTAACACCGGCAGCGGCGATCCTTCATCATGCGGGCTCAGTTTGGCGAGGGAGCCGCTGAAAGATTCGTCTTCCAGCTTGAGATACCCTTTGCGTTCGCGCTTGCTCTCGGTTTGCACAGATGAAGTCGTCGGCTTCGTCGAACTCGATCCGCTGATCGTCGACGGTGTCTGGCCCATGGCTACCCCCTTTTGAAAAATAACAACCTTCAAGAGTAAGCAATCTACACGGCATGCGATCGGGCGCTTGTGCCGAACAGCACAGGCCACGAGCGATTTGGCCTCAGGCGCTCACCCGGCTGGCATGGACGGGCGGCAGGCGGTCGCGCCAGGGCATCGCCTCTTCGAGCGCGGCACCGAGCGCGATGAGGATGTGATCCTCCGACGGGCGGGCGCCGAGCTGGACGCCAATCGGCAGGCCATTCGAATGCTGCGCCAGCGGCAGCGACAAAGCCGGCGCGCCGGCGACATTGTACATGAAGCAGTATTGCACCGGCCGCTCGGAATGGATCATCCATTCCATCAGGCTCATATCCGTGATGTTCATGCCATATGGCCCGAGCGGCGGCGCGGTCTCGGCGCAGGTTGGGGTCACCAGGACATCGTGGCGGGTGAAGAATGCGCCAAGTGCGCGACGGCTGGCATTGAGCCAGTCGAGGCCGTCGAGGAAGCGAAAAGGATCCATGCTCTTGGCGAGCTTGTAGGTCTCCCAGGTGATCGGCTCGAGCGTGTCCGGACCCGGCGTGCGGCCGGTCTTCGACCCCAGCATGTCGAGCCAGCGATCGAAGCCGAAGAACCAGACCGAGACCATGCTCTCCGCCGCCTCCGCCTGGTCGAAGGGGATGTCGGCCTGCTCGACATGATGGCCCATATCCTCGAGGAGCCTGGCGGTCCGGCGCACCGCCGCGGCAATCTCGGGATCGACCGGCGTGTCGAGAAAGGGCTTCACCGACCAGGCCACCCGGAGCGGCTCGAGCGGACGTTCGAGCCATTGGCGATAGGTGCCGGGCGGCCTTGCGACAACGAATGGGTCGCCGGGCTGCGGTATTGCCAGGCAGTCGAGGAGCGCGGCGGTGTCGCGCATGGTCATGGTCTGGGCGAAGGTCATGGCCAGGCCGTGACCGCTTTCGGCCAGGCTCGGCCCGGCCGAGATCCGCCCGCGCGACGGCTTCAGGCCGACGCCGCCGCACCAGGCGGCCGGGATCCTGATCGAGCCGGCGATGTCGGAGCCATGGGCGAGCGGCACGAGACCGGCGCTCACCGCGGCGCCGCCGCCGCCGGTCGAGCCGCCGGCCGAGCGGCCGGCCATCCAGGGGGTTTGGGTTGCCCCGTAAAGGAGATTCTCCGAGGAGGAGGCCATCGAGTATTCCGGCGTGTTGGTGCGGCCGATGATGTTGAGCCCGGCAGCCCGCAGCAGCTTGGCGTAATTGCTGTCGACCTCTCCGATGAGGCCGGCGCAGAGGCGCGAGCCGAACTCGATCTTGCGGCCCTTCTCATGGCCGCCGACATCCTTGATGAGGAACGGCACGCCGCGGAACGGCCCTTTGCCGAGTTGATCTTCGTCGAGGGAGTCGATGCGGTCGTGATAAAGCTCGATGACGGCGTTGATCGCCGGGTTGATGGCGCCGATCGCGTCGGCCGCCACGGTCGCAAGCTCGCGCGGGCTGACCTCGCCACGCTTCACGAGCTCGGCCAGCGCGAGACCGTCATGGCGGGCATATTCGTCGATTCTCATCATTGGCTCACCCTTACCGCAACACGAACGGATCGGCGAGCGGGGCGTCGGAGGTGTTGATCCACACCGCCTTGGTGCGGGTGTAGTCGTGGATCGCGTCGAGGCCGCCTTCGCGGCCATAACCGGTCAGGCGGTTGCCGCCGAAAGGCACGATGGGCGACACCGCGCGGTAGGTGTTGACCCAGACGATGCCGGAGCGCAGGCGCGCGATCATCCGGTGGGCGCGGGCCAGATTGGTGGTGAAGATGCCGGCGGCAAAGGCATATTGGCTGTCATTGGCGAGGCGCACCGCCTCGGCCTCGTCGCGGAAGGTGAGGACCGACAGCACCGGTCCGAACAACTCCTGGCGCACGCAGGCGATATCGGGATTGGGCGCGGCGATCACCGTCGGCTCGTAGTAGAAGCCGCCGGGATAGGCCGATGGCGCCCGACCGCCCGTGATCAGCCTGGCACCCTGGTCGATGCTTTCCGACACCAGCGCGGCGATGCGCTCGCGCTGGCGGCGGGTGGCGAGCGGCCCCATCTCGGTCGCGGGATCGAGCGGCGGGCCGATGCGGATGGCGCGGGCCCGCTCGCTCAGCCGATCGATGAACGCATCCGCGATCCCCTCCTCGACGAGAAGACGCGAGCCGGCAACGCAGGACTGGCCGGTGGCGCCGAAGATCCCCGCCACCACGCCATTGGCCGCCGAGTCGATGTCGGCATCGCCGAAGATGATGATCGGCGATTTGCCCCCGAGCTCCAGCGTGGTCACGGCGAAATTCTCGGCGGTGTTGCGCACCACGTGGCGGGCGGTCTCAGGCCCGCCGGTGAAGGCGACGCGGGCCACCAGCGGGTGCGACGTCAAGGTGGCGCCGCAGTCATTGCCGAAGCCGGTGATGACGTTCACGACGCCCTTCGGGAAGCCAGCCTCCTCGATCAGCCTGGCGAAATGGAGCAGCGGCGCCGGGCCGTCCTCGGAGGCCTTGAGCACGACGGTGTTGCCGGCGGCAAGAGCCGGTCCGACCTTGGCGGCCGACAGGAAGAGCTGGTTGTTCCAGGGAACGATCGCGGCCACCACGCCCAGCGGCTCGCGCCTGGTGTAGACCTCGAGATCGGGCTTGTCGATCGGCAGGACCGATCCCTCGATCTTGTCGGCCATGCCGGCGAAGTAGCGATAATATTCGGCGACATAGGCGATGACGGCGCGGGTCTCGCGAATGACCTTGCCGGTATCGCGGGTCTCGAGCTCGGCCATGAGGCCGGCGTCGCGGGCGACCAGGTCGGCGAGGCGGTAAAGCAGCTTGCCGCGCGCCGAGGCGGTCATCGCCGGCCAGGGACCTTCGGCGAAGGCAAGCCACGCCGCCATGACGGCGCGGTCGGTGTCGCCGGCCGAGGCAGCCGGCATCAAGGCCCAGGGTTCGCCGGTCGCGGGATCGAGGCTTTCGAAAACCGAGCCCCTGGTCGCATCGACAAACTCGCCATCGATAAAGAGCCTGAACTTGTCCATGGTGGTTGCTAAACCTCTTGTGACGGGTGAACGAGAAAGCGCTGCAGCAGCTCGTTGAGCTCGCGGGCATGCTCCTGCGGCAGCATGTGACGGGCGCCGGGAATGATGGCGAGCTCGGCACCGCGGATCAGCGCCGCGAGGCGTCGGGCCATGGCCGGCGTGGCGCCGCTGTCGCGCTCGCCGGCGACGATCAGGGTGGGAACGGCAATCGCGCCGAGCTGTCCGGCGAGATCCTGGTCGGCCTCGGCAAAGATGCCATAGGCGGCGAGAAACGAGCGCGGATCGTTGCGCCGGAGCATCGTCGCAACCGCCTCGATCAGCGCCGGATGGCTCGCACGGAATTCCGGGCTGTACCAGCGCTCGAGCGCTGCGTCGATCAGCGCCGTCGGACCGCCGCGCCTTGCCATGCGCAAACGATCCGCCACGCCGGCCCGCTCCTCCTCCGTGCGGTCGAACACGCTGGCGATGATGGCGAGCCGGGCGATCCGCTCCGGCGCCTTCAGGGTGAATGCTTCGGCGATCAGACCGCCGAACGAGAAGCCGGCGAGCGCGAATGACTGCTCATCCGGCAGCAGCGCCGCAATCACTCGTGCGAGCTGATCGACGAAATCGTCGAGGCGTCCATCCTCGACGATGGGCGGGCTCGCACCATGGCCCAGCAGATCATAGGCAATGACGCGGTGACGCTTGGAGAGCGCGGCGCATTGCGCCTGCCAGATCGAATGGTCGAGACCGACACCATGGAGGAGGATGACCGGAGCCCCTGCCCCGGCCTCGCAATAATGCGTGCCGTCGGCAAGGGAGCGAAGCGGGCGATCCACCGGGCGCTCTCCCCTCAGCGCCTGGCCGCATCGCGCTCCTTGGTCATCTCCTCCATGTCGAGATAACGATTGCCGATCCTCGGATGGGCGCGGCCGGTGGTGGCACCGCCAAGCGCCACGACGATCTCGTCCGGACCCGGGGCGTCAGCGATCGCGAACTCGGCGGTCAGATAGTGCGAGCGGAAGCCTTCGTCGGTCTTGTGCATCAACGGGATCTGAATCGAGCATCCGGCAGGCCCCCGCTTGTTGGTGAAGGCAAGATAGGAGGTGCCGCCCACCGCCTCGCGAAAGCGATTGCCGAAGCGCAAGGTGTGGATGAAGCCGGAGGCGTGCTCGATCTCGCCATTGAGGCCGACGACCGCTGCCTTGCCATAGGCCTCGAGCTTGGTGCCGCCGCCGAGCTCGTCGAGCAGCATGGGAACCAGCACATCGGCGAGGCCGGGCGCCGCCTCGAGGATGACCGGCCGCAGATCCTCGACGAAGCCCTTGCCGGCCCACGGATTGGCGATCACCGCCGCCACCGCCACCATCAAGACGGGAGGCGAGGCTTGCTTGCCACCCTCGATGAAGGTGGTCTCGGTGAACTTCACGGTCTTGCGAATGATGGCGGGCATGGCGGGGTCCTTTGATTCAGCCAGTGATCCGAGAACCGAAACGGCCGGCTGTCAAGGCATGCTCCAAGCTTTGACCATCGCGTGGAGCTTTGACGATCGCGTGCTCTCCCCTATCCTTGCGACATGAGCAACGGTTCGATCTTCCATCCCGATTTCAAGGCACGCCCCTTCTGGTGGGAGGCCTATGAGCCCGCGGCAGAGGAGCTGACCGAGGTCCCGAAGGAAGCGCGGGTCGCCATCATCGGCGGCGGCTATGCCGGGCTTGCAGCAGCGCTGCAGCTCGCCAAGGACGGCGTCGATGCAGTGGTGCTCGAGGCGGCGCAGCCGGGCTTTGGGGCGTCGACCCGCAATGGCGGCATGGTGTCCGGCGGGGTGACCGTCGGGAAGCGCTATTCCGGCAAGGACGATTCCGAGCGGCTGGCCCAGCTGTTGAGCGCCGCCGCCGACAGCTTCAGCCTGATCGAGCGGCTGATCAAGGATGAGGGGATCGACTGCGAATGGACCAGGACCGGGCGGTTCGCCGGTGCCTGGTGCCGGGCGCATTACCGGACGCTCGCGGGCAAGGTCGATGCTCTCAATCGCTACGCCCAGGCCGGCGCCTCGATGCTGGAGCGCGACCGGCAGCGCGAGGAGATCGGCTCCGACTATTATCACGGCGGCATGGTGGTCGAGCGCTCGGCCCACCTCCATCCGGCCAAGTTCTTCGCCGGCCTTTATCGGGCAGCGCTTGGCCGCGGCGCGGTGGTGTGCGCCGAGGCGCCGGTGATAAGGCTCGGCCGCAACGGCTCGAGCTTCATGGTCGAGACGGCGCGCGGCACGATCCGCGCCGGCGATGTCATCGTGGCGACCAATGGCTATACCGGCGCGGTTACGCCGGCGCTGCGCCGCCGGGTCATCCCGGTCAACTCCTACATCATCGCCACCGAGGAGCTGCCAGCCGACCTCGCCATCAGCCTGATGCCGCGCAACAAGTCGATCTACGACACGCGGCGTCTCCTCACCTATTACCGCATGTCGGGCGACCGCCGCCGGCTGATCTTCGGCGGTCGGGCGAGCTTCCGGGCGAGCGATCCGGTGGAGACGGCTCCGACGCTCCATCGCTACATGGTCGACCGCTTTCCGCAGCTTGCCGGCAGCCGCATCACCCATGCCTGGACGGGCAATGTCGCCTTCACCTTCGACGAGGTGCCGCATATGGGCACCATGGACGGACTTCACTACGCACTCGGCTGCAACGGCTCGGGGGTGGCGATGATGACCTATCTCGGAACCGAGACGGCGCGGAAGGTGACAGGGCGCAGCAATTTCCGGAACGCGTTCGACAGCGATCGATTTCCCGACCATTGGGCCTATGACGGCAGGCCCTGGTTCGTGCCGGTCATGGGCGAGTATCTGAGAGCCCGCGACTGGCTCGACCGTCGCTTCAACTGAGGAGCGGCGATGGCCACCGAGATCGAGCGCAAGTTCCTGGTGGTGGGCAATGGCTGGCGTGACCAGGTGAGGAGCGCGAGCCACATCCGGCAGGGCTATCTGTCGCGCGAGGGGCGGGCGAGCGTCCGGGTGCGGGTGGTCGACGAGGCGCGCGCCTGTCTCACGATCAAGGCTGCCAAGAGCCGGATCGCCCGCCATGAGTTCGAATATGAGATCCCGATCGCCGACGGCCTGGCGCTGCTCGAATTCTGTGCCGGTCATCTGATCGACAAGGTTCGCCACCGGGTCGAGATCGGCGGGCGGCAGTGGGAGGTCGATGTGTTCGAGGACGAGAATGCCGGCCTCATCATTGCCGAGATCGAGCTCAAGGCGGAAAGCGACGCGCTCGAGCTGCCAAGCTGGGTCGGACGGGAGATCACCGAAGAGGGGCGCTACTACAATGCCGCCCTCGCCCGGGTGCCGTTCAGCCGCTGGCCCTAGAGAATGCTCTGGTCAGCCGCAGCGCGCCTGCAACTGCCAGGCCGTGCCATCATGGCGTGTACTGTTGACCACGATGTGGCCCTTCTGCCGTTCGGGGCAGGCGAAATGGCGCACGGCCGAGGCGGCGATCGACTCGATCGTCTTGCGATCGCCGGCGGTGCCGCCGAGCGGCCGGCCGGCGCTGCCCGACACCTTCATGTCGTAGACATTTGCAATGGCGTTGAAGGTGAAGGAAACCTCGTAATGCTTGCCGTTGTAGAACACCGGCTCGGTGTGGCGCTGGCCGCTCTGATAGGGCGAGGACACCACCATGACCGGGGTTTTCTGGCTGGCGCAGGCAGCCAGCATCATGCCCAACACTATCGCCGCCAAGCCCCGCCCCACCATGCCACCGCCCCTCGATCCGTCGTCCCCTCGAGCGGGGCCGAGTTTGCGCTCCATCGCTTCACCGGGCAAGCGGAGCGTGGCATAGAGGCGGGACTCATGCGCAACAGCTGGAAAGAATCTCATGCCGTATGACGCCGCCCGGGCCGTGTCCCGCCGCACCGCAGAACTCGGGGAAGCGGCAATCCAGCACATGGCACAACGCGCCCGGGCACTCCAGGCGGCCGGGCGCTCGATCATCAACCTGAGCATCGGCGAGCCGGATTTCGCAACGCCGGCCCATATTTGCGAGGCGGCAGGCAAGGCAATCGCCGACGGATTCACCCATTATGCCCCGATCGCCGGCTTCCCCGAGCTGCGCGCGGCGATCGCCCGCAAGCTCAGGGAGGAGAACGGGCTTGATTACGAGCCGTCCGAGATCGTGGTGTCCAATGGGGCCAAGCAAGCGATCACCAATGCCGCCTTCGCGACTCTCGATCCCGGCGACGAGGTCATCCTGGTCGCGCCCTACTGGGCCTCCTACGAGCAGATCGTGGCGCTGGCCGGCGGCATGCCGGTCGTGCTCAGGACCACCAGCGAGGATGGCTTCAAGCTCAAGCCGGAGGCGCTGGCCGATGCCCTGACGAAGCGTTCCAAGCTGTTGATCCTCAATGCTCCCGGCAATCCGAGCGGCACGGTTTACGAGCCGGCCGAGCTCGCGGCGCTGGCGGCGGTGGCGGCGGAGCATCCGAGGCTCCTCGTGGTGTCGGACGAGGTCTATGAATATTTCGCCTTCGAGGGCGAGCCCCGATCCTTCGCGACGCTTGACGGCATGCGGCAGCGCACGATCACCGTCAACGGCTTCTCCAAGGGCTTCGCAATGACCGGCTGGCGCCTCGGCTACGCGGCGGCACCGCTCGCCATCGCCAGCGCCATGGCGAAGATCCAGGGTGCCTTCACGGCCGGGGCAAACGCCTTCGTGCAGCAGGCCGCGGTGGCGGCCCTCGCCGGCGGGCGAAGCGAAGCTCGGCAGATGCGCGACGTCTATCGCCGGCGGCGCGATCTGGTGGCACGGGAGCTCGCGGCGATCCCCGGCATCCGCTTCGTGCCGCCGCCGGGAAGCTTCTATGCCTTTCCCGATGTGTCGGCGCTCCTGCCGGCGCATGATGGCGCACAGCCGATCGGCGATGTCGACCAGCTTTGCGACTGGCTGCTCGACCAATATGGGGTGGCGGTGGTGCCAGGCTCGGCCTTCGGCGATGCACGCTGCTTTCGAATCTCCTTTGCGGCGAGCGACGAAGCGCTTGCCGAGGGGCTTAAAAGGATCGTCCGTGCCATTGCGACACTTGACCACAGCATCGCGCGGGCGCGAAATGCCGGCCCATGAAACCGTACTTCATCCAGATCAAATGCGAGCTCGGGCGCGCCTATGAGGTGGCCACGGAAATCGCCGATGCCGAGATCGCGTCCGAGATCTACTCGACTGCCGGCGGCTACGACCTTCTGGTGAAATTCTACCTGCCGGAGGGTGAGGATGTCGGGCATTTCGTCAACACGCGCATCCACAGCATCCCGGGTGTGAGGGACACCTACACGATCGTGACCTATCGCGCATTCTGACGAGATGATGACAAAACCGGCAACGCGGCGAGAACGGCCTTGTGTTTTCCGCGGCGTGGACTTAGGAGTGGCGGCGCAAGCGCGGGTTGCGGCGTATCTACAACAATAGGTTGCGGGCGGGGGACGTGGCGGCGATGGAGTCTGTGCTCCGGGAGATCGGTGGCGTGAACTGGGAATATTTCACTCAGCAGCTCATCAATGGCGTCACCCTCGGCTCGATCTACGGCCTGATCGCGATCGGCTACACGATGGTGTACGGCATCATCGGGATGATCAATTTCGCTCATGGCGACATTTTCATGATCGGCGCCTTCATCGCGCTCATCACGATCATCGCGCTTGGGTTGACGGCATCGGCGGGTCTGCCGGTGCTGCTGCTCGCGCTGCTGCTCGTGCTCGCCATCGCGATGATCATCACCTCGGTCTACAACTGGACGGTCGAGCGGGTGGCGTACCGGCCGCTGCGCGGCTCGTTCCGCTTGGCGCCGCTTATCTCGGCGATCGGCATGTCGATCGTGCTGCAGGAGTTCGTCCGGATCAATCAGGGGGCGCGGCCGAAGCCGATGCCGCCGCTGATCGTCGGCAATTTCCAGCTGATGGAACGCTCCGCCGAGCAGGGCGGCTTCGTGGTGTCGCTGTCCTACATCCAGATCATGATCATCGTCACCACGGTGCTGTTGATGGCGGTGTTCAGCGTGATCATCGCGCGCACGTCGCTCGGCCGCGCGCAGCGGGCCTGCGAGCAGGACCGGCGCATGGCATCGCTGCTCGGCGTCGATGTCGACCGAACCATCTCGATCACCTTCATCATGGGGGCGGCGCTGGCGGCGGTGGCCGGGCTGATGTTCCAGCTCTATTACGGGGTGATCGA
>Ga0075431_100005269_pt1 | contig 12740 bp, 14 predicted proteins | sample RhiMetdeltSRZDD5_FD_75297 | JGI IMG/M metagenome (GOLD analysis project Ga0075431, IMG submission 75297) | Populus rhizosphere microbial communities from Tennessee, USA - Rhizosphere MetaG P. deltoides SRZDD5 | ecosystem: Host-associated > Plants > Roots > Rhizosphere > Soil | place: USA... | reverse complement strand
ACGAAGTCCGCGCTGACCTCCTCGGCGACCGAGATCAGGTCCTCGGCCGGGTCCATCCCGCGTACCAGCTGGCGGATCTCGTGCTCGACGCCGGAGTCCTTGAGTTGGTCGCGCACTTCCTGCAACTGGGCCTCGGTGTCCATGGCGTCGTCCTGGTCGAAGTCGCGTCCCCCACGGTGGGAGTTGACGATGACCAGCTTCGCCTTGCGCAGCTGCGCCTCCTCGACCGCACGGCGCAGTGCGGCACGACCTTCGGACTTGGGAACGTAACCCACGACGATGCTGCCCATCTGCGGCCTCCCTCTCTCGGACCACCTCGGCACGGACCACCTCGGCAAACGTGCCGTGGCGAGGCTATCGGACCTGGCCTGTGGACAGCGCGACTTGCGCGATCTTCGCGGCGACAAGCTAGGAGCGTGACGACGGAGTCAGACCAGCCGGTCGGCGGGGCCCAGCATCGGCAGCCCGCCGGGATCGAGGGAGCCGCCTCGGTCGAGCCCGCGATCGCCCGGCTGGCGAACGGCCGGGTCACCGGCCTTCGGGCCAGCATCGCGACCCGCCGCCTGACCCCGTCCATGACGATCAGCCCGCTCGACGGGCTGGGCGCCGCCGAGGGTGGACTGGCCTGGTGGAGCGGCCACCCGACCCGTTCCGCCGATCCGGCGCCGCTGGACTGGCCGCTCCGACGCGAGATCGCGATGCGGCTGCTCAGCCACGCGCCCGGACGCGATCTGCTCGCGCTGTGGACCCGGCCTGGGCCGGCCGAGGTCTGCGACGGCGATCACGAGTGGACGGCGGCGCTGCGGCACGCCGCCGCGGCCTACGACGGACCGGCGCCGAAGTGCCTGGTCGTGACGCGTTGGGGCTGGCTCCTGCTGCCGGACGGAGCCGGCCTGCGGTGGTCGACGCCGTAGTCCAGAGACCAACGGCTCAGGGCGACGGCCAGGAGTGGACGGGCTCGTTGCTGTGCATGTGGTCGGTATAGCGGGCGACCATGCCGCGCATCGCGTCGATCCGCCCGACCGAGCCGCGGTCGAAGAGGTCGTGGAACGTCTCGCACTGCCAGGAGGCACCGTTGCGATGCCGCAGGCAGCGCTGCTCGATGACGCCGAGCAGCCGGTCGCGCTCGTCGGGGTCGACGCCCCGGTCATCCAGGCCCTTGTAGGCCATCGGGAGCAGCCGGCGCAACACCAGTTCTGCGGCCGGCACGGTGCCCAGGCCGGGCCAGTAGAGCTGGGCGTCGATGCCTTCCCGGGCGGCCACGTGGAAGTTCTCCTCGGCCGCCGAGAACGACATCTGCGACCACAGTGGCCGCTCGTCGGTGGCCAGCGCCCGAGTGAGGCCGAAGTAGAACGCGGCGTTCGCCAGCGTGTCGACCACGGTCGGCCCGGCCGGGAGCACCCGATTCTCGACCCGAAGGTGCGGCTGCTCGCGGACCACGTCGTAGACCGGCCGATTCCAGCGGTAGATCGTGCCGTTGTGCAGGCGCAGCTCGGCGAGCTCGGGAGTGTCGCCTCGGTCGAGCACCTCCGCCGGGTTCTCGTCCTCGGTGATCGGCAACAGGGCCGGGAAGTAGCGGACGTTCTCCTCGAACAGGTCGAAGATCGACGTGATCCAGCGCTCTCCGAACCAGACCCGCGGCCGCACTCCCTGGGCCTTCAGCTCCTCGCTGCGGGTATCGGTGGCCTGCTCGAACAGGGCGATCCGGGTCTCGCGCCACAGCTCCTTGCCGAGCAGGAACGGCGAGTTGGCGCCGACCGCGAGCTGGATCCCGGCGATCGCCTGCGAGGCGTTCCAGTACTCCGGGAACTCCTCCGGCCCGACCTGCAGATGGAGCTGGGTGCTGGTGCAGGCACCCTCCGGGACGATGCTGTCCGCGGTGGTGCGGAGCCGGTCGACGCGATCGATCTCGATCAGGATGTCCTCGCCCCGCGCCGCGAGGATTTGCTCGGACAGCAACGCATAGCGCGGGTTGGCCGACAGGCTGTCGGCCCGCATGTGCTCCGCGCGCAGCGTCGGCAGGATGCCCACCATGATGAGGTGGGCGCCGACCTTGCTGGCCTTGTCCTCTGCGGCGTTGAGACTGGCCCGGACGTCGGTCTCGAAACGGGCGAAGCCGCCGCCCTCCAGGCGCCGAGGCGGCACGTTGATCTCGAGATTGAACTGACCGAGCTCGGTCTGGAAGTCCGGATCGGCGATCGCCTCGAGGGCCTCGGCATTCTTCATCGCCGGATCGGCGTCGCCGTCGATCAGGTTGAGCTCGATCTCGATGCCGGTCGTGGGCTTCCCCGTCTCGAACTTCGCCTCCCGCAGCATGCGCTCGAAGACATCGAGGTTCTGACGGACCTTCTCCCGGTGTCGCGTCCGGTCCTCACGGGTGAACGCGCGGGTTTCAACGTCCCGTCCCATGGGGTAAGCCTGTCCCACTCGGCTCTGGAGCACCAGGTCAAAGGACCCGAATGTCGCTCCAGATCCGCTCCATAGACGGCGGAACCCAGACCGTCGGTGGCGTCGCCTGGACCAGCAGCACGCGGAGCAGACTGGTCAACGAATCGTCCGGATCGATCGTGTCGGCCCGCTCGATCGCGCACCAGGCCAGGGCGCCGTCACCGCTCAGCCAGGCGCTCAATCCGGCCATGCCGAGCACCGGCAGCTCGTAGGGCGGCACTACGCGCCTGGCCACGCTCGACCAGATCCGCAGGTGATCGGCCGCGCATTCGGTGTCGATCGAGGCACAGATAGTGTCGCGCACGACCGGGAGCGAGCACCAGACCGACAGCCGCGCGGCCTCCTCGTCGCTCGGCTCCTCGCCGGAACGCACGAGCCGTCGGTCGACGATCTCGGTGACCCGCTGGACGCCGGTCTCGAGCAGCTCTCGATCGGACTGCATCGTCGCCAGCTCGCGGTCGCCCAGGGCGGCCAGCAGCTCTCGGGCCGCCGCCACGGTCATGTCCTCCATCCGCTCCAGGAGCGCACCGTCGACCGGGCCGACCCGAGCGGCCAGTGCCTCTCGGTCCGGGAGCAGCTCCATGCCCGCGAGGACCGCCTCCGCGACCAGCCGGGCCGAGCCCTCGTCATAGGTCCGGCCCTCGGGTGGACAGCAGCGCCGATCGTCGCAGACGTACGACCAGTGGCGGACTTCGGCTCCGGCGCAGGTCAGAGTCGGTTTCCGTGTAACCCTCGGTGGTCGCGTGCAATCTGCGTGCACTTAGAAAGCGGCCCCCGCCGGCTACGTGCAGCGCCGCCGACGAGGACCTCGACCGGACACAGGAGGTCCGACCGTGACTACATCATCCCCCAAGCATCGAGGGCGGTCATCGTGACCGGCCGGGAGCAGGTGCAGGCAGCCCGCGACGCCCTAGCCCGGGCCCGCGACGCAGACGAGCTGTTGCGCTCGGCCCTGGCCGAGGCGACGGTCTGGCTGACCCTGGCCGTGACCGACCCGCCCGACGATGAGGCCACCGATGACGATCGGACCACCGACTGAGCGCATGGCTTCGGTCAAGACGGTCTAGAGGTGTCGGACATTTGTGATAAATTGGGGTACGCTCCTTTCGACATCCTGAGCGACGGTCGAGCCCCGTCCCGCGAAATGGGTACAGGCACCACCATTAGGGAGCCGCCTGGCCCCTGTCAGGGAAGGGAGACCCAGCATGGGCAACGGAGACAAGGCCCGCCACAAAGCGCAAGAGGCCAAGGGCAAAGCGAAGAAGGCCGCTGGCAAGGTGACCGACAACGACAAGCTCGAACGCCGCGGCAAGCGCGAGAAGAAAAAGGCCAACGTGAAGCAGGCCGGCCAGAAGGGCAAGGACGCCCTGAAGAGCTGACCGATGTGTGGGGGGCGAGCAACGAAGCGCCCCACCCGGTTAAGTTCCCGCGACTGAAGTGGGGCGCTTTCGCTTGACCGACCCACAAGTCTTCTGGGGGTCTCGACGTGTCAGCGGCCCCGCCCGGCAGGTGCTGGGAAGCAACGGGGGCGGGGCCTCGGACGATCCCGAGGATCATCCGTGACACGTTCTGTACCCACACCGCGCCGCGCTATCACCATTGGCGGCGTATCGGGCAGCCCCCGGTGAAACACCGGGGGTCGTCTCACGCTGGCTCTCGAACTGGCGACGACCCCCGGGGGCACTTCCTTGGCGGGGGATGTGGCGTGACACCGATCCGGGGGTCGTCTCTAGGGCCCGATGCTAGTTCTCTCCGTTGCCAGTTTGAAGGGGGTCTGCCAGGGCTCAAGTGCGCCGCGTCCGCAACCGGGCCGCCGCTTCGCGCCACCCCTGGACCTGGCCTTCTAGCCGGGCGACCGCCACCTCGTCCTTCTGACGCTCCGCCCGCGCTTCCAGCTCGTCCGAATGTGCGATGAACTCCCTTGCCAGCTCGAGGCGGTCAGCGCGGCGCACGCGCTTGGCGAACATCTCGACCACGCCGGTCAGACCGATGATGGCGCGATTGACCTCGTGCCATAGAGCGATGTCCTCGGCGCGGCTCATGGCGGCTCCCTTCGCCCGGTGCGTCAAGTGTGAGCCACACCGAAGCCGCCGCCGCCGCTGAGGTGAAGTTGTACTCTCAACCTGGTCGGCGGCGGTACGCCCTCGCCGACCAGCGCAAGATACGACCCCGACCCACGGGTGTGGCCACTGCCAGTGGTGGCGCACCGGTCGGGGTCGTCGCTTACCCGGATCTGAGCCGCCACCCAAACGAACGGCCCCCGGCGGGCCAGTCGTTTTCGCCGGGGGCCGTTGCCGCCCCTCGAAATGGGGCGGCCCTCCGGGCGTTACGCGCCACGCAGCCAGAGGGCCTGTGCCATAGGTTCCCGCGATGTCGGCCGCCAAACCTCGGGTGCGTCTCGGTTCAGTAACGAGGCGGCCCTTGCGGCCGATGTGAAGAATGCGGCCCCCGGGTGGTCCCCGAGCGGCCGGGGCCGCACATACATATCTCCGACGCGGGGGTCAGGACGGCGCCCCGGGAGCCTGCGGTCGCAAGTCAGTCATCGGGCCCCGAGGGCCGCCGTCGTCAGTGTGCTCGGCTGGCCGGTCGCCATAGGGTCGGAGGTCCTGCCCGCCGCTGAGTAACACATCGGCCACCTGCGAGCGGTATTAGGACGGCGGCCCCCGGTTGGCTTACTCGAGTCTTCAGCCGGGGGTCGTCTTCTGTTCTGCTGAGTAACGCTGAGGTCCCTGCGACCGATGTAGGGGTCGCGAGGGAGCAAAGCGAGGGACAGTAAGCGGCCCCCGGTGGTAGTAGGGCCCCACCGGGGGCTGTTTCTTGTTCTGGCAACGGTGCGCGGCTGCCATTCAGCGGCCCCCGGCGCGCCAACGCCGAGGGCCTTGGCCCCATTCAGAGGGGGCCCAAGGGCCCTCCGGGCGTAGGGGGTGCCACGTAGCCGGAAAAGCCCGTGTCGTACGTGCCCGCGGAGCCGGCGGCCCAAACGCCGGCGCTGGCGGCTACCCGCCGGTACTGGTATACGTCGGGGCTGGCTCTGTCCGCGATTGCGAGGAGACCACGACCGATGACTGACAACAGCAAGAGCGTCGACGAGGACGAGCTGCTGGGGATTGAAGTCATGGCGCGCCTGGAGGGCGTCCTCCGACCGGATGACGTGCTCTCGTACACGCTTGTCCACCTCGCCCAGATGAAGGCGCTGGGCCTGCCGTCCACGCGTCCGCTGGGAGCACTGGTCATGGCCAACCAGCCGGGGACGGGTATCCGGACCACGTATGCGGTGGAGTTGGACCCATCACCGGAGGGCACGACCACCCAGCTTCCGGTGTTCCGCTGCGACGGATGGCCCACCGAACGCGGGTGGGTAGAGGCGCCGCGGAACTGGAAGGCGTGCGACTCCTAGGGTTCGACGGCGCGGCTAAGGTCGGCAAACGCCGCTGTAACGCCCAGGTCGTCACGAACGATGTCGTAGCTGACTGAACGCAACGAAAGATAGCCCCCTGGCGGAAGCCCCAACCGCCGGGGGCTTTCTTTCTCCCAGAACCGCGAGGACACATGGAGAAGGCGGAGTCCGCGCTGGCGACGGCGACGGCCTGGACCGCCATAATGATCGACCGGCAGAGAACCAATCGGAGGAACGAGGGGATACCAGAGTGAGGACACTGATCGCTGGGGCTGCGCTGGTCATGGTGGCAGCCTGTGGAGGCGGCAGCGATGACAGCGGTGACGGTGAAGCCGGCGGCGCCCCGGAAGCGCCGAGGGTGTACGACGAGGCGGATCTCATTGACCACTTGGACGCCAAAGGCTCGATGGACAGCTACGTCAACTTCGACGGCACCCGCTGTGAGGTCGCGGTGTATCTAACCTCGGCCGGGATGGTCAGCCTGTACGCCGACGCAGGTGACGTGGTGGCCACCAACCCGACCCGGACGGCCGGTGTGAAGGTGGTTAGCGACAATCAGGCGACGTGCCATGAACTGTTCACTGAGGCACTCGCTGACCTTCCGTAACCTTCCGGTCGGTCGGCCGTTTGTGAGGGTGGGTACTTCGTCTCCCAATCCCACGGAGCGGAGTACCCGCCAGGCGAAACAAGGACCCTCGCCGGGCATGACGAAAGCGCCCCACCCTGGATGCCCAGGGTGGGGCGCTTCGCTGCCGGGCGCGTCGAGGTCAGGACCCCGCAGGCTTGAGGTGTTGCGTTACCTTGCTTCGGTGAAGCTCTACGGCCTGATGGTGGCCTGCGTTCTAGCTTTGGCCCTCATGGGTGGCTGGATGGCTGTCGTTCAGATGACGCCATTCCCGAAGCCGGGTGCCGACCACCCGTCGCTCCACCTGAACCGTGATGGCCACGGAGCGTCGGTAATCTTGCCCCAACTGACCACTCGCGACGCTCTACGTCCTCGGGACTGACGCATCCGACCGGAGCACCCGCTCGACTTCCTTCCACGCCGAGACGCCGTATCCCGCCCGCGTCGCCATCGCGTCCTTGCCAGCCGCAGTCGCTTGCTCGTAGAGGTCGAAGTGGCCGGCAGCATGCCGCTTGGCGAGCTCGAGTAGCTCGGCGATGACCTCGCGGCGCACCGCGGCGCGTTCGTCGTCCACAGCACAACGGTAACCCGCAATCGAACGGGTGTTCTATAGCGCAGGTCGAGAGATAGTGTCGTCCGTCATGGATCAGCCAAATCCCGCGACCGACGCGACACGAGTAGCCATCGAGTGTCTGACGCTATGGATGGAGCCAGGCCCCGAGGCCCGAGTTCGTGCGGCCGAGCACATAGCGAAACTTCGGCACGATCCTGACAGCCCAGGCGGGAACCTCATCGTTCCGGGCCTACTGAATCTGAGCAAGATGCTCGCCTTGAGCCTGGCGAAGGCGCAGGGCGCCGAAGACATAGGGCAACGGGCTCACGAAATTCTCCAGGAGTGGTCACCGCAGTTGCCCGAGTAGACAGTCCCGGCTGTCTTTGTCTTTTTCTCACCGTGTGTAGAAATCGGAGAGCGCGGTATCGACCTTCTGCCGGGCTCTAAACAAGCGAGGGCCCGCAGGTTCTGGGCAGGACGGCCCATGCCCAGGGCACAAACCCGAACCTGCGGACCCCCACGTCTACAGGGCAGCCGGGATGATGAGTCCTGTGCCCGAAATGACCGCTACGCTCTTTGGCTGCCTACCTGCGCTAAATGCGCTGTAGCTGTACGCCACGAACAGCACGCCGAGCGAGGCAGCCAGCGGCTGCTCGGCGCGGATGTAGATGGGCGCGTTGGCGTCCTCGTAGAGCCACGAGTCCTCGGCCCGCATCGCGATGACCCGGGATTCGTTTGAGCCGCCACCCAAGTTGAGCGGCACGTTGCCGGACACCACAACCTTGCAGCCAAGCATCCGACCGGACATGTCGTAGCCGGCGGTGTCCGAAGCGCCTTCCGTATTGAACATGCCCTCCGAGCCGCCGACCGCGAACAGCGGCCGTCCGGTGGTGTCGAGCTGGCTGAGCAGCCAGCCCCATGCCAACGGGTTCATCACCAGAAGGTTCGGGTTGGCGAACCGCTGGGCTCCGACCTGTCGGACGGCGTCGACCAGCTTGGGCCACAGCTCACCAGCGGTCGGGGTTGCGTCGGTGTAGGTGACCGCGATGATGCCCGAGGTGCCGAGGATGCCGAGATGCTGACCGGACGCACCGGAGCCGTTGATGACCTGGCGGTCGAGCTCGGTGTTGTGGGCGTTGGCGAGGTCGGCGGTCAGCACCTGCTCGACCAGCTCACCCCGCTCGATGGCCTGCCGCGAGATGGACTGCTGACCGGCGATCGTGACGACCGGCGGCGACAGCAGGCTATCGTCCGCGTTGGTCTCGCTGACCGCCGAGTTCTCGGTCGCCTGCGACGCCACGCTCGTGCCGGTGGTGATCCGGCTGACGTTCACGGTCATGCCGGTGTCCGGCAGCGGCATCGACTGGACCGCGTTGGCTACCGGCCGTCCGGCCCGGGCCAGCTCGGCGAACTGCTCGGTGACGTACTCGGGTGGCACCAGCCCGGAGACGGCGCCGGTGCCGATGGCGCGCTGTTGCGGGCCGGCGAGTCCGTCGACTTCGTTCTCATGCGCGTGGCGAGCGAGCCGGGCGTCGGCCGACGGGTCCCGGAACACCTGACCCATGGCAAGGTCGCGGAAGAAGCTCGGCTTCCCGCTGCGCTGGTCGTCGGCGCGGTAGGTGCGCTCTTCCTGACCGACGCGGCCGACCTGGTCGTACGCCGGCTTGCGGGTGTTGGTGGGGGTGGATTGCTCGGAGGCGGCCATTCGCTCTTCCTCTTCCTTCTCGACCTGGCGGAGTGCGTCAATCTGGCCCTTGGCGTTCTCCACCGCGTCTCGGGCGTCTCGGGTATCGGCGACCAGCGAATTGAGCCGGGCGATCTCGTCCCTCGACATCGTCGAGTCCGTGACGCCGCGGCGTTCGAGGTCCGCCTGGAATCTGGTGGTGGCGGCCTGCGTATCGCTCAGTCGGCGTTGCGCCGACCGACGGTCTCGCTCGGCCTTGGTGATCGCCTCAGCAAGGGTGGGCGCCATGGCATGCTCCTAAGCAGCACAAAACGGGGTTGGATTTGGCTGCTGGAACCCGCTGCAGGTACGTCGTGCTGAAAGCCGACGGTGCGCGGGGAGCGCCTGCACAGCCATTGTCTCACGGGTGTGCGACATCAGTCGTCCAACCCTTCCAGCGTGTCAGGGAGCGGCGCTCGGCCCGGCATGTGCTCCACGGGGATGCCGCGGTGGCGGGCGATGGCATCGTCGATGATGAGTTGCAGCAGCTCCAAGTCGGGACCGGGCTCGAACTCGTTGCTGGTCTCGTCGAGCCTCGTCCGTACGGCCATCAGGCCCTCCTCGGTGAGGTACCCGGCGACGGCCAACTGCCGCCATTCATGGACCAGCGCGACACGGGCGAACCAACCAGCTTCACGCGGCGTCATGACAGCCCCCCGAGTTTTAGGCCGAGGCTGGAGATCCACTCCGCGCTCTTCCGACGCATACACACGACGTTTTTTTCCATCCACCAAGACCCCTTACGGACCTTACGGGGACAGCAGCGGGATTCGGCCTCTGACCTGCGCAAACGTCGCCGAGCGGCTCCCGTTACGTGACATCGAGAGCTCGGGGGGAGAAATATTGAGAGCGCGGAGTGAATCTTTCTGCCGCGGCTAAAACTCGCCGGCATCACTGCGCCCCTAGGTTGTCGTCGTCGTGTCCGTCGCAGTCGGGGCAGCATCGCCTGCCGCTGAACATCCTCGCGGCCGCGCAGGCCGTCTCGGTCGCATGGCAACTCTGGCAGCGACGAAGCGGCAAGGGCTCACGCCAGTCGCGGCTGCTCATGCTCTCCGCCGACAACTGGCAGGCGGCAGTGCTCGCGACCGGTCCGGTCATGCACCCACGTCCCGACGACTCCATTGGAGTTGTGGGTCTGCATGACGTCGATGCGTTCGCCACAGTTGGCGCACTTGTGGCCGAAGTCGATGGGTTCGATTGGTGCGATAGGTGTAGCGGTTGGTGTGGTCATGCTCTCTCTCCTGTGCTTTGGGCTGGGCGTTCGCTCGGGTTTCGGTCTGTGGGTCTCGTGCGGGCGTACGCCGTTGGGGTGGTCTCTGGTTGGGGCTCCTCCAAATCCCTCACGCGTGAGGGATCTCCCGAAGCCATGGATGGATTTGCAAGACGAAGACCATCCATGCCGTTGACTCTGTCGGTGCTGTCGTCTCTTGCTGAGGCAGCTAACGGAGGGTCCGCTCTAGTAGTGGTGACACCCCCGGGGTGGTCGCTATAGGGCCTCATAGCGACCGGGTTCTCAGGTCGCGTAATGCGACCTAGCTTTCCGGTCGCTATCCGGCCTGGCAGACACGCTCGATAGACCGCGGTGTGACCTCGGTGTCCGGCCGATACTCTGACCAGCCAGTCGGCCTCAATGGCTGCGTCGACCCGGTCCTGGATCCGCTGCCGAGACTTGCCGAGCATGGTTTGGAGCTCGGACGACGGAACGCTGACGTATCCGTCGTCGCGCATGTGCTCGGCCAGTGCGAGAAGGAAGACGCGGGTCCGGTCGGTGATGTGCGGCGTCCGCCACACCAACCGGCGCCACCGCGGCTTGAGTGGCTGTCGGCTCACGCATCAGGCCGAGCGCTCGGTCGGGATCGGCTGCGCGAGCTTCTCGCTGTCCGCCGGCTTGATGCCGATGCGGCGCTTGCCGAGCCGATACGCATCAAGCCGACCCTCGCTAATCCACCTGCGTACGGTGCGCACCGAGACGCCGTGGATATGGGCGACCTCAAGCGGCGAGAGAAAGGGGACCTGTGTACGTGGCTGAACTTGAGATCGTGCGACCATGGGGTGCTTCCTTCGTGGGAAGTGCGGGCGGCCGAGTTGACTTCTGGCGGAGGTTCTTGGCCGCCCGCTTGGGCTTGGTTCAATCAGTGTTGTCTACCGTCCGCGAGCTGGCGAATCGGTGAGTTGTGGATACGTGTGGATACGTGTGTCTGCGTTGACCCTCAGGATTTTCTTAGGCTTCCGAGCCCTCGGCCATCCTCGACAGCCTGATCGCGAGTTCGCGGTCGCGCTCGTCGCTGGCGTGCTGGTATCGCATTGCCATCGTCGAGGTCGTGTGGCCGAGCCGGGCCATCAGCTCGGCGATCGTCGCACCTGACTGTGCGGCCAAGGTGGCGCCGGTGTGGCGCAGGTCGTGACCGGAGAGGTCGGGCCGACCGGCCGACTTCGCTGCGGTCGAAACGGCGTCGCGCCACGTCGAATAGGGCAGTTGCTCGCCGGTCTCGAGTTGGTAGAACAGCAACCCGTCGCGGCCTATCTGTGCATGGTCCTGAAGATGCTGCTTCACCGCTGGCAGCAGATGCGGCGGCAGGGCGACCGTACGGACGCCGGCCGCGGACTTGGGTGTGTCCACGATCCGTTCCCCGTCGACGGTGACAACGCCGCGGCGGACCTTCACGAGCCCGTTCGTGACGTCGATGTCCTTGCGGCGTAGCTCGGCGATCTCCCCGTACCGCAGCTGTGCCCATGCGGCGAGCAGGACGGCCAGCCGCAACCTGGCCGGGGTTGCCTCGACCAGGACGGCGAGTTCGGTGACGGTGGCCGGGCGGATCTGCTTCGCCCTCCGTACGTTGGATGCGCCCTTGATCCGGCATGGGTTCGATGCAAGCTCGCCGTCCTCTACCGCCGTCGACAGGATGGATTTGAGGAGCGAGTACGCCCGGGCGCGGGCGGTCGGTGTCCTGGCGAGCCCGGCGTGCCACTCGCGCACCGACGCCGGCGTGATCGACTTCAGCGGCAGCTCGGCGAAGCCCGGCAGGATGTACAGGTCGAGCAGTTGCCGGTAGTTCGCTCGGGTCCGTGGCTTCAGCGGTTCGCCCTTCGGTGTGACGCGGGTCCGTAGCCACGACTCCGCGTACGGGCCGAAAGTTGCGGTCTTGCGTGCCCTGGGCGGACGCCAGTCATCGCCTACGATCTCGGCGCGGCGGGCGGACAACCACGCTTCCGCGTCCTCGCGGGTCTCGTAGGTCGACGGCGCCTTGTGCCGAGCGGTGTCTGGGCCGACGTACGACGCCTGGTAGCGGCCCGAGGGCAGCTTACGGATCGCGCCGAACCCTCGACGGCCTCGCTTGCCTGCCATCCTTCGGACCTCCTCGCGTGCAGCAACGTGCAATCCGAGGTTGATCCTACGGCATCTTGTGTCCGCTCGTGTCCATCGGTACTGTATGGCATATGCGCAGGTCAGGCGTGGTTTTGGCAGGTGGCAACCAGTACCGGAAGCCAGCCGTAAAACTGTCGTACGACCAGTAGCGACTGCCGTCGCAGCGCACCGCGTCGCGGACCTGGACGCCTGCCGACCGCAGCCGCTCGACCATGGCCGTCACCATTGGGTCGGCGACGGACGGCTGGTCGGAGCAGGCCACCACCAGCACCACCTCGGCGGCATTGCGCCGGAGCACGCCGAGCAGATGATCGGCCGCCTGGCCGACGTGGTCCGGTGGCGGCAGGTCGACCCGCAGCCGGAAGCCGACCCGGCCACGTGGCTCCTCGATGCAGATCGCCACCAGCGAATCGGTCGGCCGGAAGCCGAACAGGACGGGCAGGCCGGCCAGCAGGTCGCCGAGATCAGCCACCCGCACGGGCTGGGCCAGAGGTTCTTGCGAGACGTCGGTCATGCCGGCCATGGTGGGCGCCGATCCGGCCTTGTCGGACCGCGTTCGGCCCGCCTGTGGATTGTCGGGCGCTGCTGCCACGATGTGGATATGCGCGGCGACGCCACGGTCCTGCA
>Ga0075431_100005268_pt1 | contig 12740 bp, 9 predicted proteins | sample RhiMetdeltSRZDD5_FD_75297 | JGI IMG/M metagenome (GOLD analysis project Ga0075431, IMG submission 75297) | Populus rhizosphere microbial communities from Tennessee, USA - Rhizosphere MetaG P. deltoides SRZDD5 | ecosystem: Host-associated > Plants > Roots > Rhizosphere > Soil | place: USA... | reverse complement strand
TATAAGCTCGGCTGGCATGGCGGTCGTTGTCCAGAAATACGGCGGATCGAGTGTCGCGGATGCGCAGAAGCTCCGGAAGGTAGCCGAACGTGTCATTCGCACACGCAAGCTCGGTCACCAGGTCGTGGTAGTCGTGTCCGCAATGGGCCACACGACAGACGAACTGCTGGCCATGGCAAAGCAGATCTCGGTGAACCCCGAGCGGCGGGAACTCGACATGCTGCTTTCGGCCGGGGAACGCATCTCGATGGCGCTCCTGTCGATGGCCATTCGCGAGCTGGGGGGCGACGCCATCAGCCTCACTGGCAGTCAGTCGGGCATCATCACCAACGATCGCCACGTAGATGCCCGGATCATCGAGGTTCGTCCACTGCGCGTGCAGGATGCGCTGTCGCAGGGAAAGATCGTGGTTGTCGCGGGCTTTCAGGGCGTCTCCCACAAAAAAGAAGTGACGACGTTGGGCCGTGGCGGGAGCGATACGACGGCTGTTGCGATGGCCGCAGCGCTCGACGCGGACTACTGCGAGATCTGTTCCGACGTAGACGGTGTGTACTCCGCGGACCCCCGTGTAGTGCCTGAAGCGAAGCGCATTGCCACGCTGTCGTACGAGGAAACGCAGGAAATGGCCGAGGCGGGCGCAAAGGTGCTGAACGCGCAGGCAGTCGAGTTCGCCAAAGAAAAGGGGATTGTCATTTATGCGCGCGCGACCGGTGGCCCCCTTCCCGGACCGAATCCATCGAGCGATGGAACCGTCGTACGGGAGCATCCGTCCCGGGCGCCAGGGAGTGTCGTCGGCGTTGCGAGCGAGCGCGACGTGATCCTCCTTGAAAGCGAAGCGCCGCCGCCCGAACTTCTAGCGCTGCTCGACCACAATGGCGTGGCCGGCAAGCAGCTGCACATCGTCGGAACCCGGACGAACCTCGTGCTCTCGCGCGAGAACCTTCACGACGAGGCGCGGCTGCGTAATTCCCTCGACGCGCACCTGCATAGTCCGACGCGCCTGGTCGACGGGCTTGCCGCGGTCAGCGTCATCGGTGTCGGAATCAACGCCACGTATCAGAATGTCCGTGCAGGAGCCGAAGCCCTGGCAAAGGCTGCGATACAACCCAGCGGCGCCGCCACCTCGTCCTTTCGCATTACGTGGATGGTGCCGCGCGACCGCACCGAAGACGCCGTCCGTACGCTTCATTCGCGATTTATCGAGCCAACCGCCCCCCTTTCCTGAAGTCAGCGGCGCCTCTATGATCGCGCCATGAGTACGAGAAGACTCGTGGCGTTCGCGTTCATTGCGGCGATAGCCATTACCGCGTGTCAGCGCAGCAATCCTGCCCCTTCAGCAGAGGAGGCGCGCGCGTTTCTGACCGAGGCGAACGGCACCATGCTCCGGCTCGGCAATGAGGCGAGCGAGGCCGGGTGGGTGCAAAACACGTACATCATGCCCGACACAGAGGCAATGGCCGCACGCGCCAACGCGGCGTACATGACCGCTGTTACACGCTTCGCAAAAGAGGCCGTTCGGTTCGACGGCGTGGAACTGCCGGTGCCAGAGCGTCGGCAATTGACGGTCCTCAAGAACGCGCTGACGATGGCCGCTCCCGCCGACGAGAAGGAGGCGCAAGAGCTCGCGCATTTGGTCACCGAGATGGAGGGCACGTACGGGCGGGGCAAATATTGCTCCGACGGGGAATCCGGTGAGGCATGTCTCGACATCGAAGAGATCACGGAGATCCTCGCGAACGATCGAAACCCGGCGCGGCTTCGTGAGGTATGGGAAGGCTGGCATTCGATCGCGCCGCCGATGAAGCAGACCTACGCGCGATTCGTCGAATTGTCGAATAAGGGAGCACGAGAGCTTGGGTTTGCCGACACGGGAGCGATGTGGCGGTCGAAGTACGACATGCCTCCCGACGCGTTCTCGCGCGAGCTCGATCGGCTGTGGGGCCAACTGCAACCACTGTATCTGTCGCTCCACGCGTATGTACGCGCGAAGCTGCGCGACCGGTACGGCGATCAGGTCCCGGCCGACGGTCCGATACCCGCCCACCTGCTCGGCAACCTGTGGGCACAGGACTGGTCGAACGTCTACGACGTAGTCGGCCCGCAGCGAGGCGCGAAAACGATTTCACTGACCGACGTGCTTCGTGCTCGAAAAGTCACGCCGGTCGAAATGACTCGGTTCGGCGAACGTTTCTTCACATCGCTGGGCTTCGAGCCACTGCCGCCGACGTTCTGGGAACGATCGCTCTTCGTCAAACCTCGTGACCGTGAAGTGGTCTGTCATGCAAGCGCGTGGAACATCAACTCCGTCGACGACCTCCGATTCAAGATGTGCATCGATCAGACGGAGGAGGATTTCACGACCATCCATCACGAGCTCGGTCACAATTTCTATTCGCGCGCGTACGCGATGCAGCCGCCCATCTTCAGAGACAGCGCGAACGACGGGTTCCACGAGGCCATCGGCGACACGATTGCGTTGTCAGTCACTCCGGAATATCTCGGCAAAGTCGGGCTCGTTGGAAATGCGCCGCCCGAATCGGCCGACGTTGGCCTGCTGCTCCGAACAGCCCTGCAGCGACTCGCGTTCCTGCCGTTTGGGCTGGTCGTCGATTCATGGCGTTGGCAGGTGTTCAGAGGACAGGTGCCGCCCGATCAGTACAACCGCGTCTGGTGGGACTTGCGCGAACGGTATCAGGGAGTCAGGCCGGCGTCAGCCCGAGGCGAAGAGTACTTCGACCCTGGCGCCAAATACCACATTCCTGCGAACACTCCCTACGCGCGGTACTTCCTGGCCTCCGTGCTCCAGTTCCAGTTCCACCGCGCATTGACGAAGGCAGCGGGCTGCACCGCGCCGCTGCATCGCTGTTCCATTTATGGAAACGGCGAAGCCGGCAAGCGCCTGAAGGCGACGCTGGAGATGGGGGCCTCACGACCGTGGCCCGATGCGCTCGAAGCACTCACTGGTCAGCGTGAAATGGATGCGACCGCCATGGCCGACTATTACGCTCCGCTGAAAACCTGGCTCGACGAGCAGAACAAAGGGCGCCCGGTAGGCTGGTAGAGGCGCTGCGACAGTCCGGCTGAAACCGGAGACAGCGTACTGCGGCAGTCCGGCTGAAGGGCCGGACACTACGTACGAATCTTCGTCCGGGCTACGACCGTAGCGTCCGCGTTTGGGCGGACACTACGATCAGGAACTGATTCGAGGCGTGCGCTTCAACCTGGGAGCCGGCCTGAAGATTGGAACCATTCGCCACCACAACGTTTGCGTCCAATGCGCCATCGCGCTGTACCAGGTCTGTACCGGCAGCGTGTTGACGTCGGTGCTACGACGACCCATGGGATGACCGAGCTCATCGCGGTATTCGGAGGCGTGTGCGACGATGGCCGCCATCTCCTGGATCGTTCCGCCTACGCGGCGATCACCCTGAGGAAACAGGCGGCAGAATTCGTCGACCGTTTCGGTCGGCTCGAGACCGACAGCGTTCGCATACGCACGTACCCACGCACGGGCGTAGAGACCACGCGGCCACTCGGACAAGTCGTTGCGCTCGAAAGCCTCGAGCAGCTCGCGCTTGACGCGGAGAATTGTGGCCATTTCATCGAGTGAAATCTGGCTACGCTCGCGGTAGCGGCGAAGCCGGGTAACAAAAGTGTCTTGCGGATTCATGGCTGGGCTCCGGCCGTACACCCCAGCAATTTCCGCGCCTCAGCCGGTAAAAATAGGGTGCGCGCGCTTCGTATTCAGCCGCCGGAACTTACGGACAGCCACAAAATTGTGATCGGCGCCATTGGTACACGAATGCGACAACGCCGTCGTGATTCCGTAGCATTTTCGACATCGCCGCGACCGGCTGCGGCGACCCCGTGCGGCTAAGAAAGCGCCGGCACATCGCCGTTCAGATACGTGGCGAGCTGCGCCGGGACGAATTGCAGTCCTGTGTAAAAGGGCCCGAACTCCGCAAACTTCGCGCTGGCTTCATCGAAGCGCATTTCATAAATCAGCTTCTTGAACACGAGCGGATCGCTCGCGAACAGATCGACGCCCCACTCCCAATCGTCATAACCGATCGAGCCTGAAATGATCTGCGTGACCTTTCCTGCGTAGTGTCGCCCGATCATGCCGTGCTCGCGCATCATTGATGCACGGCGATCGAAAGCCTCAGAGTACCAGTTGAGCGCCTCTCCACGACGTTTGTTCATCGGATAAAAACAGACATATCGCGCTTTCGGCATGTCGAGAAACAGCCGGCTCATGACACGCTGCCGCTGAGCAGACATCTCCTCGTCAAACGCCTTTTCGAAATCGTCCGTCCCCGGCTTGAACCTCGCGCTCAACTGCTCGTGGAGCTTGGCGGTCATCTCATACATTCCGAGCTCGACGATAGACACGTACGACGCGGTAGGCTCGAATGACTCGTGCAGCTCCGATTGCGACAGCGCGAGCTGTGCGTGAGCTAACTCGTCGAAGCTTCGCCGGAAGCAGATGATCATCAGATCCGCTTTGTGCCCCAGCACCTGCACGAACGCGGTCGATCCGGCATCCGGAACAGCGAGCGCCCGTACCGCTTCGGTCGACATACGCTCGCGTTCGGCCGGTGTCCGTCCACGCAGCCGATCCCAACGGACCCTGTACATCAGGTGGAGAACACTCCACCCTTCGAGCGTCTCCGGCACGAAAGGGTTGTGCATGAACGGATCTTAATGCAGTGTCATGGCCGCTTCATCAGGCTGGCCACCAGTGGCAGAGCCACTTCGGCGGCTGTGTGAATTGCGAGATCCACGGCCGCCGACGCCGGCGTGGCTTCGGGGTTGATTTCGACGGTAAATGCTCCGCCACCGCGCGCCTCATGCACCAGGCCGGCGGCCGGATAGACCACCGCGGAAGTACCCACGGCGATAAACACGTCACACGCGGTGGCACGAAAAGCCGCGCGCAGGTCGTCGCTTCGAAGTGATTCTCCAAACCAGATCACAGCGGGACGCGCCAGCCCGCCGCAATGGGGACATCGCGGTGGCAAAGTCGCAAAAGGCACACTTTCGTCGCGCCATGGTGTCGCGCCTCTCTCGCACTGTTCCCAGCACGAAAGCTCCCAGATGGAACCATGGATTCGTGCGAGCGAACGCGTACCGGCGCGGACATGCAGATCGTCAACGTTCTGCGTGAGCACCTGGCAGCCGGGCCTGAGCGACCATTCAGCGATGACGTCATGCGCCGGGTTTGGCCGACAGGCGAGAATCACTTCACGTCGCCACCCGTACCATTCCCACACCAAAAGAGGATTGTTCGCAAACGCCTCCGGCGTCGCGAGATCCTCGGCGCGATGATGGCGCCACAATCCGGCGGGTCCCCTGAACGTCGGGACACCGCTCGCCGCTGACACTCCCGCGCCGGTGAGGATCGTGAGCCTCTTCGCGTCTTGGATGCGCCTGGCCAATGTGTCGAGAGCGCCGCTCATACTGCCAGCGTGAGCCGCCGATTCTGATAAATCGACTACGAGGTCTCGAGCCGGAATGCCCGATGGATGGCTCGAACCGCTTCACCGGCGTCGCGGTCGGTGACGACGAGCGAAATATTCCGCTCGGAGGAACCCTGCGAGATCGCAATGATGTTGATCCCCGCGCTGCCGAGCGCGCTGAACACTGTCGCGGCAATCCCCGGCGTGCCTCTCATGCGGTCACCCACGGCGGCCACAATCGCGACCTGCTGCTCAGCCGTGATTTCATCGATATGTCCGCGCATCAGCTCGAATTCGAGTGCAGTGCGAAGTGCGGCGACTACACGCGGCGCTTCGGCGGCACTCAGCACGAAGCAGATGTTGTTCTCCGACGACGCCTGCGAAATCATCAGAACGTTCGCTTGCTGCGCCGCGACAACGTCGAATGTCTTGGCTGCGATTCCGGGAATCCCCTGCAGTCCCGTGCCGCTGATCGCGACGAGAATGACGCCTCGAATCGACGTCACCGCTTTGACGCCGCACGCCGACGGATGTCCTTCGACCGTCACCCGGGTCCCTGGATGTGCGGGGTTGAAGCTGTTGAGGATTCGCACCGGAATGCGCTTCCGGAATGCCGGAAGAATCGTTTTATAGTGCAGGACCTTCGCACCGTAGTACGCCAACTCCGACGCCTCGCTGTACGAAATCTCCGACAGGGTGCGCGCCTCCGGTACTTCCGTCGGATTGGCGGTCATCACACCGTCCACATCCGTCCAGATCCATACCTCGTCGGCGTCGAGCGCGGCGGCGACAATCGATGCCGAATAGTCGGAGCCCCCGCGTCCCAAGGTGGTGACGACGCCGTCAGCGGTCGCGCCGATAAATCCCGTGACAACTGGGATCTCTCCATTGGCGATAGCCGGTCCGAGACGCGCCCGCGTTTTCGTTCGCGTCTCTTCGACGAGCGGCTCGGCCGCTCCGAACTGATCCGTCGTCACGACGAGATCGGTCGCATCCACCGGCTGTGACGGCCGGCCACGCGACGAGACGGCGGCCGCGACGAGCGGCGCGGCCAGCATTTCTCCCATGCCGGAAATCGCATCGAGCAGCCGCGGCGTGAGCTCGTGCACCATGGACAGCCCGAAACAGAGATTTTCGAAACGATCCAGACGCTGACGGACTGTATCGAGCACGGCTGTGTGGCGGGAGTCGTCCTCGGCAATCAAGGCGTCCGCTACCGCTTTGTGCCGTTCGAACAGCTCCTGACGGAGCTTTGGATCCCAGTCGCCGGTAGACGCTCGGCGGGCCGCAGAGATTAACGCATCGGTGACCTTGCTCATCGCAGAAGTCACGACAACGACCTGATGTCCCTTCGCGGCGGTATCGACGGCGAGCTGCGCCGCCTGGGCAATGCGCTGCGCCGAACCGACAGAGGTTCCGCCGAATTTCATGACGATGAGCATAGTTCGACGTATTGGGCCACCTTGCGCGCTCGAACATGCGCAGCGGCCGAGCGATCAATTATTCACGATTAATGGAGGCGTGCCTCCGTGGCCGTCCCGTAATAGATGCCGTTGAACAGAAACTTGAACGTCCCATGCGACTGTGCACGGAACGTGATCTCCGGCCCGAAGAGCACGACGTGACCGCTTCCCAGAGGGACATCGACGGCGGCAGCCATGTCACGGAGCTGCTCCTGGCCCAGCGCCCAGCCGCTCCTGAGCGGCATTTCGCTGGCGAACCAGACGAACGGCCGCACCTCGCCCCGCCGCGCTTGGGGCTGCAGCTGGAATACCGGGCTGTTGTCGAAGAACACGTCGACTTCCTTCTCGAATCCGTAGCCGAGCGGAAATGTGTTGTCGACGGCCGCACGCAGCACCGATCCAGGAACGAGGAAGGTCCTTGCGGGTAGAAGTGCCAGCGGTTGGGAAACTGGCAGATCGAGGTACCTGGCCAGCGCTGTCGCACGACCTATCGCTAGGACCGTACCTCCGCCTTCGACAAAGCGTTTCAACGCGGGTATCGTCCGCGCGCGCGTAATCTCACCCACCTGGTCCGCATAGTCAGCGGGAATCGTGGCCGCATCCGGGAGGTCTTTCCAGGCTCCGCCATGGTGCGGCACGGCCTCGCTGGGAAGAATCACGACGTCGTACCGTGACCCAAAATTGCCGGCGTCGAGCAAAGGCGGATAGACCACGTCAAAGGGAAACTCGTATCGCTCTAGCAACCATCGAATCCAGCCAGCCGTGCTCCAACCGCCGTATCGATCGACGAGCGCAACACGCACGCGCCTCAGCTTAAGCCCGACGTCCGCGGGTTGTGTAGCGACCCCAGTAACAGTGAGCCCCAATTCCTGTGTCGAGCGTTCCAGCAACCGCGTTGCAAGTGCCGTCGCGGGAACGTAAATCGTGCCCGTCTGCCCGGAAGCGATGCCGCTCGACCGGTCCTGCAGCCAGAAAACCCTTTCGCCCGATTTCAGCAGACGATTGACTGCAATCACTGCGTCATTCTGGTGATGGCTGAGGAAGTACCCGACTGCGCCGCTCGGTCCGGCAATCGCGCCGTGCGGCGGACTGACGTGACCCACGATCGCCTCGAACGGTCCGTCGAAGCCGTCCAGCACGCGATCGAACCGGACCCCCATCTGGAACGCCAGCGTCCAGCCAGCGCTGTCGTAAGGGAGCCGCTGCGTGCCTCGTTCATCGACGACATCGTCCGGGTGGTCCTGTGGTTCGAACATGTCCAGGATGTGCGGTCGAAACGCCTGCGCGGTTTTGATTACGTACGACCCGGCGGGATATTTCCGGCGGTCCGCCTCGAAGTCGTCGAGCGCGCGGTGCACCGTGATGCCGGTGCGCAGAAGGGCATTCACGAATTTCGTCGCGGTCAGGAAGTCGGGCTGATCTGCGGGAACGATGTACGCACGGGGGTCCCGCAGCCGCCGGTCGCGCGGCCCTCCCCCAGGCCGGTGGGGCGACTCCGTCCACCAGTCGCCACTGCCCCGTTCGATCGAGTGCCTCCCCATCTCATAGATGTTGAGCAGCCACGTTTCACGTTGGCGTGATGCGATGTCGAGGACGGCCAGGTTCGCGGTTACCGAATAGTCAATCGCCTGGCGCAACCGAAATTGCCCGGAGCTCGTCATCATCGGGGCGGGGCCACCGGCGACCTCCGTCAGTATTCCAATCTGGTTGTGAAACGTCGCGGTGGTTCGCAGGCCTCCGTTCCACCATGTGGAGTACGGGGAGCCCGTTCCCACTTCGACGCCCGCTGCCCCAGCAGTCACAAAGCGCCTGTGGATCGATTCACCCACAGCATCGATGCCGATTGTGACGAGAGGATCGAACAGGTAATTCGAAGGTCCCTCAAATGGAGGGGCTACCATCAACGCATCGGTCGGGGGCGCCTGATGATGGTCGTAGACGATCTGCGGAATCCACTCCTCGAACAGGACGCCGCTCATATTGATCGTCTCGGCCTGCGTGCCCATGTAGAAGTCACGATTGTTGTCATGCCCGGCGTACTTCTGGTACAGACGCGGCAAACCTGCGAGCGTTCGGCGCTGCACATTCTTTTCTCGCATGTACCAGTTGGCCACCAGCTCATGCCCATCCGGATTCGCGTGTACGAGGAGAACAATGACGTCGCGCAGAATCCGCATCGTCTCGTCATCTGTCTGGCTCACGAGCTGGTAAGCCGTTTCGATCAGCTGCTGAGCGGTGACGACTTCGGTGGCATGCAGACCGCCGTCGATCCAGACGACAACCTTGCCCTCACGCGCAAGCGCTCGCGCTTCCGTGTCAGTAAGGCCTTCGGCGCGAGCGAGTCTGCGGGAAATCTCCTTGTATCGCTCGAGATGTGCGGAATTTGCGGGGTCCGTGATCACCGCCATCCATTGGGTTCGTCCCTCTTCCGTTCGGCCAATATCGACCAGCGTCATCCGGTCGGATTCGCGATCGAGCTGCTTCCAATACTCTTCAAGCTGCGCATAGCTGGCCAGGAAGTAGTCCTCGCCAACCGAGGATCCGAGTTGATCCTCGAATGTCGTGATCGACTTCGGGTCGGAGGGCTGCGTGGTCGTCTGGACGGTGGCGAGCGCCAGCAGCGTTGCGACGACGGCGATCGTGCGCGCCTTCGAGAACATTCAGCCCGTTATGATAGCGCCCAGTGCCCTTCAAGCTGGCGACGTGGAACGTCAACGGTATTCGCGCCCGACAGACGCAACTGCACGAATTCCTCGACGCCGAACAACCCGATGTGCTGTGCCTGCAGGAGATCAAGGCGTCGCTCGATCAGCTGCCCGTCTGGCTCTGCGACATGGAAGGCTACTGGTGCTACTGGCACGGCGGGAAGGGATATTCCGGAGTCGGACTTCATGTTCGAAAAACCGCCGGCTCCGAGCGTCCGGCGTTCCGGCATCCCGACTTCGACTATGAGAATCGAATCGTAACAGTGGATCTGCCACTGGCCACTGTGGCATCGATTTACGTGCCCAACGGCGGCAAAGATTTTCCTGCCAAGATGCGTTTCCTGGAAGCCCTCAACAGCTATTCGGCGGAGTTTCAGACGACGGGCCGGCCGCTCATCCTGTGCGGCGATCTCAATGTTGCGCGCACCGACATGGACGTGCATCCGAAGGAGCGGCGTCCGCGCGCCATCGGCCAGCTACCGGAAGAACGTGCGCTGATCGAGAGCATCATCGGCCACGGGCTCGTCGACGTGCATCGTCAGGTAGACCCGAACAATGCAGAGCTCTTCACCTGGTGGGCACCATGGCGCAACATGAAACAGCGCAACATCGGCTGGCGGCTCGATTACGTGCTCGCCTCGAGGTCAATTGCCGAAAAGACCGTCTCGTGCGTGGTGCAACGCGAAGTGGGGACGAGCGATCATGGACCGGTCATTGCGATTTTCGATTTGTGATCAGCTCAACGCGCGACCACGACTCCGCCAATGCGTCTCCGGCGGCGAGGTGATTCAACAGGAAGTCGGCGTCACGAAAGGCTTCGAGAAGAAGAGCACGATCCAAAGCGCGGCCGGCATTGCGGCACTGGCGCGCCGCTTCCACTCTGACGAGGGCGAGCGCCGCTTCCAGTCCACGCACCACGCTCAAAATGCCACGGCCTTGATACGCCGTCCATGATGCGAACGCCTTGCTCGCCAGATACCGCTTCAATGGTTTGTGCCAGCGCGGCCATGTGTCCTTCACCAGGTGCTCGTACGCGGCAGGCAGCCCGTTCTCGTCCGGCGGCGGCTTCATGTCGTCGGGTACGGCCGCGACGGCTTCGTCGAACCGCTCGAGACTGACAGTGAGGCTCGAAGGCACGGGGCTGGCGACCGCATCAGTCGGGAGAGACGCGACGAACCGGTCGATTGGGCCGGCGTCCGGTCGATAGCGGCGCAGGATCCTCGCGTCACGCTCGAGTGTCGCAACCACGTCTTCCGGCGACGTCGCATCCGCGGCACACCGCGCCACCATGTGTCGCTCCCATGCCGTGTAGCCGTCGTGGTCCATCAGCATGCGCGGATGCAGCAGCGGAGGCCAGTCGTCAGGAGCAATCACGAGGCCTTCATACTTCGCCGCCGGAAATGCAGGTGGATCTTCGACGATTTCCAGACGTCGATCGTCGCGAAACAGCATGGCCGCAGCCGTCGGACAGTAATGTGTCAGCGTGATGAAGGTTCCGCGTCGGTCACGAACCGCAAGCCGCGGGAAGTACCGGCAGGTTGCTGGCAGCTGCGACGCACCCATGTCGCGGTGAATCACGCAAAGCCCCGAGCCCTGGTGATAGAAGACGCAGTCTCCCCGGGGGGTTCGCGCGACCATGGCGGCGGCTTCGTCCGGCAAATCTGGCGCGGTGACGAGAACGGCGCCAGACTCCGCAGCGTCCACGACCGGCTGCAGACGCCCGGTGGCGAGTGCGTCGTTCAAGCTGCGATACAGCGGGACCTCGACCGGAACATCCCAGTCGGAAGTACAGCACACACCGGATCGATGGCATTCATAGTCCGCATGAATGCTTAACGCGTAAACACGATGATTCAGATCAGGTCCGTCATTTGCACCCAACCCAGGCATGAGACCTACGATTCTCTGCTGTTACGTCCTTCTGTCAACCGCAGCATTTACCTCAGCTCAGGCGCCGCCTGTCGACGATGTTGTCGCGGCACAGGTCATGCTCGATCGCGCCGGGTTCTCCCCAGGTGAGATCGACGGCCAAGCAGGGATTAACTTGCGGCGAGCCGTCAGTGCGTTCCAGCAGGTATATGGTCTGCCCGCCACAGGGGAGCTCGACGAAGCGACGTGGCAGAAACTGCTGACTTCGACACGCAGTGAGCCTGCGCTCGTGGAGTACACGATTACACAGGAAGACCTGGAAGGGCCTTTCACACCCCAGATTCCCGCCGATCTCGTAGAACAAGGAAATCTCAAGAGACTGGACTACCGAAACGCGCTCGAAGGACTGGGCGAGAAGTTTCACGCGAGCCCGGCACTACTCAAGCGTATCAATCCTGAGGCGACGTTCGGGCGAGCCGGCGAGAGCGTGATGGTTCCAAACGTGGAAGTGACAACTCCTCCCGTAACCCCGATTACTAACGCAAACCAGGGCACTCAGGCCGTTGCAACATCGGGAACGCAGACGTCCGGGACGGGCATTGTCATCTATGTCACCCAGGCAACCAGCTCAGCAACCGTTGAGGACTCCAACGGCAAGGTGCTCTTCCACGCCCCCGTTACGAGCGGCAGTGAGCATGACCCGCTGCCTATAGGCACATGGAAGGTAACCGTCGTAGAGCAAATGCCGGTCTTCAACTACAACCCGGAACTGTTTTGGGACGCGGATCCAAAACACGCCAAAGCGCGTATCCCGCCAGGGCCGAATAGTCCCGTCGGCACCATTTGGATTGATCTGTCGAAGGAGCATTACGGCATCCACGGAACGCCTGAGCCGTCGAAGATTGGCCATACGGCGTCGCATGGGTGCGTCCGCCTGACGAATTGGGATGCGCAGCGTCTCGCACGTTGGGTGCGTCCCGGAATGACCGTGATCTTCCGATGAGGCGTTTCGAACGACGACGCTTCGAGCGTCGGCGCCGCGTCGTCATCACCGTCGGTTTGAGCTTTGCGCTTGGAGCGCTGACAAACGAAGCGCTGACGTGGCGGCTACAGCGGGTGAACGGGCTGACCGGGCAGACAGCGAGGTCGGCGCCTGAGGCCGAACCGGCACACGAGCCGCTCGAACCCGTCGGCGTCGAGCGCCGAGCCGATGACGACGAACCGCAGCTTGCGACCGAAGCTCA
>Ga0075431_100005265_pt1 | contig 12742 bp, 12 predicted proteins | sample RhiMetdeltSRZDD5_FD_75297 | JGI IMG/M metagenome (GOLD analysis project Ga0075431, IMG submission 75297) | Populus rhizosphere microbial communities from Tennessee, USA - Rhizosphere MetaG P. deltoides SRZDD5 | ecosystem: Host-associated > Plants > Roots > Rhizosphere > Soil | place: USA... | reverse complement strand
AGGCCGTGGTCTATTGTGGCTGGACTGCGCGCGCATCAAGCGTTTCTACAGAACCGCTTCGGCGACGACACGCAGCGCATCGGTGCCGGCGCCGCCCAGCAGCATGGTTCCGATGGCGCCGTCTTTGGAGCTCTCCTTCCAGACTTGCAGCCGATCCTTGATGCGTTCGGGCGAGCCCACCAGCGCGATCTCGTCTATCAGGCGATCCGGCACAGCGGCGATCGCTTCGTCGCGGCGGCCAGCCAGGTACGCATCCTGGATCTTCGAGGCCGCCTCTTCGTATCCCATACGCCTGACGTAGTCGTTGTAGAAGTTCTTGTCGCGCGCGCCCATGCCGCCAATGTAAAGCGCCAGTCGCGGTTTGATGGCGTCGCGGCAGGCCTGCACGTCCCTTCCCATCGCGACAGGTACGAACGCAGCGATGTCGAAGCCGGCCAGCGTTTGGCCCTTTCCCGCAGTGAGCCTTCCTTTCAGCACGGGTTCGGTGATGAGGCCGGTGCGCTCGGGGCTCATCGCGAACGGCAGTACGCCATCAGCGACCTCGCCGGCGGTGCGTAAGCCCGCAGGCGTAATCGCCGCGGTGTAGATGTGAAGATCGCGGTTTGCGTGGAGGATACTCTTCAGCGGCTTGCCGAGCCCGCTTGCGTCCGCACCGGCATACGGAATCTGGTAGTGCTCGCCGCGGTGCTGCAGCGGGGCTTCGCGTGCGAACACCTTGCGCACGATCTCTATGTATTCTTTCGTTCGGGTGAGCGGCTTGCCGTACGGCATGCCGTGCCAACCCTCGATGACCTGCGGCCCCGACGGCCCGACGCCGAGGAGAAACCGGTTGTTGGACATGGCCTGCAGCGTTGCCGCCGTCATCGCGGCGCACGTCGGCGTGCGGGCCGACATCTGCATGATGCCGGTGCCTGCTTTGATCCGCTCGGTGCGAGCCAGCACCCAGGCAATGGGCGTGACGGCATCCGTGCCATAGGACTCGCCCGCCCACACCGACGTGTAGCCCAGCCGCTCGGCCTCCAGCACCGGATCCATGCGCGGGCCGCCGGGTTCTCCTTCATATCGCAGCAGTAGTCCTAATCGCATGGCGCGCTCCTTTCGATTTAGCATTCCAGCTTAGCGACCATTTTGCGGAGAAGCGAATGCGGGTGGCGATTTGCGGCGGCGGTGTCATTGGCGCCTGCACGGCCTATTTCCTGGCTCGGCGCGGCGTGGAAGTCATTGTCGTCGAACGAACCGAGGTCGCTTGCGCAGCTTCCGGCAAAGCGGGTGGATTTCTGGCGCTCGACTGGTGCGTCGATAGCCCGCTCGATGCTCTGGCGCGCCGCAGCTTCGCGCTGCATGTCGAGCTTGCCAGCGATGTAGCCAAAGACTGTGGCTATCACCCAACGAACGCGTACAGCGGTCGCATCGTTCGCGATCGTGATTCGAGCAGACGCCCACCCGCGGCGCTCGATTGGCTTTCCACCAGCACAGTCATTTCCGGCTTAATCGGCACGCCTGAAACGACGGCCATCGTCAATCCCCGCAAGTTCACCAGCGCGATGATGCGGGCGGCGCAGGAACACGGCGCGCGACTGCATCCGGGGCAGGTCACCGGCGTGGTACGCACCGAATCCATCGTGAAAGGCGTCGAGCTCGAAGGCTCGGTCATCGAAGCAGATGCCACCGTTATCGCCATGGGGCCCTGGTCGGGCCTGGCCTCAGAATGGTTGCCGTTGCCGCATGTGTTCGGGCAGCAAAGCCCGAGCATCGTCTACGACACCGGGACGGATGTGCCTGCCGACGCGCTCTTCCTCGAATATCGCGATGCAACCGGAGACGATGTGACCGTCGAAGTTTTTCCGCGCGCCGACGGCAGCACCCACGTCTGCGCCTTTTCCGGCGCCGCGCCGCTGCCGCTCGACCCGGCTCAAGTCGCACCGGATCCGGATGTGATCGAGCGTCTGCGCGCGGTATGCGAGCGGCTGTCACCCGCATTCAAGCCCGAGCGGATCATCGCGAAGCAAGCGTGCTTTCGTCCGATTACGCGGGACTACGTGCCGCTGATTGGCCGGGTGCCACACAGCGAAGGCGCGTACGTTGCCACAGGCCACAACGTATGGGGCATCCTCAACGCACCGGCAACCGGAGAGGCGATGTCAGAGCTCATCGTCGACGGGAAAGCACACACCGTCAATTTGAAGCCCTTCGATCCGGCGCGTCTTTCGGATCACTTCCGCGGTGGCTTGCGCCCATCCTTCGTGGAGGACGAGTAGGTCACGTTCACGGAGACCGAGGTCCGTATCCAGTTGCCGATCGCGTCGTAGCCGTAGGCGTAGAGCGTGGCAGTCGGCGACTGATAGGCCACCTTGCTCGAGTCCCACTTGCAGCTGAGCGTGAGGCTACGCGCCGGGGCGGACGGCGCGTTCTGGCAGATGATCTCGCTGCCCATGTTCGGCGTATAGGATAGGCTCGCGTAGACCAGCCCCTGGTTGTCGGTGAAACTCGCGCTCACTGTCACCATGCCGCTCACCGTCTCCCCGGCCGCCGGGGCGGTGATCGCCGCAGTCGGCGCCTCGCTGTCCTTCGCCGCAGGTGCCTGGGCGCTCGCCTCGTTGGAGTACGGGCCCGGCTTGCCGTCTATGCCCAACGCCGCCACCCGGTAGGTATAGGTGGCGAGCGGCGTCACCGACATGTCCTCGTGTCGAGCCGTGTTTGCGCTCACACGGGCGATCTCGGTGAACGCGCTCTCCCCGAACCGCTTGCGCTCGACCACGTAGCTCTTGGCGAGCGAGCCGACCAGATCCCACGACACGGTGATCGAATCGTACGGTTGGGTGTAGGTCGCCGGATGGGCGGCAGCCCGGATTGCCGGCGCGGGAGGCGGCGGCAGGTCACCCGCGGGCGTGAGCAGCGCGAGCCGGTTCGATCCTGTCGCATGGCTGTAGCCGAACGCGGCGATCACACCGCGCGGGCTGACGGTGTGGTCGCTGAGCAGCATCCCCGAGGACAACGCCCCCTTCGCCGAGAAGCTGAGAAAGCTCCAGGTGCCGTCCGGCACCAGGTCGTCCAGGCAGTAGGTACGGTCTCCCGCGACGGCATAGACGAGGCCGTAGTTGGTCGGGCAGACGTAGTTCGCCAACGCGAGCGCGTTGCCCTGATCGTCGATGCCGTTTGCGGAAACGTACGTGCTCAGCCCGCCGAGCACCTTCCAGCCGATGCCCGGAGTGAACTTCACCACCTGCGCGTAGTACATCGACGACGACAGCGTTGCCACGCCGATAAACGCCCCCGCCTCGTTCATCCGGCTGGCGGTGAAGAAGGTCCAGGAGTAGCCCCCGTCGGTGCGCGGCGGGAAGGCCGGTGTCGGTGTCACGCTGCCGTCCGGCTCGAGAATTTCGCCCGACTTGAGCAGGATTCGCCCGCCGTCGGTGAGATCGACCGGGTCGGGGTAGGGCGGAAGCGTGTAGCGAGTCGACAGATCGACGAGGCCGTCCGCGCGCGTGTAAAGATAAGGCTTAGTCTGCGTGACGAGCAGTCCCGTCGCGAGCCGCACGGGGAAGGAATAGCTGACGAGCACGACTCCCGCGGCGTTCGCCGCAAGCGCGGCGCCGCCGCTCGCGCCGGGAGGCATCGGCAGCTCGTCCAGCATGTAGCCGGACTGTCCCCACCACACGACCGGCCGATTCAGCGACTTGCCGACGACCACGCCCTGATCGTTGATGCGCGCGACGTCTGCGCTGGTCGCGCCGCCCGGCAGGGGCAGATATGTCTTGCGGCCGGCCTCGAGCACCCAGGGTTGGGCGGGTGCGAAGCCGTCCTGGCCCAGGATCGTCGTGCTCGAATTGACGTCGAACGGAATGCCGACGCCGACGTCCTGCACACGGAAGGACGGCGCGGCGAGCGCCGTATCGAAGGCAAACGCGGCAGCGAGCAGGCCGGCCCCTATCAACTGCAAATAGGATTTGCGCATGGGATCTCCTGTCCGGAACGATGAATGAAAGACATCGACGAACGCGCCCGAGTTATGTCTTAGCACCGGAGGCCAACGCAATTCTTTGACTCAGATCACCCGCGGAACGAAAAACCTGTTGGTCCGCTCGCGCCGCGCGGCCGAGCTCTGCGCGAGCGGCACGCCGGCCGAGCTGTGGGGCGCGGAGGCGTCGGCGAGTTCGCCCGACCGCTGTCTCGCAATAAAGCTTTGAACGATCGCAACGTTACGGAGCAATAACGATGGACAAACCACTCGACGGCACAAAACTCCCGAGCGAAGTCGGCCAGCGCATCATCGACAAACCGGAACTCCCGCCGCAAGGCGTGCAGACGGACAACGAGGTCTACACGGGGGTGGTCGCCGGCGAAATGCATCTGAAGCGCGGCACCTCCGGCAAGTTCGCGGTTTATAGCGACGAGGCCGAGCGCATCGGTGGAACGGACAAGTTTCCGTCGCCCATGACGTACCTCGCCATGGCTGTCGGATTCTGACTACTCACTCAAGTTGCGCGGTACGCCCACATGATGAAGATGACGGCAAAGAAAGCGAGCTGCAAGGTGCGCTCTCGCAAATTCCTTGGCGGCTCAGTGCTGAAAGGCACGGTTTTCAACCGCTGGGACGGCGTCGATACGCATCTCGCGATCGAGTGTGACGCGCCACCGGAAAGGATCGCGCATCTCCTGCGCAATGCCAAGGCCGGATGCTTCGCCGAAGGCCTGATCACGCAGCCGGTGCCGCTCGAGAGCACGCTCGAAGTGAACGGCCGGCCGTTCGTGATCGATGGTATTACGCGAAGGGAGCAACCGGGCGCGTGAGGCAAGCTCGGCCGGAATAGCGGTTCCACCGAGTAGCTGGTATTTCTTTGGAGTTCAGTTGGACGAGGCTGGCATCAAAGCGGAAGGACTCCGGACTGCCGCCGTCATCTCCGGCAGGTCCGCTTTGAACACGACAAGGCGAACGTGCTGACGCGAGCAATCGGTTTCTATCAGCGAATCAGCCTGTGGACCGTTATGGATGCAAAGAACAAGGCCATATCGAGGATGGCGAGGGGTAAGGTCACGAAATCGTTCTTTCTAAATCTCGTCGTAGAGTTTGCTACAAGCCATCTCAAAAATGATTCACAGTGCTTCTTTCCCTCATCCCCAACCCTTCTCCCGAGGGGAGAAGGGAGATGAACCCCTCTCCCTCCGGGGGAGGGTTGGTTCTCCGAACCAACCCCGAGGGCGGATTTACGAACCCTCTCCCTCCGGGAGAGGGGAAGGGGTGAGGGGATTTTTGAGATGAGTTCTAGCCCATCCACTGCAGCACCGGTGCCGCGGCTTTTTCCAGCGACTGCGCGATGACATTTTCGTTGCGTCTCGCGCGCGGAGAGCAATGGGATTGTCGAAAATGGGACCGCCCATGCGACTAGCGAAATGAAAGGAGAAGCCAAATGCCCAGCACGATTCGCCTGCACCGCGTTTTCAAGACTCAACCGGAGCGTCTTTACAAGGCGTTCCTCGACCCCGATGCGCTGGTGAAGTGGCTGCCCCCGCACGGCTTCACGGCCAAGGTTCATCAGATCGATGCCCGGGTCGGCGGCAGCTACCGCATGTCGTTCACGAATTTATCCACCGGCTCGAGCCATTCTTTCGGCGGGGAGTATCTCGAGCTCGTGCCGCACCAACGCATCCGCCATACCGACAGGTTCGACGACCCGGGCCTGCCCGGCACGATGACGGTGACCATCGAAATCAAGAAGGTTCAGGTCGGGGCGGAGCTCAACATCACGCAGGAAGGCGTGCCGGACGCGATTCCGGCCGAGGCGTGTTACTTGGGTTGGGGCGAGTCGCTCGAGCTGCTCAAGCTGCTGGTGGAGCCGGAGATCCCGGATCACGGCTAGGTATCGCGAATACGCGAGCGCGATTCGGCTGTTCAACTCATCAGCCGGCGCGCTCGATTTCCGCTCACGATCGGCGTCAGAACGATGAGCGGTAAAGTCATGCTTGGACCGGATTCACTTTGCCAGATAACGTGACGGCGAGAGATTCTATTGCGCCGAGCTCGCGTTAAGAGCTCTGGAGAAGGTCGTGTCAAATGTCAGTGACACGGTGCCGCGACTGAAAGTCATGATGCTGAGGGAGCCGGTTGTAGCGCCGGACTTCCTGCTGCAGTTGTCCACGCTCCAGCCCGTATATGAAACGAGCCAGGATATTCGCTAGAGCATCAAGCGCACTACGCCTTGGCAGGCTCCGCCTGCGGACGCTCGGCGCACGCCGCCACGCCTGATCTTATTCGTGCAGACTTTTAGAGAACTGCCGAATTTCAACTCACACATGCACGTGCTCGCCACCGATCGGGCGTTGTTCCGGACGCCACATTCATCGCCCAGCTGGCTGTTCCCGGCTGCCGGAAGTCGTTATCGGGGCCAAGTGACCAGTGACGGGTCACCGACGTTGTCGGTTGACACTTTGCTCGGGCCGCGGCTTGCTCCCGAAGAGCTTCTTGGGAATCACGCCATAGATCATCTTCACGTTGTTCACGGCTTCGCCAACCCGGAAATCGACGTTAAAGCTCGCCAGTGCATAGGCTTGCGCTGCTGAAAGAGTCGCGATGGCGCAGGTCCACATTGTGCGCGCATTCACAGGTTAGACCTGTTCGGCGGCGGGCGGAAGAGGTGACGACTTCGACGCGGCTCCGCAACCACAGCAATCGCGACGTTCTAACTTTTCGGCGGCCGCGCCCGCACGGCGGCTTCGTTCACCTCTACGCCCCAGCCCGGCCGCGTCGGCAGCACGAACTCGCCGTTCTCGACGACCGGCGGCGCGTCGACCAGCTCATCGCGCCACGGCACCGCGTCGACGTCCGTCTCCATGATGCGCAAGTTGGGCACGGCAGCACAAAAATGTGCCGAGATCACGCTCGACAGATGCCCGTAGAAGTTGTGCGGCGCTACGTTCATTTCGTAGACGTCGGCCATCGCGGCGATCTTCAGCGATTCCATGTAGCCGTTCCAGATCACGTCGACGATCGCGACGTCCATCGCGTAGGCTTCGAAGAAGGGCTTGAAGTCGCGCCGCTCACATAGCGTCTCGCACGATGCGATGGGTGTGGACGTGCCGCGGCGGATGAGCGCGAGCGACGCCGCATCGTGCGTATCCATCTCCAGCCAGGTCATGCCGACCGGTTCCACGGCTTTTGCGATGCGGAGATACCCCTCGGTCTTGTAGTTGAAGTTGAGGTCCATCATGACGCCCAGCGACGGTCCGCCGCCCTCGCGAAAGGCGTTGGCTGTCTTGAACGCGGCTTCGACGATGTCGTTGGTCCAGTTGAGCTCCGGATAACCCTTGCTTGCGCCGAATCCCGGGCGATAGGCGGCAAGCCGCTTGCCGTCGTGGATCATCACGTTGGTCTTGCACGCGCCGTAGCCGCGGCTTTTCACTTCTTCGGCGAGACGCGAGAGATCGTCATAGCTCGCCACCCTCGGCACCCCGAGCAGCTCCGGATAGCGCGCGCGATAGCTGCCGCAGTGCGACCAGTAGACTGGAATGCGCTTGCGCACCGCGCCGCCGAAGAGATCGTAGACCGGCACGCCGAGCGCCTTGCCCTTGATGTCGAGCAGCGCGTTCTCGATTGCCGCCACGGCCTGGCGATTGATGCCCCCGCGGGACTGCACGGTCTGCGTCCGCAGATGGCAGTTGATCAGCTCGATCTCGCGCGGATCCTTGCCGATCACGACCGGCGACAGCGCCTCGATCACCCCGGAGAGACCGTGGCTCCCGAAGCTCTCGTTGTATTCCGACCAGCCGACGATCCCCTCGTCGGTCATGACCTTGAGAAACGAGAACATCCGCCAGCCGGCGTCGCAACGCAGAGTTTCGATGCGAGTGACTTTCATGGCCTCCTCTTGAGCGGTGTTGTCATTGCACCTTGATGCCGGCGCCGCGTATGACCTTGGTCCACTTCGCTATCTCCTTGACGACGTGCGCTGTGGCCTGTTCCGGCGTGTTGCCCACCGGGTCCGCCCCCTGACTGACGAGCTTCTCTTTGATATCCGGGGCATTCAGCGCCTTCACGATCTCGCCATGAAAATAGTCGACGATCGCGCGCGGTGCTTTGGCCGGCGCTGCAAAGCCGTACCACGTCGTGACCTCGAATCCCGGCACGCCGCTCTCGGCGACCGTCGGATATTCGGGTGCCGCGCTCGCGCGTTTCGCGCCGGTCACCGCGATGCCGCGCAGCTTGCCCGAGCGCGCATGCTGGATCACGGTCGGCAGATTGCCGAAATAGAGGACGAAGGTTCCGGAGAAGAACTCGATCATTGCCGGTCCTGCCCCCTTGTACGGGATATGCACCCACTTCACGCCGGTCATGTACTGGAACAGCTCCGCGGAAAGATGCACGGTGGTGCCGATGCCGGAGGATCCGTAATTGATGTCACCGGGGCGCTTCTTCGAAATGGCGATCACCTCTTTGACGTTTCTAGGCGGAAACGAAGGATGCAGCACCAGGAGATTCTGCGACTCGGCTGCGACGGTGATGAATTGAAAGTCCTTGATCGGGTCGAATTTGAGATCGAGCATCGCCGGGTTGGTCGCGTGACCCGGCGCGACCTGCATGATCGTATAGCCGTCAGGCGCGGCGCGCACGAACACTTCCGAGGCGATGGCGGTATTGGCGCCCGGTCGATTCTCGACCACGTAGGTGACACCACTTTGCTCGGTGAGCTTCTGCGCGAGCAGCCGGGCGATGATGTCGTTCGTGCCGCCGGGCGGAAAGCCAACCAGGAAACGTACCGGACGCGATGGAAATCCCGGCGGCAATTGCGCCAAGGCTTGCACGGCAGCGCCAAGCAACACTCCTGCAACAGCGATCCGCTTCAGTAGCTTCATGTGCGCTCCTATAGAGACTCTCGTGTCTGCGACCTGACGGCGGCTTCAGAAGTGTATTTTTTGGATGGTAGCATCACGGTTGCGCGTAACCGACAAAGGAGCCTGATATGTATCTCACCACGAGCGAAGCACAGAAGATGCTGCAAGCTGCACAGGCGAAGGCGCAGCAGATGGGCGTGAAAGTGTCGATCTCCGTCGTGGACGGGCGGGGGGACTTGCTGACCATGGTGCGCCTCGACGGCGTATCGTGGCGAACCGCGGGCATCTCGAGAGGCAAGGCATACGCCTCCGCCAATTTCGGCGTGCCGAGCGCCGAGCTCACGGCCCGGGCAACCTCGCCGGTGATGCAGGCATTCATGGCGTCCGTGCCCGGGGAGATGGTGCCTGCGCAGGGTGCCGTGCCGGTGCTGCGCGACGGCCGTGTACTCGGTGCGATCGGCGTGAGCGGTGCCAAGTCGGAGGAGGACGAGGAAATCGCGAAGGCCGGGGTGGCCGCGCTTTAGAAGCAGCGCGCGTTACGCCGACCACGTAAACCCGTGCTTGCACGCTGGAGGGAAGTGTTCATGAACAGTTTCGGCAGCAGCGTTTTTCGTATGACGGTGTCCGTGGCCGTGCTGTGCGTGTCCGGCATCGCGCAGTGCGTTGCCGCGCAGTCGACGCCTCCGGGCGCTCGCGAAGTGCCGGCGCGCGTTCTGCCGGTGCCCGATACCGTCAGTCCCCAGATGCAGAAGATCATCGGCGCGCCGCTGTCTCCGACCTGGAACGTCTATCCGAAGACGCCTGACGAATGGAAAGCCCAGGTCGCGAAGACCGCCGACGCAGTAGTGCGCGGACTGCCCGCAATGCGCGCCGCGCTGAAGGTGAGCATCGAGCCGATGACGATCGACGGCGTGAAAGCCTTCATGCTGACCCCGGCAGTCATTCCGCCGCAGAACCGCAATCGGCTACTGATACACGTTCACGGCGGCTGCTACGTGAACGGCCCCGGAGAGTCGGGCACGAGCGAAGCGACGATGATGGCGGGCTTCGGCGGCTTCAAGGTGCTGTCGGTCGATTACCGCATGCCGCCGGATCATCCTTTCCCGGCGGCGCTCGACGATGCGATGACGGTCTGGAAAGCCGCGCAAAAGATGGCGGCTGCGAAGAACATGGGAATCATCGGCTCATCCGCGGGAGGCGGGCTCACGCTCGCGATGGTACTGAAAGCCAAGATGGACAAGCTGCCGCTTCCCGGCGCGATCGCGCCCGGCACGCCGATGTCCGATCTCACCGGCGCGGGTGACTCGTTCCACACCAACGCGATGGTCGACAACGTGCTGATCGCATACGGCGCAAGCTGCGATGCGCGCGCAGCAATGTACGCCAACGGCCGGGATCTGAAAGATCCGCTGCTCTCGCCGGTGTACGGCGACATGTCGGGCTTTCCGCCGACGATACTCAATACAGGTACACGCGATCTGCTTCTCTCCAACACGGTGCGCGTGCATCGCAAGTTGCGCCAGGCGGGCGTGGAGGCCGCGCTCTACGTGCACGAAGGACAAGCGCACGGCGGCTGGTACCGCGACTACACCGCGCCCGAGGCGAAGGAAACGTTCGAGGAGATCGGTCGCTTTTTCGACAAGCACCTGGGGCGATGAGCGAATGGGATGCATCGCCGGCTCTAGCGGTGTCTGACCCTCAATCCACTTTAGCGCCGGTCTGCGCGATCACCTTCGTCCACCGCGCGAGCTCGCTCCTGATGTACGCGCCGAATGCCTCGGGCGTGCCCGCAACGACTTCGCCGGCATCTGCGGTGAGGCGCTCGTTCACGTCCGGCTGCGCAAGTATGCGCACGACGTCCGCGTGGACGCGTGTGACGATCTCCTTCGGCGTTCCCCCTGGCATCACCACGCCGTACCACACCGAGACGTCGTAACCCGGCACGCCGTCCTCCGCCATCGTCGGCACTTCGGGAAGACCTTTGTAGCGCCGCGCACTGGTGATCCCGAGCGCGCGAAGCTTGCCCGACTTCACATGCGGCAGCACCGGCGGAATGCTGCTCAAGCCCGTTGCCACCTCGCCGCTGACCAGCGCCACGACGGAGGGACCGATACCTTTGTAGGGCACGTGCACCATCTTCACGCCGGCCGTCTTCGCGAAGAGCTCCATGGGCAGGTGCGTCTGACCGCCGCTGCCGCCGGACGCATACGTGATCGCGTTCGGCTGCGAGCGCGCGAGCACGATCAGCCCACGCACGCTGCGCGCAGGCAGCGAAGGATGCGACACGAGCAGCATCGGCGTCGACACCACCTGGGTCACCGGTTCGAGATCCTTCAGCGGATCGTAACCCAGCTTCGGATAGAGGCCCGGTGCGACCGCGAGGTTGCTGGTCTGGCCGAGCGCTATCGTGTATCCGTCGGGCGGCGACTTGGCCGCAGCCGCAAGGCCAATCGTTCCTGCCGCACCCACGCGGTTCTCGACTACCACCTGCACGCGCCACATCTCCGAGAGCTTCTGTGCGAGCAGCCGCGAGATGAGATCGGTGCTGCCGCCGGGAGGCAGCGGAACGATCCAGCGCACGGTCTTCGACGGATAGATTTGAGCTTGTGCGGGCGCGACAACCAGCGCCGCGAGCATCGAAACCGCGAGTCGGATCATCGTTTTTCCTCCTCCTTTGTTTAGCGCGATTAGAACATGACGCGCTTTACGAGGCGACGCTCCGATTTGCAATCGCCGGAACGATGGATTACAAGGTCGCGGTGCGATAACCTCGACATCGGTTCCATTCCGTGTCCTCTTCAGTCGACTGCATACATGAGCGCGTTCAAACCCGACAGACCCAACAGAAAGCTCCCGATTATCGGTTTCCTCTTCCTGATCGTTGTCATCGGACTCCTGGGCGGCGCGTACTACCTGGCGCCGCGGTTCGAATGGAGCTCGCCGCACATCAGGCTTCCGGACTCCGATGTCCTCGGTCTCTCCCCCATGGAAATCGCTATCGGCGACGAAGGCGCGGGATTGCAATCGGTTACCGCAACGCTCTCGGCAGGCGGATCGGAGCACACGCTGGTCTCCGAGCAATACGCCCAGCCGGTGAGCGAGAAGAAATTTGCCGTCGCCTTGTCGTCCAAGCTTGCCGGTCTCAAGGAAGGGCCCGCGGTATTGCGCGTCAGCGCGAAGGATGCCTCGCTGTGGAATTTTTTCCGCGGCAACGAGACGGTCATCCAGAAAAACCTCACCATCGACCTTACTCCGCCCACCCTCGAGCTCATCGCCGATGACCGCTATGTCAACTTCGGCGGCGTCGGCGCGATCGTTTACAAGGCTTCCGCCGACACGATGTCGAGCGGCGTCAGGATCGGCGATTATTTCTTTCCGGGTTTCAAAGGCCAGGTAAAGGACCAGCCGGATTACTTCATCGCTCTCTTCGCCCATGCCTACAACGTACCGGCGAACGCCAAGGCGGTGCTCGTCGCAACCGATAAGGCCGGCAATTCGAGGCAGATACCGCTCGTCTACGAGCTCAAGGATGTGAAGTACAGGAAAAGCACGATTCCCCTTTCAGAAAGCTTTCTCCAGAACAAGGTCGCGCCGCTCCTGCAGGACGTAAGCGCGCGTCAGGGCGCTCCGAAAGACGTCTTTGTCGCAGTCAACAGGAAGCTGAGGGCCGAGAACGAAAAGCGCATCACCGAGGTCACCAGCAAAGCCACGCCCTCGATGCTCTGGAAAGACGCCTTCAGCCAGCTCAGCAACTCCAAGGTGGAAGCCAACTTCGCCGATCAACGGACTTACGTTTACAACGGCGAAGCGATCGACACCGCCTATCACCTCGGATACGATCTGTCCGTCACGAAGAACTATCCTGTCGAAGCCGCCAACAGCGGCACCGCGGTCTTCGTCGGCGACCTGGGCATCT
>Ga0075431_100005260_pt1 | contig 12748 bp, 11 predicted proteins | sample RhiMetdeltSRZDD5_FD_75297 | JGI IMG/M metagenome (GOLD analysis project Ga0075431, IMG submission 75297) | Populus rhizosphere microbial communities from Tennessee, USA - Rhizosphere MetaG P. deltoides SRZDD5 | ecosystem: Host-associated > Plants > Roots > Rhizosphere > Soil | place: USA... | reverse complement strand
CTGGCTGGAGGGGAAGAGTGTTCACGACCTGCCCCAGTCGAAGGTCCACCAGCGCGACGGCATCCCGGGCCTGCAAGGGAACTACCGCCGTTCCCCCGCGGGTGGCTACGCTCGATGGCTGCACGTCGGAGGCTCCCAGCGGGATGGTGGATACCTGGGTAGGCGCTGCCACCGGCACCAGGCTGAGCGTAGCGTCGGTGGTGTTCAGCACCACTACGATCTCCTCAGGCGCCGGCGGCGGGGCCGCAGTTTCGGCGCAACCGAGGACTGCGCCCGAGCAAAAAGCCAGGAGAAGACCTGCCGTACGGTGCTGGATTCTCATGATTGGAAGATCGGAGCACCGGGTCCGGGCCGCCAGTCACCGACGGTCTTACAACTGGAACCGCACTCCGCCGAACACACCTCGCGGCCGGCCGGGAAAGCCTACCACCTGATCGTAAGACTCATCGAAAAGGTTCTCCACCCGAACGGTACCGGCGACTCCGGGACGCCCCGGGTGTGCCGACAAGATTTCCAGCTCTCCCGCCAGATCCACGACTGCATAGGCCGGCAGCTCGATCCTTACGCTGGGCGTCTGGGCAAAGTCCACGTCCTCTCTGCTTCCCACCCAGGTCAGCGAACCGCCCAGTGTAGCACGGTTCCAGACCCGGGCTCTCAGGGTGAGCTCCGCCGAGTGGGACGGACGCCGGATCAGGGGCGCGCCCTGGGCGAAAGTGGCCGAGGGCATCCCCGCATCATCGGTGGCCTCGGTGAACAGATAAGTGTACGAGGCAGAGGCCACGATCCCCGCTCCGAGAGTGGAGCCGATTCCCATTTCGACCCCCCTAGCTGTCGCCTCCGCTCCATTGAAGTAGGTGGGTTCTCCGGGAAGGGCAGACCCGTCGTAGAGAATCAGGTCGCGAAACCGCTGATCGAAGTACGTACCCCAGAGGCGTAGCTGGCTGGAGAAGAGGTCCTGTTCCAGACCAACTTCCCAGCTGGCCGATTGTTCGGGCTGAAGGGTGGAATCGCCGACGACAAACGGCGCATCACAGTACTGCTCGCAGAAGGTCGGCGCCTTAAAAGCGCGGCCCACCGACGCACGCACTCGGGTCTGGGACGGAAGGCGATAAACCAAGCCGGCACGATACGTGAGGAAGGTCCCGAATCCGCTGTTGTGATCCACCCGCCCGTTCAGGTTGACCGCCAACCCCGAGGGAAGGTCCATCACTCCCTGCGCATAATAGCCGAACGTGGCCCGTCCTCGATCGAACGGTGTATCCGGCGTGGTAACGACCCCGCCAAAATTGGAGCTGCTCTCCCCCGACTGCCGTTCGGTTTCATGCTCGACCTGGCCGCCGGTGGTCAGCATGAAGGTCGGCGAGACCCGGGCATTGAGCCTGAGATCCAGGTTGCCCCGATCATTGCGGCTCTCCCGGTGAGAAGAAAAAGCGAAGCCGGTCGTGTCCGCCGGGCTATCAGGCGCGTCCTCGAAGTCACCGTCGGTGCGGCTGCCACCGGCCGTAAACCGCAGATCCGAGCGCTCCCCCAGCCGGCGTCCAATCTCGGCGGCAAGAGAGAGCGCCTGGTCCGCATTCGATTGATTGCTGTCGGCCAGGGCGCCGGAGAAGTCGGTTGGAAAGTGGTAGCGACTGTCGCTGAAGCGGGTGGTCAAGCTCACGTCGGTCAGCTCGTCCGGCGTGGCGCGCAGGGAGCCGCTGAGCACGGTATTGCCGTAGTCGTTGTTGAAGGGGTAAACGCCGTCGGTGGCGATTCGGCTCGCTTCCGCCGAGTAGTTGACCCGGTCGCTGCCGCCCAGAACGCTTCCGTGGCCCAGGATCGTTCCAAAGCTGCCGGCCTCCGCTCCGCCCTCGAACGCCAGACCGGCGGTTCCCCGCCGGGTGAACACCTGCACCACCCCGGTCACCGCATCCGATCCGTAGAGGACGCTGGCCGGCCCGCGCAGGATTTCGATGCGCTCGACGTTATCGGTCGTCAGGTTTGCCCAGTTGTACCCGCCGCCGGATCGATTCACCGGGACTCCATCGATAAGGACTTTGACATAGTCGCTCTCGCCGCCCCGGAGAAAGAGAGAGCTCACCCCGCCGTACGAGCTCCCCTGCACCACCGCTGCGCCCGGCACCTGCCGAAGTGCATCCTGCACGAACCGGATGCCGTGCGCCCTGAGCTCCTCGCCGGTGATGGTGGTTACCGTGGAGACCACGGCGTCGGCAGGAAGAGGCGAGAGGGTGGCAGTAACCACCAGCTCCTCGAGCCGAGTGGTGTCCTGCTGCTCCTGCGCTGAAACCAGGGTCGGAAGCGCGGAGATAAGCGGGACATAGAGGAGAAGTCTCATGGAGCCTCCTGTCGGGGTGGAATCTCATCGGTTTGCGAGGTGGGATCCGAGGAACGAAGCGGGACGACCTGAGGCGAGCCATCTCGCCAGGACGTGATGGCCAGCGGCCATTCGAAGGTCCGGGTCAGGGTCTCTCGCTTCAGCACCTCAGCGGGAGTTCCTTCAGCGACCAGCTCGCCTCGGCTCAGCAGGACGATTCGATGGGCGAACCGGGCAGCGAGGTTGAGGTGGTGAGTGATAACCAGACCGGCCAGGCCGCTCTCGACCAGCTCTCGCACCAGCTCGAACAGTTCCATCTCGTGGCGGATGTCGAGCGAGGCGGTAGGCTCATCGAGTACCAGTGCCTGAGGCTCCTGGGCGAGCGCCCGGGCAACCCTGACCCGCTTCCACTCGCCTCCGGAGAGCGAGTCGACCGAACGGTCGGCGAGGTCGCTTATGTCGCAGCGCTCGAGTGCACTTTGCACCGCGGCCCGATCGCGCTCTGCTGGTGCGCTGAGCGCCCCCAGATGAGCGTAGCGGCCCATCATGACCGCGTCCGCGACTCGAAGCGGAAGGAGGGCCTCCTCCTGCTGAGCCACGACTCCCACCGTTCGCGCCAGCAGCCGCCGCGGCCACTGGCCAACCGGGCGCCCGTCGACCAGCACCAAGCCCTGCTCGACGGGGACCAGCCCTAACAGCGCGCGTAGTAGGGTTGTCTTTCCGCTCCCGTTGGGGCCGACCACAGCCACCAGCTGGGCTCTTCCCACCTCGCAGCTGACGCGGTTCAGCGCCAACGGACCGCCCGCCCGGTAGCGAACCGCGATATCCCGAGCGGCAAGGATCACGCGAGGGTCCTCCGGAGCAGCAGCGCGAACAGCGGCACGCCCACTAATGCCGTGATGACCCCAACCGGGAGCTCCAGGGGCCGTACCACGGTTCGCGAGACCACATCAGCGATGACCAGGAAGCATCCGCCGACCAGGAACACCAACGGCAGCAGGCTACGATGGAGAGGGCGCACCGTGATTCGTACCGCGTGGGGTACCACCAGGCCCACAAAGCCTACGATCCCACAGGTGGCAACGCTCGCAGCGGTAAGCAGTGCGGTGCAGACGTACACCAGGCGGCGAACCCGATCGACTTCGGCGCCCAGATGGCGGGCGGGCTCATCACCCAGCGCCAGCAAGTCCAACGATCGGGCGTGAAATAACAGGACACCCAACGGCAGCACCGCATATGCCGAGAACACGGCGAGCGCGCGCCACGAGGCGGTGCCGAAGCCGCCGAGCAGCCAAAGAAAGGCGTTGCGGACCCCCGGCGCGTCGGAGAGGACCATGATGGCGCTCATGAGTGCGCCGGCAAAGGCGCCGACCACGACGCCGGAGAGCAGCAGCACATGGGGATCGAGCCGGCGGCCCGAGACCACGCTCAGCCGATACACCAGCGCGACCGCAGCGAGCGCGCCCAGAAATGCCGCCAACGGAATAGCCCAGGGACTGGCCGCCTCCGAGGCTATGGCAATGACCGCTCCCAGGCCTGCCCCACTCGACAATCCGAGGAGGTACGGCTCGGCCAGTGGATTGCGGATCATCGCCTGAAGCGCCGCACCGGAGACGGCCAGGCTCCCACCCACCAGGAAGGCGAGCACCACCCGGGGCGCCCGAAGATCCCGAACGATGCCTGCCTCGGGGCCCTGCCCCGAGATCAAGCCGCTCCACACAGCCGTGAGCGGTAGCGGCACGGCCCCGGCACTCAGCCCAAGCAGCACGCAGGCGAAAACGAGCAACGTGAGTAGCACGATGCGGACGCTCACGGAGTCGGCGTCCTCATCTTGGCGGCCAGCTGCCGGATGGCGGCGGGTGAGCGGGGACTGGGCCGGTTGAACTCGGAGCCCTTGACTCGGAGGAACCGGTGTTCCCGCACCGCTCGGACGACCTGCCACTCGGGCCGACTGGCGAATGCCGAAGGGCCTTCGGTCGTGGTGAAGATGAGATCCGGATCCCGTGCGGCGACTGCTTCGATGCTGATCACGCCGGAGGAGGCCGAAACGTCGGCGAACAGGTTCTGGCCCCCGGCGCGCTCGATCAGCTCGCTGAGGAAGCTGCCCCGGCCGATCGTCATCGGGGGCTGTTCCCACACCAGAAGCAGCACCTTCCGCTGGCGCGGGGAGGCGGATTGCGAGGCATGGGCCAGTGCCGTGTCGAATACGGCGGTAACCGAATCGGCACCGGAACGGTGTCCAGTGAGCCGGCCAAGGATCCGAGCGACCCGGGGAACGTCGCTCAGCGCGTCGGTGTTGAGCCGCAGCGAGGGAATGCCGAGCTCACGGAGTCGCCCGGCGACGGGAGCGTTCTGACCGGAGTTGTACAGCACGACCAGATCGGGGCTGGTGGCCAGCACCGCCTCGATGCTCGGCTTGATGCCGTCGCCTAGATTGCGCACCGCCCGGACTGCTGGCGGGTAATCGCAATACTGGGTCCGTCCGACCACCGTGGGCCCCGCGCCGATGGCGAACAGCAGTTCGGTGGTAGCCGGAATCAAGGAGACGACCCGTTGCGCCGGAGCCGTCAGAACCAGAGTGTCGCCCGCGTCATCGACGACCCTGATGCCGCTGGAGACCGCCGGCCGGGTGCCGCACCCGCTCGTTCCCGAGCTGAGCACGACGCCGAGGGCCAAACTGAGGTATCGGAGGAGAACCCGGTAAATAATTCCGCCCATCCCTCGCTGGAGGAATGGGCGGTCGGCGACAGCACGTGGCGGTCGGGCACGCCACCAACCCTCCCCCGAGGGCTTCATGGTGGCACGAACGGAGAGGTCTCCTGGCTTCGGGACTCCACTCGCCTTCCCGGTTTCCCAGTGGCGTCTTGAGTGGAGAATCTGGCGCGTTGGACGCCAGCTCCCGTTACAGTGGCGGGGCCGCGCCGGTCTTCCACCGGCTTCCGAGTAGCCCCGTTCGTGGTCAATCGATTGTCGAGCAGCGCAAGTTTATGGCTTCCCACTACCGCCCGCAAGGGTGCTCTCCAGTTGTCGCTTCAACCGCGCTCGCTCGCTCTGGTATGCCGCCCACTGGTCATCCGTCATCTCCTGTCGCCTTTCGAGAAACTGTGCGTCCAGGGCGGCAATGGTTTGCACCAGCTCGGAAGCGGTGCCGGGCGAGGTAGTGCTCCTCCGCCTGCCGATGCCGTACCAGCCGGCTCCCACAAGACCGAGGGCCAGCAGGGCTATCAGGCCAGGCAATAACCACGGTGGTGGTCGGAGCAGGCCGGGGACAGTCACCCGTAGAACGCCGTTCGACGGGACGGTGCCGGTCCATCGCCGGAACACCCGGCCCTGAATGACCTGGCTATCCACGGGCGAAATGCCCGGCGCGGAGACTCGCACGGCCGGCTCCTCGGCCAGCACATTGAGCGACAGCCCTCTCGGAACCAGTAGCTCTATGACCCGTTGGTTGGCCGGAATCTGATACTGGAGGGTGAGCTGCTTCTCTCCGGGCGCAAGCGCCGAGGCCAGGACGAGAGAATCGCCCGCGCGAGTAACTGCGGCTGCGGACACATCCCCCTCACTCAGCTCCAGACCCACCGTACCCCGAGGCAGGCTGGTGCCCCAGGAGCCCCGCACGGTATCGGGGGCTACCCGGGTGCGAGTGCCCTCGTTGCGCAGCACCAGCAGGTCGAGAATGCTGCGAGCACCGGTCTCGCCACCCGGACGGGTCACAACCAGGTGGCGCGCCTCCAATGCCACGGGCGCAGCGCTCGAGGTGTCGTACACCACGATGCGCAAGCCGGTATCGGGCTTCGCCGGATTGGTCGCCAGCGGCGGGGAGAAGTATTCGATGCCCGCGTAGCGGCCACTGACCAGGTAGAAGGCTCCGGTATCGGGCCGAAAGTTGAACCGGAATCTGCCCTGCTGATCGGATCGTGTGGAGTCGACCGGACCCTGGATCGCCTCCCCCACCTGATGCAGGACGACCCGTACGCCGCGCACCGGCAGTGAGTCAGCGTTCACCACTCGGCCGGCGGCAGGGATGTTTTGTGCGTGCAGCGGGAAGGAGAGAACGGAGAGGACGAAACCGATGCAGCGGACCACGCGCTCGACTATGGATTGAACTTTCCGAAATCCTGCGGGTCCATCTTCTCGAGGTAGTCCTTGAGCTTGTCCGCTTCGAGCGAGGGAGAGGGAGGCTCGTCGGTTTCCACACCGCTCTGATCCAGCAGCTGGTCGCTGGTGAAGATCGGGGCCCGGGTCCGAAGCGCGAGAGCGATACTGTCCGAGGGCCGGGCATCGACCTGAAAGACCTGGTCGTCCCGGCGGATCAGCAGCTCGGCGAAGTAGGTGTTCTCTTTGACGGCGCTGATCACCACCCGCCGGAGCTCGCCGCCCAGCCCCACCAGAATCTGCTTCAGGAGATCGTGGGTCAGCGGGCGCTGCGCCTTCATCCCCTGCAGCTCCATCGCAATGGCGCTCGCCTCCGCCGGTCCGATCCAGATCGGCAGCACCCGCGAACCGTCCTTCTCACGAAGAATGACAACGGGAGTGTTTGTGGTCCGGTCGAGACCAAGGTGGGCCACGGTGACTTCAATCATCAATCGCGCTCAGGTACCGGCGTCCCAGCTGGCGAGATATTCCACCTGTTCCGGCGTCAGTGCGTCGATCGAAATCCCCATGCTCTGAAGCTTGAGCCGGGCGATCTCCTGATCCACCGATACCGGCAGCCGATGTACCGACTTGCTCATCTTGGCAGCATCCCGGGCCAGCACTTCGGCCGCGAGCGCCTGGTTGGCAAACGACATGTCCATGACGCTGGCCGGGTGTCCCTCGGCGGCGGCGAGATTGATCAGCCGGCCCTCGGCCAGCACCATGATGCGTTTACCCTTGACGACGAATTCCTCCACCATCTCCCGCACATAGCGACGTCCGCCGGCAATGCGGGCCAAGCCTTCCAGGTCGAGCTCCACGTTGAAGTGTCCCGAATTGCACACGATGGCGCCATCCTTCATGACGGCGAAATGCTCGGGACGAACCACGTTGAGGTTGCCCGTCAGGGTTATGAAGAGGTCTCCGATTGGCGCGGCCTCTGCCATGGGCCGGACTTCGAAGCCGTCCATCCGGGCCTCGAGCGCCGGAAGGGGATCCACCTCGGTGACGATGACGTGGGCCCCGGCCCCGCGCGCCCGGCTGGCGACGCCCCGCCCGCACCACCCATAGCCCGCGACCACGACGGTGCTGCCGGCCAACAACAGGTTCGTGGCCCGTACCACTCCATCCAGCGTGGACTGGCCGGTGCCGTACCGGTTGTCGAACATGTGCTTGGTATTGGAATCGTTGACCGCGATGATGGGGAACTGGAGCACCCCTTCTTTGGCCATGGCTTTGAGCCGGATTACCCCGGTGGTGGTCTCCTCGGTGGACCCCCGCACCGCACTCACCAGCTCCTTCCGTTCCGCCGCTGAGAGGCCCTCCACCCACCGCCGAATGGGAGGCGCCAGATCGTCCAGCCGGTTCAGCGCGATCATGTGCAGCGACCCCACCAGATCGGCTCCGTCATCCTGGGTCATGTGCGGTCCGAACGCGAGCGCCTGGGCGATGTGGCTGTAGTAAGTCTCGTTGTCCTCGCCCTTGATGGCAAACACGTGAACACCGTGGTCGCGCACCAGGTGGGCCGCCACATCGTCCTGCGTGGACAGCGGATTGGAGGCGCAGAGGGCGATCTCCGCACCGGCCGCCCGCAGGGTCTGCATCAGGTTGGCAGTCTCGGTGGTGACGTGCAGGCAGGCCGAGAGCTTGACGCCCTTGAGCGGCCGCTCCTTGGCAAAGCGGGCGCGGATCTGCCGGAGGACCGGCATAGAGCGTTCCGCCCACTCGGTGCGACGCTTCCCTTCGTCCGCGAGCGTCAGGTCTTTGATGTCGTACTTTGCGCTGGCAGTCTGAACCGGCATGGGCTCCTCAAGGGGCGGCCGACAGCAGATCCTTCACGCGGTCGGCCTGCTCCCAGGTAAAGAAATCGACCTTGTGGCCATCGTACTGGCCACTCTTCGGCTGGCGGCCGAAGTGACCATAACTCGCCGTCGGCCGGTAAATTGGCCGCTTCAACTTCAGCGCGTCAATGATGCCCTTCGGCGTCAGATCGAACACTTCCTGCACCATCTTTTCGAGCTCGGAATCGGGCAGTGCGCCGGTGCCAAAGGTCTGCACCATAACCGACACCGGTTGTGCCACGCCGATGGCATAAGCAACCTGAACCTCACAGCGCCGGGCCAGCTTGGCCTCCACGATATTCTTGGCCACCCACCGCGCTGCATAGGCCGCCGAACGGTCCACTTTGGAAGGATCCTTGCCACTGAAGGCCCCGCCACCGTGTCGCGCCATTCCACCGTAGGTGTCGACGATGATCTTGCGGCCGGTGAGGCCGGCGTCCCCATGGGGACCTCCGATGACGAACCTCCCGGTCGGGTTGATCAGAAACTTAGTCCGATTGTAGTCCAATCCAGCCTTCTCCAGCACCGGCCGAATGACTTCCTGGACCACCGCCTCGCGGATGGTGCCGTGGGCCAGCTGCCGGCTGCCGTTCCGCTCCGCGTGCTGGGTGGAGACCACGACGGTCCGCACGGCAACTGGCTGATCACCCTCGTATTCCACGGAAACCTGGGACTTGCCGTCGGGCCGCAGCCATTCGATCCGGGGATGCCCGTTGAGGCCCTTGCGCACGGCCGCTAGCCGCTCGGCAATGCGATGGGCGAGTACGATGGGCAACGGCATACGTTCCCGGGTCTCGTCGGTGGCGTAGCCGAACATCATGCCCTGGTCGCCGGCGCCCTGTTCCTTTTTGCCGCCGGCATCCACACCCATGGCGATATCGGGTGACTGGCGGTCAATCGTGGTCAGCACCGCACAGGTGCGTCCATCGAACCCGTAGGAGGCGTCGGTGTAGCCGATCGACTCCACGGTCTGCCGCACCAGATCGGGAATGTGAACGTAGGTGCTGGTGGTGATCTCCCCGGCGACCACGGCCATGCCAGTGGTAACCAGCGTTTCGCAGGCCACCCGCGCGGCCGGGTCCTGGGCCAGAATGGCATCCAGCACGGCGTCGGAAATCTGGTCGGCGACCTTATCCGGGTGACCTTCCGTGACCGACTCGGAAGTAAAGAGGTGGTTCCTGGTACCAGCCATGGAGTCTTGAGTCTCGGGCAGTGGGGTGGACGGCCTCGGGGCGCAGGGCCGGTCCTGTGCTAGACGTTGCTCTTTCCGGGGGGCAAGGTAGCGACGCGACCACGGCCAGGCAACGCCGAATGAGGATCGAGCAAGCGTATGTCCATGGACTCGCCGACCACCTCGCGGAGCACATTGCTGACTTCGGCAGCACTCCTGGCCGTGAGCGCAGCGCTGGCAGCCCTCCGTGCCGAAGCTTCCGGGACGGAGCGCACGACCCATTTGACCAGCGGCAAGGCCGGGGGTGATACACTGAGGGTGTCGTAGCCCAGGCCCAGGAGAAGGACGGCACTGAGCGGCTCCGAGGCCATCTCACCGCACACGCTCACGGGGAGACCGGCTGCTTTCCCGACCTCCAGTACCCGCTGAAGCTGTCGCACGACGGAAGGATCGTGCGGGGTAAAGCGGTTGGCGAGCCGGGCGTTGCCCCGGTCCACCGCCATGGTGTACTGGGTGAGATCGTTGGTGCCCACACTGAAGAACGCGCTCACCTCGGCCAGCCGGTCGGCCATGAGAACGGCGGCTGGTGTCTCCACCATGACGCCCACCGGAATTGAGGGAGCCGCCCGCACCCCAGCCTTCTGCAGTGCGCGGGCCTCCTCGGCAATTATCTCCCTGGCTTCCTCTACTTCTTGAACCGTGGTCACCAGGGGAAGCATGAGGTGCAGATCATGCCCGGCCGCGGCCCGGAGAACTGCACGTACCTGGGGCCGGAATACCTCCGGTTGGTCAAGGCAGACCCGGATCGAGCGCCAGCCGAGAAACGGATTGGCCTCGACCGGAGCGTTGAAGGAAGCCGGAAACTTGTCGCCTCCCAGGTCAAACGACCGGATGACCACGGTGTGCTCCGGGAATGCCAGCGCGACCCGGCGGAAGTAATCGGCCTGTTCGTCCTCGGTGGGAAGACTGGCACGTCCCGTCAGGAGGAACTCCGTTCGGAGTAGTCCGACGCCCTGAGCACCGTGCCGGAGCGCAGCCTCGATCTCCTCGGGCAGGTCGACGTTGCCCATCAAGGTGATGGGCCGGCCATCGGGAGTGACCGCAGGCTCTCCGACCACGCCTTCCAGCTGGAGCTCCAGCCGGTGGCGGCGGCTGACCTGTACCTTGGCTTCCTCCAGCTCGTCCTGATTGGGGTCGAGGACGATGGTGCCGCTCTGCCCGTCCAGCAACAGCGTCGTTCCGTTGGAGATCAGGCTGAGCGCTCCGGCGGCGCCCATGACCGCGGGGATCCCCAAAGAATGCGCCAGAATGGCCGCGTGCGCTGTGCGCGTCCCCTCCTCGCTGACCAGGCCAACGACGTGCTCGCGGTCCAGCTGGACCGTGAGTCCGGGAGAAAGCTCATGCGTCACGATGATGACCTGGTCCTCGCCGGGAACCGACCAGATCTGGTTCTCCGGCCGCCCCAGGAGGTGGTGGAGCATGCGCATCTGAATCGCGTGCAGGTCGGCCAGCCGCTCGCGCAGCCGCGCGGCTCCGGACCAGAGAGCGCGTAGCTCCAGCGCTCTGAACTCGTAGGCCGTTTCCGCGCTGAGTTGGTTCTGGCGGATCAGGGTTTCGACCGACCGGAGAAATTCCTCGTCTTGGGTGAGGAGGATTTGTGCGTCGAAGATGCGCGATTCCTCGGGACCGGCCCGCTGCAGAACCCGTTCACCGAGCTCCTTCAGGTGGGAAACCACTGCGTCCACTGCTTCGCGGAGGCGACGCACTTCGCCTTCTACTTGATCAGCGCGGACGGTTCGGTCCTTGACCTCAGGAAAGTCGAACCGAACCGTGAGGGCCGGAGCACAGGCCACTCCGGGCGAAACCCCGATTCCCCTGAGGACTCGGCTCACGGCACCGTCTCACCGAATCCGGTGGCCACCAGCTCGGCTAGCGCCTGTGCTGCCCTCTCGGCATCCGGCCCGTTCGCGCGGATGGTGATGGAGCTGCCACACTCGGCGGCCAGCATCATGACCCCCATGATGCTCTTGCCGTTCACCCCTACCCCGTCCTTGCAGATCTCGATCTCGGAGTCGAAGGTGCTGGCCAGCCGTACAATGCGCGCGGCAGGACGGGCATGGAGGCCCTCGAGGTTGACGATCTTGGCCTCACGCTCGATCACAGCCCGAGTCTCCGTAAGAGCAGTAGCAGAATCATGGCCATGATGGCAAAGCGTACCGAGGTAAGTCCCGGTCCGAACCAGCGGGTGAGCGCGAAGCCGGCCACGGCCACTCCCGCGGCACCTACTACCCCGCCCCAGCCGAAGTCGTGCAGGTACCACTTGGCCACGACCGGGATGCTCGCTCCAAGAGCGAAACCGGCGGCGGGGCTGACCCGCTCGATGGCCCGGGGAAGCCAGGAGCTTCCGATGGCAGCGCCCACGCGCATCCCGGAAGCCATGCCGGTGCGGAGCGACCAGTACCCGGTCCAGAGCCGAATTGCATTGTAGGCCAGCAGAAATCCGAGGATGGCCCACCAGCCTGCCCCCAGGATTGAGGCGATCAATGCCAGTCCAATGAGGGCCGGCACCAGTCCGGCCCAGAACAATTGGTCGCCCATCGATCCCAGCGGGCTGCACAGTGCGGTGCGGAGGCGCACGATCTGCGGGCCGGGAACTCCTTCATACTCCGCCCTCGTGGTGGCTCCCAGCGCCAGGCCGGCCAGGTAGGGATTGCAGTTGAAGAACTCGGCAGAGCGCACCACCGCCTCCCCGTGCCGCACCGGATCCACCGCCTTCAGGTCTTCCAGCAGCGGCTCGGCGGCGTAGCCCATTCCAACCCCGAGCATGCGCTCGTAATTCCAGGTGCCCTGAACGGCGAGGAGCCGGAGCAGGGCTCGAATTCGCCGGTTCATGCCAGCACCGCCAACACGATGCCCGCCCCGAATCCAGCGAGCAGCCACTTGAGCCTGGATCCGCGCCCCGAGCCTCGCACCGCGCCGCTGAAGGCGGCTGCGAGGCCAGACCCGATCGCCACCAGAGTGAAGGCAACCGCCGACTGCCGGTCGAGCCGAACCGATTCCGCGATAGTCGACGCCAGTACCAGGCCGGTTAAGGTGACGATGAAACCGCGAAGGGCGTCCCGCGCCAACGCTCCGTATTGCAGCCAGCGGATAGCACTGCTCTCACCAGCCGCCAGCGCAGCGGCCCGGTGCTGGATTGCCCGCGCGTTCCAGCGGCGCACCACCTGGAGGCTCCACCCGCCCAACACCGCCAGCACGAGACCCAGGGCTACGCTCACTCCCAAGCCA
>Ga0075431_100005250_pt1 | contig 12758 bp, 11 predicted proteins | sample RhiMetdeltSRZDD5_FD_75297 | JGI IMG/M metagenome (GOLD analysis project Ga0075431, IMG submission 75297) | Populus rhizosphere microbial communities from Tennessee, USA - Rhizosphere MetaG P. deltoides SRZDD5 | ecosystem: Host-associated > Plants > Roots > Rhizosphere > Soil | place: USA... | reverse complement strand
CCTCAACCCGTCGCTAGCGGTCCTGATCGCGGTGATCGGGCTCACCTCCTGGGCCGGGACGGGGCGGATCGTCCGCGCCCAGGTGTTCACGTTGCGCGAGCGCGCCTTCGTCGAGCGCGCGCGGGCGCTGGGCGCCGGCGACCTGTACATCATCAGGAAGCACATCCTGCCCAACACCGCGCCGCTCATCTTCGCCAACACGGTGCTGATCGTCGCCGTGGCGATCCTGGCGGAGGCCGCGCTCTCGTTCCTGGGGCTCGGCGATCCGACGCGGATCTCCTGGGGCACGATGCTCGAGAACGCCTTCGACAACGGCGCACCGAGCGCCGGCGCGTGGTGGTACGTGATCCCTCCGGGACTGTGCATAACCGTCCTGGTCCTCGCGGTCGCGATGCTCGGATACCTGTTCGAGGAGTACGTCAATCCGCGGCTGAGGGAGCACGGCGAATGAGCGCCCTCCTCGACGTTAGGGACCTGCGCGTGACGCACAACGGTCACCCGATCGTCGACGGGGTCGACCTGAGGATCGAGCCCGGCGAGGCCGTGGGCCTGGCGGGCGAGTCGGGGTGCGGCAAGACCACGACCGCACTGTCGGTGATGAAGCTCCTGCCGTCCGCCCTCAGGCAGTCGGGAAAGATCACGCTGACGCCCCCCGCCGCGAAGAAGCCGATCAACATCGAGCGCCGGACGGAGCGCGGGATGAACCTGGTGCGCTGGCGCCACGTCTCGCTGATCTTCCAGGGCGCGATGAATTCGCTCGACCCGGTGCAGCGGGTGGAGGCGCAGATCGCCGAGGCGATCCGGCTGCACGAGCAGGTCAGCTCGAAGGAGGTGCGCGCCCGCATCGACGAGCTCCTGACCACCGTCGGCCTGACCCCGAGCTTGGGCCACCGCTACGCCCACCAGCTCTCCGGGGGGCAGCGCCAGCGGGTGATGGTCGCCCTCGCGCTCGCCTGTAGGCCGTCGCTCGTCATCGCCGACGAGCCGACCACTGCCCTCGACGTGGTCATGCAGGCGCAGGTGCTCCAGCTCCTTGAGCGGCTGCGAGCGGAGCTGGGCCTGGCGCTGATCCTGATCTCGCACGACATGGGAGTCCTGGCCGAGACGTGCGATCGGATCGCGATCATGTACGCGGGGCGGATCGTCGAGGCCGGTCCGGTGAGCGCCGTCTTCTCCTCGCCGCAGCACCCCTACACGAAGCGCCTGCTCGAGTCGTTGCCCGTCATCGGTGCGGAGCGCGGCCTCGCGTCGCCCATCCCGGGCGGGCCGCCGGATCCGGGCGCGATTCCCGAGGGGTGCCGCTTCCGCCCGCGGTGCCCGTACGCCGCGGAGGAATGCCTCTCCGATCCCCCGCTCCGCGAGCTGAGCGGGGGGCATGCGACGGCCTGTCACTTCGCACCCTGGACGGAGTGGCCCGCCGTGGACGCGGCGACGACCGCGGGGGTCCGCGGATGAGCGACGTCCTCATGGATGTCAGCGACCTGGCCGTCCACTTCAAGGCTCGGAAGGGCACCGCGCGCGCGCTCGACGGCGTCTCGCTGGAGTGGCGGCGCGGCGAGATCCTCGGGGTCGTCGGCGAGTCGGGCTGCGGCAAGTCCACGCTTGCGCGGGCGATGATGGGCCTGGTGAAGCCGGCCGCGGGGGAGGTCTCCCTGAATGGGGAGACGGTCGCCGGCAGGGGCCGCGTGCGCGAGCTTCGCCGCCGCGTGCAGATGATCTTTCAGGACCCCTACCAGACGCTGAACCCACGCCAGCGGGTGAGGGCGATCGTCGCCGAGCCCCTGGTGGTCCAGGGCGTCCCCAAGGACGAGCACGAAGCGCGCGTGCGCCGGGCGATGGAGGATGTGGGCCTCACCGCCGAACACTTCCTCACCCGCTATCCGCACCAGCTCTCAGGCGGCCAGCGCCAGCGAGTCGCCATCGCCGCGGCGCTCGTGCTCGAGCCCGATGGGCTGGTGTGCGACGAGCCGGTCTCGATGCTCGACGCCTCGGTGCGTTCCCAGATCCTCGCCGTCCTCGTCGAGCTACAGCGCCGCCGGAACCTTGCCCTCGTGTTCATCACGCACGACCTCAGCCTCGCCTGGTCGCTGTGCGATCGCATCGCGGTGATGTACCTCGGGCGCGTGGTCGAGCAGGGCTCGGCGGTGGACGTGATCGAGCGACCTCGGCATCCCTACACGCAGGCCCTGGCGGCGGCCATCCCGGTCCCCTCTGCGAATGGGGACGCGAAGCGTGAGCTCCTGAGCGGAGAGCTGCCGGACGCGACCGCGATTCCGACCGGCTGCCGGTTCCATCCACGATGCCCGCGGCGCTTCGAGCCGTGCGATCGGGTGGACCCTGGGCTCATGGCGGCCGGCGCGCCGGATCAGCTGGCGGCATGCCTCCTATACGACCCGACGCAGGGCCGGGCGGAGGTCGCCGGCGCCGCGGATGGGTGAGCGCTGGCGCGACGTCGCGGGCCCGGTGGGGAGGCTCGAGCAGGGGCCGGTGAACGCGATCACCGACGTGCCCGGCGTGCTCGTCGGTCACGCGCAGGCGGGCAGTGGCCAGCGAACGGGCGTTACGGTGATCGCGCCGCCTTCGCTACCGGCCCTGGCCGGTGCCGGCACGGTCAACGGCATGGGGGAGCTGACCGGGATGCTCGAGATCGAAGAGCGGGGATCGATCACCACGCCGGTCTACCTGTGCGGCACGCACGCCGTGGGGGTCGTGCACCACGCGGCGATGCTCGCGGCCGGCGCCAGCCCGGGCAACGTGGTCCTGCCCGTCGTCGGGGAGTGCGACGACAGCGACATGGCGGATTCGCGGACCGTCACGGGCGATGACGTCCAGCGGGCGCTCGACGGGCTCGGCGCCGATGTGCGGGAGGGCAGCGTGGGTGCGGGGACCGGGATGACCTGCTTCGGGTTCCCCGGCGGCATCGGGACCGCATCGCGATCCGTGAACGATCACCAGGTGGGCGTCCTACTGCTCTGCAACTTCGGCGATCGGCGGTACCTGGACGTGCTGGAGCCGCTGGGCGCGGCGGCCGGGAGAACGGACTCGCACGGCTCGTGCATCGCCGTCTGCGGGACCGACGCCCCGCTTGCGCCCCATCAGCTTCGGCGCCTGGCCCTGCGCCCGCTGCTGGGCATCGCCCGCGCGGGCTCGTACGCGGCGGAGGGATCAGGGGAGATCGGCCTGGCGTTTACAACCTCGCCGGCCGCGACGCTCGCGAACCAGCAGCTCGACGGGTACTTCGCCGCGGCCTACGAGGCCGGGCGCGAGGCGGTCTACAACTGCCTCATCGCGGCGCGCCCGGCCAAGCGGCTCGACGGCAGCATGCAGGACCGCTTTCCCGTCGATGCGCTCCGCGGGCTCGCCCAGGCGGACGCGTAGCACTCGCCGGGTTCGCCGACGGGCTCCCGATTGGGGGGACTTTCACACGCTATGGCGTGGCAAGTCCCCAGTGGCGTAGGGGGCCGCTTCGCCTCAGCGAACGCCGTCGGCGAGTACCGCGACCTGGTCCCCCACCGCGATCTCGCCCTCGGTCAGGATCGCCGCCCGCAACCCGCCGCGATGGACGAGCCCGCGGAGGACGCCCGGCTTCGTGAGACCCTGGAGGTGGCGGCAGGGCTCGCAGAGCTCGATGCCCTCGCAGACGACGTCACCGACGCGAAAGCGCCGGCCCTCGAGCTCGTTCAGGTCGATTCCCCGGGTAGCGACGTTTCGCCGCGACTCGGCGGCGGTCAAATCGATGCCGTGCTCTTCCGCGAGCCCGGCCAGCGCCTCGGTCGCGATCAGCGTGAGCTCGCGATCGCGCTCGGGTTGGGCCCCCGGCCCCTCGAAGAAGTTCCGATCGCCTTCGAGCCCGCGGCCGGGGACCGCTCGGACCTTGGGCACCGGCTCAGGCAGCACCTCGTGTTCAGGCGAGACGTTGATCTCGACGACCTCTCCGGCCAGCTCCGTTGACACACCGCGGAGGCTACCGGCCGACCGCGTGGCTCTGGAGCTACTGCAGCCGGCGGTACTTCCGCACGCAGAGCGGGACGAACACGATGAGGATCCCGATCACCCAGACCAGGACCTGCCACAGCGAGCTCCATACGTCGCCGCCGATCGCGAGCGCACGCGCCGTGTCGGCTGTCGCGGTAACCGGGCTCACGTCGGCGATGCTCTGAAGCCACGACGGCATCGTGTCCACCGGGACGAAGATCGAGCTCGCGAAGACCAGCGGGAAGATCGCGACGAAGCCGGCCGACTGCGCGGCCTCCGGCCCCTTCGCGATCAGGCCGACGTAGGCGAAGATCCAGCTCAGCGCGAACCCGAACGCGGCGACGACCAGGATCGACGCGATCGCCGACAGCGGCCCCTGCTCGAAGCGAAAGCCGATCGCATAGCCGACCGCCAGCATGATCCCGATGACGATGATCGTGCGGACGAGATCCGCGAGGGTCCGGCCCGCGAGCACCGCCGAGCGGGCCATCGGCATCGAGCGGAAGCGGTCGATCACGCCTCGCTTCATGTCCTCGGAGAGCCCGATCGCCGTCTGCGTCGCCCGAAACGCGGTGGACTGGATGAGGATCCCGGGCAGCAGGAAGTCCTTGTAGCTGACGCCGGCGGGCAGGGAGCCACCGATCGCCCCGCCGAAGACGTAGGAGAACAGGAGGACGAACATGATCGGCTGCACGGTCGAGAACAGCAGCAGCTGAGGCTGCCGAATAAAGTGGCGCATGTTGCGGCCGGCGACGATGTAGCCGTCTCGCAGCGTCCATCCGAGCTGAGCGATCATCAGCGTCTCGCCCCCGCGGCCTCGGATTCGGCCTCCGCGAACTCGCCGGTATCCGGACCGGCGCCGTCCCCCGTGGCCGGCGCTCCCGTGAGGGTGAGGAAGACGTCGTCCAGGGTCGGCCGGCGCAGCGCGATGTCCGACACGGCGATTCCCGACTCGCGCAGGGCGTGTGCGGCCGCCTCGATCATCGCGATGCCGTCCTCGGGTGCCGAGAGCGTGAGCTCCCGCACCAGCTCCGAGGGTTCGGGCGTGCCGCAGCCAAGTCGGGTCAGCGACTCGATCGCGCGCTCTCGATCCCATGGGTTCGCCAGGCGCACCGAGATCATCTGACCGCCGACGGAGTCCTTGAGCTCGTCGCCGGTCCCCTGGGCGATCACCTGGCCGTGGTCGATCACCGCGATGCGGTCGGTGAGCTGGTCGGCCTCCTCCAGGTACTGAGTGGTGAGGAGGAGGGTCGTGCCCTCCCGGACGAGCTCACGGATCACCTCCCAGATCTGGTTGCGGCTGCGCGGGTCGAGGCCGGTCGTCGGCTCGTCCAGGAACAGCATCGGCGGTTTCGTCAAGAGGCTCGACGCGAGGTCCAAGCGCCGCCGCATCCCGCCTGAGTAGGTTCGGGCCTGCCGGTCCGCGGCATCGGCGAGGTCGAAGCGCTCGAGGAGCTCGTCGGCTCGGCGGGAGGCCTCTCGCCGGTCCAGCCGGAAGAGCTGGCCGAACATGCGCAGGTTCTCGCGGCCGGTGAGGAGCTCGTCGATCGCCGCGAACTGTCCCGTCAGCGCGATGAGCCCGCGGACCTCGGTGGCCCGGGAGATCACGTCGCGGCCGAAGACGGACGCCGTCCCGGAGTCCGGGCGCAGCAGGGTGGCGAGCACCCGCACCATGGTCGTCTTGCCCGCGCCGTTGGGCCCCAGGAGCCCGAGGACCGTGCCCTCCTCAACGCCCAGGTCGACGCCGTCCAGGGCAACGGTCGAGCCGAACCGCTTGACGATTCCTTCCGCTTCGACGGCGTTATCGGCCATAGGGGTAGTTCAGCAGGTGGCCCAGGCGAGGGATCCACCGAAGGTGGACGTTGTCAGGCCTAGGCTGACAAAATCCACTGTCGAGGTCGGGCCGGGGACTTGATCACGCCGCGGTGGGCAGCTCCACCGGGGCGGGCTCGAGCGCGTGCCCCAGGACCTCGTCGATCGTCATCACCGGGTGGAACTCGATCTGCTCGCGCACGTCCTCCGGCACGTCCTCCAGGTCGCCGCGGTTGCGCTCGGGCAGGATGACCTCGCTCAGCCCCGCCGCATGCGCCGCCAGCACCTTCTGCTTGACGCCGCCGATGGGGAGCACCCGCCCCTGGAGCGTGATCTCGCCGGTCATTCCGACGTCGTGGCGGACGGGCCGGCCCGTGAGGAGCGATGCGAGCGCGGTGGTCATCGTGATCCCGGCGCTCGGGCCATCCTTGGGGATCGCGCCCGCGGGGACGTGCACGTGGAACTGGCGATCGTCGAACGCCTCCTCGTCCACCCCGAGCTCTCCGGCGCGGCTGCGGACGAAGGACAGGGCGATCCGGGCCGACTCCTTCATCACGTCGCCGAGCTGGCCGGTGAGAACGAGGCCCCCGTCCTTGCCCGGCATCGAGGTCGCCTCGATGAAGAGGACGTCGCCGCCGGCGCCGGTGACGGACAGGCCGGTCGCGACGCCCGGCACGGCGGTGCGCTCGGCGGCCTCCTGGAAGAAGCGCTGTCGTCCGAGGGCCTCCCGGATCGCGGCAACGTCGACGCGGAGCGGCGGTGTCACCTCGCCGGCCGCGATTCGGGTCGCGATCTTGCGCAGCGCCTTACCCAGCTCGCGCTCCAGGTTCCGCACGCCCGCCTCCCGGGTGTACTCGGTGATGACGGTGCTGATCGCCTCGTCGTCGATGTCCACCTCGTCCGGGCGAAGACCGTTGCGCTCGCGCTGTCGTGGCCACAGGTAGCCCTTGGCGATCGCGACCTTCTCGTCGGTCGTGTAGCCGTCGAACCGCACGACCTCCATTCGATCCAGGAGCGGCGCCGGGATCGTCTCGGCGATGTTCGCCGTGGCGATGAAGAGCACCCCGGACAGGTCGAGCTCCACGTCCAGGTAGTGGTCGCGGAAGCTGTGGTTCTGCGCCGGGTCGAGCACCTCGAGCAGCGCGGCCGACGGATCGCCGCGCCAGTCCGCCCCGACCTTGTCGACCTCGTCGAGCATGATCACCGGGTTCATCGTCCCGGCGTCGCGCAGCGCCCGGACCAGCCGGCCCGGCAGCGCGCCGATGTAGGTGCGGCGGTGGCCGCGGATCTCGGCCTCGTCACGAACGCCGCCCAGTGACATGCGGACGAACTCACGCCCCGTGGCACGGGCGATCGATTCGCCGATCGACGTCTTCCCGGTGCCGGGGGGCCCGATCAGGGTCAGGATCGCGCCCGAGCCCCGCTCATCCGCGATTTCGCGGTCGCGCCGCAGCTTGCGGACGGCGATGTATTCGGTGATCCGGTCCTTGACGTCCTCCAGGCCGGCGTGGTCAGCGTCGAGCACCTCGCGCGCATGCGCCGGATCGAGACGCTCCTCGGAGCGCTCGCCCCACGGCACGGAGAGCAGCCAGTCGAGGTAGGTGCGGATCATCGATCCCTCTCCGCCGCCCTCGCCCATTCGCTCGAGTCGACCCACCTCGCGCTCGGCCTGCTCGCGCACGGCGCTGGGCATGTCGGCCTCCTCGATCCGCTTGCGGTAGTCGTCTACGACGGAGATCTCGTCGTCGCCGAGCTCCTTGCGGATCGACTCCATCTGCTTGCGCAGGAAGTACTCGCGCTGCTGCTGCTGTGCGCCGGACTCGACGTCGTCGCGGATGCGCTTCCTGACCTGAAGCTCGGCAAGCCGCTCGCGCTGGGCCGCCAGCGCCTTCTCCAGGCGCTCGGTCACGTCCAGCGTCTCCAAGAGCTCGCGCTTGGTCTCGAAGCTGAGATCCGGCGAGTAGCCGGCGGTGTCGGCAAGCTCGCCGGGCTCGGTGATCGAGCGCAGGAATGCCTGAATGCGTGGGTCGGCATCCCTGATCTCGAGGATCTCCTCGACGACGGCGCGGTACTCGCGCTCGAGCTCGCGCGTGCGCTCGTCGGAGGACGAGGTGTCTCGATGCTCGGTGACGTCGACGCGGAGACGGCCGTCGGGCCCGGTCGCCGCAGTCCCTGCGACGCCGCGAAAGAGGCCCTCGAAGGCCACGGCCGCGAGGCCGCCGGGCAGACTCATGCGGTCCGCCACCCGGGCGACGGTTCCAACCGATCCGAACTGCTCGCCGTGTCGCGGAACCAGGAACACGCGATCCGCGTCCCCCGTGTCGACCGCGAGGGTCGCGGTCATGCCGGGGAAGACGACCGAATCCTCGATTGGGATCAGGGTGAGGTTTTCCATCTCGTCCGCTCCTCTTGGCCGTTATAAGCTGTAACGAGTATAGCCAGGAACACTTATGAACTATAACTATCAAGATGACTGCCACCGCGACACGTCCGCCGGCTGACGTCGCGGAGGCGACCGCCGGCTCCGGGTCGAGCCTCCTGATCCTCCGCCTGGCTCGCGCCGCGGCCTGGCGGCTCGGCCGCACCCTGGCCGCCAGCGGCCTGCGCTGGGCGGATTACGCCGTGCTGCATCACCTCGAGGCTCAGGGCCCGGTCGCCCAGCGGGAGCTGGCGGCCGCGCTTCGCATCCAGCCGTCGAACATCGTCGCTCTGCTCGATGAGCTCGAGCGGCGGGATCTCCTCACACGAGCACCGGATCCCGCCGATCGCCGCCGGCACCGCGTGAAGCTGACCCGGCGCGGACATCTGGCCCTGCAGCGAGCGACGAAGGCGGCGCGCGCCGCAGAAGCCGATCTACTGGCGCCGCTCAGTCGCTCCGAGCAGCGCGAGTTCCACGCGTTCCTCGCTCGCCTGACCGCTCACACCTGTGATGGGGCCGGCTTCGGCTGCGCGCCGCGGTCCTGAGGCCTCATCGCCGGAATCGGCGAGCTGATCGTTGGGGCAGCTCTGAACGGGCGTGACGGGTCCGCCCGGTCCGTAGGCTTGCAGGCGTGACCCGAACCGCGGCGCAGCTCCTCGTCGAGTGCCTCGAGGCGGAGGGGGTGGAGCACGTCTTCGGGATTCCCGGCGAGGAGACCCTCGATCTGAATGCCGCCCTGGCGGACTCCGGGATCGAGTTCGTCCCGGTGCGTCACGAGCAGGGCGGCGCGTACATCGCCGACGTATATGGGCGGCTGACCGGCCGCGCCGGCGTCTGCCTCGGGACGCTCGGCCCAGGCGCGACGAACCTGGTCACCGCGGTGGCCGATGCCTTTCTGGATCGGGCGCCGCTCGTGGCGCTGACGGGCCAGGCGGACCTCGAGCGCCAGCACAAGGAGTCACACCAGCACATCGACGTCGCCGAGATGATGCGCCCGATCACCAAGTGGAACGCGCGCCTCTCGGACCCGGAGATCGTCGCGGAGGTCGTTCGCAAGGCGTTCAAGGTCGCGGAGGAGGAGAAGCCGGGATCCACCCACATCGAGCTGCCCGAGGACGTCATGGCCGCCGACGTGCCCGACGACGCCGGTCCGCTGCCGCGAAGGCCGGTGCCAGCGTCCGAGCCGCCGGCCCGCGTGTTGGTGGAGGCCGCGGGCATGATCAACCGGGCCGATAACGCGGTATGCCTGGCCGGCAACGGCGCCGTACGAGCCGGAGCGGCCCCGGCGCTTCGCGAGTTCGCGCGCGCGACCGGAATCCCGGTGGCCGTCACCTTCATGGGCAAGGGGCTCGTGGAGGCCGACTCCGACCTCGCGCTTGGCGCCGTCGGCCTGCAGGCCGGGGACTTCGCGATGGCGGGATTCGAGGGCGCCGACCTCGTGATCACCGTGGGCTACGACCTCGTCGAGCACTCGCCGGCGCTCTGGAACCCGAGTGGCGACAAGCGCATCGTGTGCATCGACTCGCTTCCGGCGGAGATCGACGAGCACTTCATGCCCGAGGTGGAGCTCGTGGGCGACATCTATGCGAGCGTGCTGCGCCTCGCGCAGGAGTGCCGTGACTGCCCCGCAAGCGGGGGGTCGCCGCGCCTCCGCCAGGCGGTCGACGGGATCCTGGACGCCGCCTCCGGCGCCGATGCCTTCCCCGCGATTCCACCGCGGGCATTGCTCGAGATCCGCCAGGCCCTCGGCCGCGACGACATCCTCGTCTCCGACGTCGGCTTGCACAAGCTCTGGATCGGGCGGGCGTTCCCGGCCTTCGAGCCGAACACGGTGCTCATCGCCAACGGTCTCGCGGGCATGGGGTTCGCGATCCCCGCGGCGATCGCGGCGAAGCTCGTGCATCCGGACCGGAAGGTGGTGGCGGTCTCGGGGGACGGGGGATTCCTCATGAACTGCCAGGAGCTCGAGACCGCGATGCGGCTGCGGACCGCGTTCGTCAACGTCGTCTGGGAGAACGGGGAGTACGGATCGATCGTCTGGAAGCAGGAGAACCGCTTCGGCCGCCACTTCGGAACCGACTTCGGAAACCCCGATTTCGTCCGGCTCGCGGAGTCGTTCGGGATGCCCGCCTGGCGCTGCGAGTCGGTCGAGGATTATCGCGACCGTCTGACGGCGGCCCTCGAGCTCGACGTCCCGTCGTTGATCGCGCTGCCGATCGATTATTCGGTCGACATCGCCGTCGCGACGGAGCTCGGCACGGAGACGACGACGCGGATCTGATGGCCTGTGCTATGTGCGCAATCTCACGGCGACCGGCGGACACGCCTGAGTACCGTCCCGCGAGGAGAATGAGCTGACCGTAAGTTCCGCGCTACCCCCGGGCCCGAGGCAGCCGTCGCCGCTGCAGACGATCGGCTGGTGGACGCGCCCCTCGGCGTTCCTCGAGCGCTCGCGTGCCCGCTACGGCAAGCGCTTCACGATCCGGCTCCTGGCCGGCCCGCCCTTCGTCATCCACTCGGAGCCGGAGCACATCAAGGAGATCTTCTCCGCGCCCCCCGATGTCCTGCACCCCGGCGAGGGAGCGGCGGTCCTGGAGCCGGTGGTCGGGAAGAAGTCGTTGATCCTGCTCGACGAGGCCGAGCACCTGGAGCAGCGAAAGCTCATGCTGCCGGCCTTCCACGGGGAGCGGATGCAGCGCTTGTCGGGCTTGATGACGGAGGTCGCGGAGCGCGAGCTCGCGACCTGGCCGACGAACCGGCCCACGCCGCTTCACCCGCGCGTTCAGGGCCTCACCCTCGAGATCATCCTGCGAGCCGTGTTCGGCCTCGACCCGGGCCGCCGGCTGGACCAGCTCCGCGAGCTCCTCACGGGGATCCTGGACTTCAGCACCAAGCCGGCATCGGTGATTCCGATGCTCCAGCGCGGCTACTTCGGCCGCGGCCCGTGGGTGCGCTTCGCCCAGATGCGCGAGCGCGCGGATGAGCTCCTGTACGAGCTGATCGACGAGCGCCGCGGCGAGGGTGCCGATCGCGACGACGTCCTCGCGATGCTCCTCGCAGCGCGCCACGAGGATGGCTCCCCGATGACCGACACCGAGCTTCGCGACGAGCTGATGACGCTCCTGACCGCCGGTCACGAGACGACGGCGTCCGAGCTCGCGTGGGCGTTCGAGCGCCTGGTCCGTGAGCCCCGGGCGCTCGGCAGCCTGGTGGCAGAGGTGGACTCAGGCGACGGCGACGCGTACCTCACGGCGACGGTCCAGGAGACGCTGCGGCGGCGCCCGGTTCTTCCCAACGCCGAGCCCAGGCTCGTCAACGAGCCGATCGAGGTCGGCGGATGGCAGTACCGGCCCGGACCGTGCCTGATCGCCAACGCCTACCTGGTCCACCACGATCCCGACATCTACGCGGACCCCTACGCCTTCCGGCCCGAGCGCTTCCTCGAGGAGGCGCCCGGAACCTATACGTGGATCCCCTTCGGGGGCGGGCGCCGCCGCTGCATCGGCGCGAGCTTCGCCACCCTGGAGATGAAGATCGTCCTGCGCGCGGTCCTCAGCGCATATCGGATCGAGGCCGCCACGCGCGGCGCGGAGCTGACCCGACGTCGCAGCATCACGGTCAGCCCGCGGCTGGGCGCGCCGACGGTCCTGCGGGAGCGAGGGCCCGCCCCCGCATCGGAGCCGGACGAGCCCCGGCGGGCCGTCGCCGCTCGCGCCTGACCGACGGGTCGAGGCGGTCCGGTCCCGGTCTCCGGGAGCGGATTGCATCGACCTGCGCGAGCGCCGCCCATCCGAACTACGATGGGCGGGGAGCCATGGCGTGGTGGTCGAATAGCGGAGGGACGCGGGTCAATCTCGATTCGGTGCGCCTGGAGTCCGGGAGCCACCGCTCCCCACGGGACGGCGTCTGCCTGCTCGAGCTGACGTCCATCCTCGCCGAGGAGGAGTTCTCCGATCGCCCGCGCTGCGTGTGCGAGGTGATCGCCGCTTTCCTCCGCGCCTGGAACGACCGCTCCAGCCACGCCGAGCGCCAGAGCCTGCGCCCGTATGCGAGGCGACTCATCGGGTCACGCGCCCGCCGGAGCGTGACCCGTCGCCGCCGCGACATCTGCCTGATCTGGGCCGGTGTCGATCTCGGCGGTAACGCCTTCTCGCGCGCGATGCGGCAGTTCGCGGTCCGGATGAGAATCCTGGCGCTCATTGGGGTCAGGCCGGCGCTGCGGCTGAACGAGGGGGCAGGCGAGCTCGCCGCCCGCATCGTCTTCGCACGCTACGACGCCGAGACGGGCCGTCGGCTCGTCGACACGCTGCTCGGGGTCGGGACGGAGCTCGACGACACGGCATCCGGATCGGGCGATCGCGACACGGCGCGGGCGGTCGTCGAGCGAGCGCTTCGGGACCGCGCGTCGCTTCCACCGCCACCAAGGTCTGGCCACGGCAATAGGAACGGCCATGGCCGGGTCAACGGGAACGGACACGCGAACGGGAACGGCAATGGAAACGGGCACCGAGGGGCGGCCCGCGACCGCGTCGGGGCGACCGACTGAGCGATT
>Ga0075431_100005248_pt1 | contig 12758 bp, 10 predicted proteins | sample RhiMetdeltSRZDD5_FD_75297 | JGI IMG/M metagenome (GOLD analysis project Ga0075431, IMG submission 75297) | Populus rhizosphere microbial communities from Tennessee, USA - Rhizosphere MetaG P. deltoides SRZDD5 | ecosystem: Host-associated > Plants > Roots > Rhizosphere > Soil | place: USA... | reverse complement strand
CACTGGCGGCGGACGATCGACGCCGCATAGGGCTCGACGCGATTGGGGCCTGTGCCTCCCGATCACCCCTCGCCCCACCGGCGCGCGATCGTCGCGATCGGCGTCGGAGCGGTGACCATCGACACGGCACTGCTTGGGCTGATCGCCCCACTGCTGCCTGAGATCGAGCAGCGAACGGGCGCCGGTGACGCTGCACTCGGGCTCGCGCTCGCGGCCTACGCGGTCCCGATCGCGTTGCTATCACTGCCGTTGGGGCGCGCCGCCGACGCCGTCGGCCGTCGCGCCATGCTCGTTGCCGGGCTCCTATTCGTCGCCGCCGGCTCGGTCCTGGTCGCGGTCTCCGGCTCGATCGGGGTTCTGATGGCCGCCCGAGCGGTCCAGGGGATCGGCTCCGCGGCGAGCTGGATCTCGGCCTTGGCACTGGTATCCGATACCGCGCCGCCGGGGCGCCGGGGCGAGGCATTGGGGGTCGCGCTCGGCGCGACCAGCGCGGGCTCCATAGCTGGACCGGCGCTCGGCGGGGTGACCGCGGACCTGCTCTCGTTCGCGGCCCCGTTCCTGATCTTCTGCGGGCTCGCACTCGCGCTGATGGTCGCGGCCCTGGCGGTGCTCCCTCGCGAGCCACCACGGGCGGCTCCGGCCGTGCCCGCACTGATCGCGATCGTCAGCGCGGCGCGGTCGGGCTTCGGCGCCTGGGCGGCGGCGATCATGCTCGGGGGCGCAGGCCTCCTCGGCCTCGTGGAGGTGGTGGCACCCCTCGACCTCGACGCCCGCCTGGGGCTATCGAGCTCCGCGATCGGACTCCTCTTCGCCGCCTCGATCGCGGTCGACGCGGCGCTCGCGCCCGTCGGCGGCCGATGGGGCGATCGGCGGGGGAGACGCGGCCCCGCGCTCGCCGGCATGGCGGTGACCGGGATCGCGATGCTGGCGCTCGCGTTCCTCCCGGGGGTTGGCGGTACAGCCGTCGCACTCGGCATCTACGGCGCCGGATTCAGCCTCATGATGGCCGCCTCGGTGCCGTGGCTCGACGAGGCGTTCCCCGCCCGGGACCGAGGCCTCGCCTACGGCGTCCAGAACCTGGTCTACGCCGCCGGCTACACGATCGGGCCGATCCTGGGTGGGCTGCTCCTCGAAGCGACAGACGCCGATGTCGCCTACGCGCTGGCGGCGGCGGCGCTCGCCGTCGGCGCCATTGCGCTCGCGATCCGCAGTGGGCTCCTCGCCATTCGCACTCCTTGGCACCGCTCGAGATGAAGCAATTCGCTGAGAGTTCGGCAAACTCATCGGGTGGCCACCCGGTCTCAACGTGAATACAGGATCGTCGAGCCCTCCCCTGCCGACCTGCCGCGGGAGTTTCAGGCGCGATCGATTCGTCGCCGCGGCCTGCAGGCGATCGCCGCGCTCGCCGTTCTCGTCCTGATCTTCGTGCTCGCACCGGGGCTGGGGGATGTTCGCCAGAAGCTCGAGGGCGCGGACCCGGGCTGGCTCGCCCTGGGGGTGATGTTCGAGGGCCTTTCCTTTGCCTCGTACATCGTCATGTTCGGACCGATCTTCTGTACCGGGCTCGGGCGGCGTCGGTCGTGGCAGATCGGCGGATCGGAGTTGGCGATGGGGTCGCTGGTTCCCGCGAGCGGCGCGGGTGGGTTGGCACTCGGAGCATGGGTGCTCCACCGCGGCGGCATGGGCGGCCAGCGCATCGCCCGCCGCTCGGTCGCCCTCTTCCTGATCAAGAGCGGAGTCAATTTCGTCGCGGTCGCGGTGCTCGGGGTCGTGATGGCACTCGGCGTCGGCCCGCACTTCTCGCCGGCGCTCACCGTCCTGCCGGCTGCCCTCGCGGCGCTCGCGATCGCCGCTGTCGCGGCGCTCCCCCGGCTTGGCCCTGGAGCGGAGCCGGGCCCGGATGCCTCCCGGGCTCGACGAGCGGTCTCCGCGACGCGGCGGGCGGTGATCGACGGGACTGCGGAGGCGGGCAAGATCCTGCGCTCGGGCGACTGGCGGGTCCTTGCGGGGTCCCTGGGCTATTGGGTCTTCGACAACGCCGTCCTGTGGGCGACCTTCCAGGCCTTCGGCATCTCGCCCGCGCTGACCGTGGTCCTCATGGGGTATCTCATCGGCCAGCTAGGGGGCCTCCTGCCGATCCCGGGCGGGATCGGCGGGATCGATGGCGGGCTGATCGGGACGCTGATCGTCTACGGAGCGCCCGCGGCCGGCACCGCCGCCGCGGTGCTCGCGTACCGGGTGATCCTGTTCTGGCTTCCGCTGGTCGTCGGCGGCATCGCGTTCGCCGCGCTGCGCCGCGATATGCCGGGAAGCTACGAGTTCGCATCCTGCGCTCCGGCCATCGCGGCCCAGTCCGCCTGACGGCGGCACCCCGGCCTACTCGTCGCGGAGCTCAGCCGGTCCCGACGAACTTGTAACGGCCGCGAACCTGAGCGCTGGTGAGCGAGCCACCGGGCACCTGCGTCGTCTTCACTCGCTTGAGGTGCCTGCCACTGACATGCATCTTCTTCTGAGACCAGACGACCAGTGTGCAGGCACCTGCGCGCTTGCCACACTTGCGCTTCTTGCCGGTCAGCGTGATCCCGTTGGTCCGCGTATGCAGCGTCCGGAGCTTCCCGGGCACTGCGCGAGGAGTCGGATGCGACAAAGCCCTGTACAGGCTGGTCGGAGGCGACAGCGGCGTTCCAGCCGGGCACTCCACTGGATTGAGGGTGCCGGAGAAGGGCTTGGGGTCAGGGTCGAAGGGACCCTCGAACAGGTGCGGGTTGCCGCAACTAATCTCCCATTGCCACCAAGCGCCACCCCAGTGATGCTGCTCTTGGACGGAGCGCTGGATTCCGGCCTGCGTAGTCGCGTTTGGCCCTATGTCGACCCCCCACTCGCCAAGCCACACCGGTGCCTTGTATTGCGCAGCTCGCTTGGCGATCTGCCTGGCCTCTTTCTTCAGCTTCCTTCGGAACTGCGCTGGACTTGGGTCCGCGTGACTGACGCCTCCGTAGAGGTGCGGAGCAAAGGCGATGTTCCGGTCCCGCGTGAAGCCCGGGGTCGGCGACCCGAGTTTAAGCCCGGACGAACGCCAGGTTATGTTCGGCTCGAAGAAGACGATGTGCTTGCGTCCATGGCGCCGTTTCTCGGCCCTGCGGATCGCCTTGATCGTCTTCTTGTTGAACCGATCCATTATGTGGATCAGGTTGTGGCGATTGATTCCTCCGCCGTCCGGCGCGTTGAGGATGTCGAAGCCGGCGACGGCCCGTTGCTTCGCGAGCACTCCCGCCAGCTTGCCCCACGTCTTCGAGTAGGCCTTTTGGATGCCGTTGCGATTGCGCCAGAAGTTCGTCCACGCCGCCTTGACCGCGGCCGAGCGCTTCCCTTCGGACGCGATGCAGGTCGTCTTGCCGTTGGTGAATGTCGCCCACTTCGGCGCTCCGTCCCAACCATGAGTGGGCCGCAGCCCCTTCGGGCATTTCGCTCCGCGGTGTGTGAACACGTACTTGCTCCACCCGTCGTTGTGCATGTCGACGACTGTGTACATGCCGTAACTGGCAGCGCGGGAGATGGTTTGCTTGATCTTCGATACGTAGGCGGAACTCAGCTTTCCGCGCTGGGGCTCCAGGGCTGACCAGTTGATCACGAGCCGAATCGCATTTATCCCCAGGCCCCGCATCCGCGCGAGATCCGTATTGGTCAGCGTCGGGGCCCCCGCCAGGCTTTTGTTCGCCTGGTAGTTGTCCTGCAGGGACGACACGTTCATCGCACGAAGAGTCACCTGGCGTCCGTTGCCGTCCACAATCGCCGCGTGCTTGCCGTGGCTGGCATGAATTGGCTTCAACCCGGCTGCGCCCGCCATCGCCGGCCCGGCGATCAGGACGCAGGCGAGTGCGACGAGCGCTACGGATGACCTAAGGACTAGTTTCACCACGAGTATCAGTATCGGCCGTATGCCACGGAGCTTGAATCCCTCGATCGCCTGATGCGTCTCAGTCGATCGGAGGACCAAGCGTTGTACCCAGCCCGCCAGACGACGCGATGACACTAGCAGCAAGTGCGGCGGGTCTTCGGCTGCGCGCCTTCCTTGGTGTGGTCGACCCCTGAAAAAAAGCCGCTATGAGCGCGTTTCTGGGGTTTGAATCAGTCGAGATCCCAGCCGAAGTAAACCTCGGCCTTCGCGAGCTTGTCGCCCCTGAAGGTGAGGACCTCAGTGTTGCGGAACCGGTGGCCGTCCTCCTTTGTCAGCTCGTAGGTGACGATCACCTCGTCGCCCGATTCGATCAGCCGCACGTAGTCGAACGACTTCGTCGTTCCCGCGTTCGGCCAGCAGCGCTCGAAGTACCGCTCGCGGTCGATTCCCGGGTCCGATGGGCTGTAGAAAGTGAAGTCGTCTGCCAGCAGGTCCTCGATGAGCTGGCGATCCTCGGACTCGTAGGCGCGATAGGTATCGCGCGCCAATTGCAGTCGGTCGGTCATGGCGCCTCCTCGATTCGGTTCCTCCGTAGGACCGCCCGCCTCGGCCGAATTCATCGCCGGCCGTCCGTCGCCTTCACGAGGCGCTCCGCGAGGCGGTTCATCCCACGCCTGCGCGCGGCCTTCGCGCCGCCCGCGTAGTCGGTCGCCTTGTCCGTCGGGCGCCTTACCTTCACCGTCCGCAGCGTGGCGAGGTCCTTGAACATTCGCAGGTCGTCCGCGCCCTCCAGAAGGGCGCCGGACAGGCGGGGCGGGCGTTCACGGACGGCGTTCTCGATCGCGGACTCGAGCGAGCCGCGGCGTCGCAGGAGCTCGGCGGCGGTCTTCTCGCCCACTCCCTTCGCGCCTGGGATCCCATCCGAGGGATCACCGCGCAAGGCGATGAAGTCCGGCACGAGCTCCGGCGGGATGCCGTATCGGCGCTTGACCTCGGCGGCGTCGACCAGCTCTCCGCCCCGCACGCCGGTTCTGACGTAGAGCACATGCACCTTCGCGGTCACGCACTGGAACAGGTCGCGGTCGCCGGTCATCAGCAGGGCCCTTCCCCCGGCCTTCTCCTCGACCTTCGCCAGTGAGCCCATGACGTCATCCGCCTCGAGCTCCTCGTCGATGACGGAGCTCCAGGCGAACGCGCCGAAGAACTGCGGCGCATCGGCGAACTGCGGCCCGAGATCGCCGGGCACCGGCGGGCGATCCGCGTGATAGGGCTCGTACAGCTCGACTCGATAGCGCGCGGCGTCGGGACCGAAGCACAGGACCACCGCTCGCGGCTTGTGCTCTTCGACCTCGCGAAGGAGCAGATTCGTCGTCCCCAGGAGCGCGTTGACGGCCTTCCCCTCGGCGTCGGTGATCGACTTCGGCAGCGCGAAGAACGCCCGGTAGAGGAGCGACGGGGCGTCGACGATCAGCAGCGGTGCGGGCATGCGCCCAGCTTAGGCGGCAAACGACTGTAGGCTCGCACGGCCAGCGACCCGGTGAGCCAGCGATGCCATTGACCCACGTCCCCGTCGCGCCCCTCCCCCCGGAGCGATTTCGCGAACTGCTGGGCGCGCGCTACACGGAGATCGAGGACATGATCGCGCGCGGGGAGGAGCTGTTCGCCGGTCGCGCCGTGTGGCACATCAATTCGACCGCTCGCGGCGGCGGCGTCGCGGAGCTCCTTCAGTCGCTCCTCGCCTACGCGCGGGGCGGCGGCGTCGACGCCCGGTGGGTGGTCGTCGACGGCAACCCCGACTTCTTCCACATCACCAAGCGGATCCATAACCGCCTGCACGGCTCGAGTGGCGACGGCGGCCCGCTCGGCGACGCCGAGCACGAGATCTATGAGAACACGCTTCGGGAGAACGCTGAGGAGCTCGCGGCCACGGTCGCCGCGCCCGACATCGTGTTCCTGCACGATCCGCAGACGGCTGGATTAGTGGACCCGATTCGCGGAACCGGGGCGACGGTGGTCTGGCGCTGCCACGTCGGGCTCGATCTGCCGAACGACCTGGCGCGCGAGGCGTGGCAGTTCCTCCGCCCGTACGTGGAGAACGCCAACGCGTACGTCTTCTCGCGGAAGGAGTTCGTCTGGGAGGGGCTGGCGAGCGACAAGGTGTGGATCGTCGCCCCGTCGATCGACGCCTTCTCGCCAAAGAACCAGGGGCTCGAAGCGGAAGCCGTGCGGGCGATCCTCGGGATCGCGGGAATCCGCGGCGAGGGTGAGCCGATCAACGCGACGTTCGTCCGCGAGGACGGAACCCCGGGACGCGTCGATCGCGCCGGCGAGATGTTCCAGGACGAGCCGGTCCCAGACGACGCCCGGCTGATCACCCAGGTGTCCCGCTGGGATCGCCTGAAGGACCCGATCGGTGTATTGCGCGGCTTCGTCGAGCACCTTGCGGACACGGATGCCCACCTGTTGCTCGCCGGCCCATCGGTGGCCGCGGTCGCGGACGATCCGGAGGGCGCAGAGGTGCTGGCCGAGGTCGACGCGTACCGGCGCGAGCTGGATCCGGCCTTCAGGCGGCGGGTGCACATGGCGGCGCTGCCGATGGAGGACGTCCAGGAGAATGCCGCGATCGTGAACGCGGTCCAGCGGCGTTCCGACATCGTCGTCCAGAAGAGCCTCGCGGAGGGGTTCGGCCTCACGGTCGCCGAGGCGATGTGGAAGTCGCGTCCCGTTGTCGCCACCAGGGCCGGCGGCATCCAGGACCAGATCGCCGACGGCCGGAGCGGAGTGCTGCTGGACGATCCGCACGATCTCGCCACCATGGGAGCCGTACTGCGGCGGCTTCTCGACGACCCCGCATTCGCGCGGCAGTTGGGGGAGGCGGCGCGCCGACGGGTCGAGGAGCACTTCCTCGGCACGCGGAGCCTGATCCAGTACGAGCAGCTGCTGGCGCAGCTCCTGCGCCAGGTGGGCGCGGCCGCCTAGCCCCGGCGCGGCCGAGTACGGCCCACTAGTCTCGGCGGCTTGAGCCGCTCTGAGCGACTGACCTCGATGAGCCTCGTGATGGGTGCGATCGCTTCGGTCCAGCTCGGAGCGGCGGTGGCGACGACGCTGTTCGACGAGCTCGGGCCGGCTGGGACCGTCCTGCTGCGCACGGGGTTCGCCGCAGTCGCGCTGGTCGTGGTTTGGCGACCGCACCTCCATGGACGGACCCATGGGGCGCTTCGCGACGCCGCGCTCTACGGATTGACGCTCGCGGCGATGAACCTCAGCTTCTACGGCGCCCTGGATCGCATCCCGCTCGGGATCGCGGTGACGCTCGAGTTCACCGGCCCGTTCGCGGTGGCGGTCGCGGGCTCGAGACGGGCAAGCGATCTGCTGTGGGTGGCGCTGGCGGCGGCGGGAATCGTGCTGCTCTCGCCGGGGGTCCACGGCTCGCTCGACACGACCGGGGCCCTGCTCGCGCTCCTGGCCGGGGTCTTCTGGGCGGCGTACATAGTGCTGGCCGCCCGCGTCGGGCGCGCGTTCAGCGGCGGGCAGGGGCTCACCCTCGCGATGCTGGTGGCGACGCTGGTGCTGCTGCCCAGCGGGATCGTGGCGGGCGGAAGCGACCTCGGGGATCCGGCGCTTCTCGCGGCGGGGCTCGCCATCGCGCTCCTCAGCTCGGCGATCCCGTACTCGCTCGAGCTCGAGGCCCTCCGCCGGCTGCCGAAGGGGACGTTCGGCGTGCTGATGAGCCTGGAGCCGGCGGTGGCGGCGCTCGTCGGGCTGGTGGCTCTGGGACAGGAGCTGAGCGCCGACGAGGTGGTGGCGATCGCGCTCGTCGTGGCCGCGAGCGCCGGCGCGCTCAGCGCTGCGCGGACGCCGTCGCCGGTGGAGGCCTGAGGGCCGTCACCTCTCCGCGGAGTGGCGTGACTCGTACCCGCGGCAGCTCGTCACGGGCAGGCGGGGGTATCGCGGGAACGAGGGATCGGTGCGGGAGCGCTCGCAGAGCGAGAAGGTTGAGCCGCGCGTGTTCTTGACGATTCGCTGGTGGACGCACGAATCGCACAGGCCGGCAGGCGGTCGACGCACGCGGCGAAGTATCGCGGCCTCGTTACTTCACTTTGTATAGTCGATTCCGTGACCACCTTCCGGCGGCTACTCGGCTTCCTGCGTCCATACCGGCGCGCGGTCGTGGGCTCGCTCGGGTTCGCCTGGCTGGCGATGGGCATGACGGTGCTCATCCCGTGGCTCGTCGGGCAGAGCATCAACGCGATCGAGAGCCATGACCGGGGGCAGATCCTCCCCCTCGTAGCGGCGATCTTCGGTGCCGGCGTGCTGCGGCTGGGGCTCACGGTGGTCCGGCGGCTGATCGCCGGCAAGGTGTCAGTCGCGGTCGAGTTCGACCTGCGCGAGCTCATGTACCGGCATCTGCAGTCGCTGGAGCTCGGGTTCTTCGACTCGCAGCAGACCGGCCAGCTCATGTCGCGGGCGACGGTGGACCTGCAGTCGATCCGCTTCTTCCTCGGGTACGGACTGATCTTCCTGACGCAGAACGCGCTGACGCTCGCGCTCGCGAGCGCGGTGATGTTCACGATCAAGCCGGATCTGGCGGCGCTGGCGCTCGCTCCGGTGCCGTTCGTGGTCCTCTCGGCGATGCGGTACAGCCGCCGATCGCGCCCAGCTGTGCAGGAGATCCAGCAGCGGCTGGCCGAGCTCACGGCGGAGGTCGAGGAGTCGATCTCCGGGATCCGAATCGTCAAGGCGTTCGCGCGCGAGCGGCACATGCTCGGGCGGTTCCGCCACTCGGTGCGGCGCGTCTTCGACCAGAACATCTACTCGACCCGCCTGCAGGCCTTCTACTCGCCGCTGCTTGGGTTCCTGCCGAGCCTGGGCCTCGCGGTGGTGCTCCTCGTCGGCGGACGCGAGGTGGTCAGCGGCGGGCTCTCCCTCGGAGACTTCGCGGCGTTCTACACGTACCTGATCATGCTGACTGCCCCGATGCGGGTGCTCGGGATCTCGCTCGGCATGGCCCAGCGGGCGGTGGCCTCCGGAAACCGCGTGTTCGAGATCCTGGATCGCGAGCCGCGTGTCTCGAGCCCACCGGACGCGCCCATGCTTCCGGACGGGCCCGGGACCGTCGAGCTGCAGGGGGTGACGCTCGCTTATGACGGGGGAGCGCCGGCACTGGAGGACGTCGACCTCGAGGTCGAGGCCGGGCGCACCGTCGCGCTCGTCGGCCCCTCCGGGTCGGGCAAGACCAGCTTGGTCGCGCTGCTGGCACGCCTCTATGACCCGACCCGAGGGAGGGTGCTCGTAGACGGCGCCGACCTGCGGAGGGTAGACGTGCGCTCGCTGCGCTCGCAGATCGCGTTCGTCGCCGATGACAGCTTCCTGTTCTCGGCAACCGTCGCCGAGAACATCGCGTACGCGCGCCCCGGCGCGACGCGCGAGGAGATCGAGGTCGCGGCGCGGCGGGCCCAGGCGCACGGGTTCATCGAGCGCCTCCCGGACGGCTATTCGACCCTGGTCGGTGAACGCGGCCTGACGCTCTCGGGCGGGCAGCGGCAGCGGATCGCGATCGCGCGAGCGCTGCTGGCGGACCCACGGATCCTGATCCTCGACGACGCGACGTCCTCGGTCGACGCGCGAACGGAGACGGAGATCAAGCGCGGATTGCGAGAGGTGATGGCGGGCCGGACGACGTTGATCGTCGCCCACCGGATGTCGACCATCTCGCTTGCGGACGAGGTGGTCGTGATGGACGGCGGACGGATTGTCGATCGCGGCACGCACGCCGACCTCCTGGAGCGATGCCCGCTCTACGCGGAGATCGCCGAGCACGGAATGGAGGACGCGGTCTTCCTGCAGCGGGACCTCGAGCGGCGGGAGGAGGTGGCGCGGCTGTGAGCGGCTCGGAGGACGGCCGCCGAAGCGCGGCACGCGATGGCGACCGGCCGGAGCACGGGCGCCCGCCCGTCGAGGACCCGATCACCCAGAAGGATCCGGAGACCCAGGGGTCGGAGGTGGCCGAGGCCACCGAGGACCAGGCAAACCAGCCGGGGCGCTTCGCCGCGATCTTTCTGTTGTTCCGCGATCTGTGGCGACTGCTTCGGGGCGAGGAGCAGCGGACGCGCAAGCTGAAGTGGCTGTTCGGGCTGCTGCGCCCCTACCGGGGGCGAGTCACGGTGATGGCGGTCGCGCTCCTGGTCGCCACGGCCGCGGGGCTCGCGCCGCCCTACCTCGCGGGCGTGGCAATCGACAACGGGATCAAGGCGGGCGATCTCAGCACCCTCGACTGGATCGTGGCGGCCTACATCGCCTCGGCGCTGCTGTTCTGGGCGGCGACCTACGCGCAGACGTATCTAGTCGGCTGGGTGGGACAGCGCGCGCTTCAGAATCTGCGGGAGCAGATCTACACGCACCTGCAGACGATGTCGATCGGGTTCTTCACCCGCCGCAAGCCGGGGGTGCTGATCTCGCGGCTGACGAACGACGTCGAGGCGCTCGACACGCTCGTGACCGATGGCGTGGTCACGCTGATATCCAGCACCCTCACGCTGCTCGGCGTGGTGGTGATCCTGCTGTTCCTGGACCTGCCGCTGGCGCTGGTCACCTTCGCGACGTTCCCGATCCTGGCGCTCGGAAGCGTCGTGTTCCGAATCGCGTCGGCGGGCGCCTACCGGCGAACACGAGAGAAGATCGCGAACATCACCGCGTACCTGCAGGAGACGCTCTCGGGGGTGCGGGTGGTGCGGAGCTTCGCGCAGGAGCCGCGGCATCTCAGGCGGATGGGGGAGCTCAACCAGGAGAACCGGCAGGCGAACATGGCCACCGTCTACCTCAACGCCGCGTACTTCCCGGCGGTGGAGCTGCTGTCGGCGATCGGGACCGGCGTGATCCTCCTGTACGGCGGCTACCGGGCGCTCAACGGGGATATTCAGATCGGGGTGCTGGTGGCGTTCGTCGGGTATCTGAACGCCTTCTTCGATCCGATCCAGCAGATCTCGCAGCTCTACACGACGTACCAGCAGGGGATGGCCGCGCTGGACAAGATCTTCGACCTTCTGGAGACGAAGCCGGACATGGTGGACAAGCCCGGGGCGCTCGACCCGGGTCGAATCCGCGGCGAGATCGAGATGCAGGGGGTGCGGTTCTCGTACGGGGGCGACTCCGATCTCGCGCTCGATGGGATCGATCTGCAGGTTCCGGCCGGGCAGACCGTCGCGCTGGTGGGCGAAACGGGTGCGGGGAAGTCCACGTTCGCGAAGCTGGTGGCGCGATTCTACGACCCCCAGGAGGGACGGGTGCTCGTCGATGGGCACGACCTGCGGGACCTGAGCTCGACGGCAGTGCGCAGGCAGCTGGGAATCGTGCCGCAGGAGGGATTCCTCTTCTCCGGGACCGTGCGGGAGAACATCGCGTTCGGCCGGCCCGATGCGTCCGAGGAGGAGATTCGGGCGGCCGCCGCGGCCGTGGGCGCCGACCGGTTCATTGCGCGGCTGCGAAGCGGATACGAAACGGAGATCGGGGAGCGCGGCGTCCAGCTCTCGGCGGGTCAGCGGCAGCTGATCGCGTTCGCGCGGGCGCTGTTGGCGGAGCCTCGGATCCTGATCCTCGACGAGGCGACGTCGAACGTCGACGTACGGACCGAGCGGATCATTGAACAGGGGCTCGAGCGGCTGCTCCTCGGTCGCACGGCGATCGTGATCGCGCACCGCCTGTCGACAATTCGCCGCGCGGGCCGGATCGTGGTGCTCGAGCACGGGCGGATCGCCGAGGCCGGGACGCACGAGGAGCTGATCGCCGCGGGCGGCGCCTACTCGCGCCTATACGGCGCGTGGGCGGAGTCGGCGGCGGCCTAGCTCGACCGACTAGGGCGAGACACCCCCGGAGCCGCCGGTCCCGCCGCTTCCGGTCCCGCCGCCGGCCCCGGTGCCGCCGGCCGTGCCGCCACCGGTCCCACCGCCGCTGCTACCTCCGCTCGGCGCGGGCGGCGTCGACGCCGGCGGCGGCGGCGGCGGTGCCGTCGTCGTCGGGACCGCGGTGGTGGTCACCGGCGGTGCCGTCGTGGTCGGGACCGCGGTGGTGGTCGCCGTCGTCGGCACGGCGGTCGTCGTCGTGCCCGTTTGCGCGTGGCGGGCCCTTCCGGTGCCGCAGTCCTTCATGCCGTAATCCGTGGCCGCCCGCTCGGCGTTCGAACGGGCGCCCGCGAGCTCCGACTCGGCGGCCGTGGTATCGGCATTGGCCGCGACCGCGCTGTTCTCCCGCGTGAGCGCGTCGACCTCGTTCTTCAGCGCGGTGAGGAAGTCATTGAGGGTGGAGCGGTCCTGACTGGGCGCCTTGAGCGCCTGCAGCGACTGCAGCTCGCTGCGGACGATGTCGAGCTCCTGTGAGACCTGAGTCGACTGGTCGCCGGTCGTGGTGCCGCTGCCCAGCGTGGCGATGGCGGTGTTCGCCTCCGCGCAGATCGCATCGGCCTGCTTGATGAGCGCCGCCTTGCTCATCGGAGTGGACCCGCTGGGACCGCTGGCGCCACTGGGCCCGCTTGCGCCGGTCACCGTCGCGGAGCTGCCCCCTCCGCAACCAGCGAGAAGGATCGCGCCGGCGGCCCCGCCGAGCGAGAGATATGCACGCCTCCTCCACATTGAGCGGGATCAAGGTAGCAAGGGATCAAGGGGGTGATGGATGGAAAACCCACGCATAGCTACGGTTTTCCACCCGTCAGCGCCCGCCGCTGCGCTGGAGAAACGACTCAGACAGCCTCCGCGTCGCCGGTCGGACGCGCGCGCCGATGGCCGTTCCGCCCTCCATAGGTGGAGGTCTGCGAATGGCAGTTCGCGCACAGGAGCTCGAGATTCTCGAGCCGATTGTCCGAGCCATC
>Ga0075431_100005245_pt1 | contig 12760 bp, 10 predicted proteins | sample RhiMetdeltSRZDD5_FD_75297 | JGI IMG/M metagenome (GOLD analysis project Ga0075431, IMG submission 75297) | Populus rhizosphere microbial communities from Tennessee, USA - Rhizosphere MetaG P. deltoides SRZDD5 | ecosystem: Host-associated > Plants > Roots > Rhizosphere > Soil | place: USA... | reverse complement strand
ATCGCGCGCGTCGAAATCGACTGGCCCAGCGGGAAGGTAGATAAACTGACCGATCTCACGGCAAATCAACTTTATGTCGTGAAGGAAGGCGCCGGCCTCAGTGAGAGCAAACCACTACCATTGCCACAACCGACGCCATCGCCGTCGCCGACGGTAGGGAATTGAAATAACAATGCCGGGCGGCGTCGAGCAGAGAAGGGCTAAATCAAAACAGGCGAGATTGGGACAGACAGATCAACCACGGGGAGCACGGGGAACACGGGGAGGCTGATCTGTATCGCCTTTCCCCGTGTTCCCCGTGCTCCCCGTGGTTGATCTGTACCAATGTCTGTTGTTACGTTTTCGCGGCGCCTACTTAGTTGGAGCTTCATCTTGCTTTTTGGCCGCCGCCTCCTGCGATTGGGTCGCTTCCTTCGGCGGCTTGCCGGTCGCGCGGACGGCGATGATCTTGTTCAGAGTATCGAACCAGAAGGGCGCGCCCATTGAGACCGCCAGGGCCGTCAACAGCAAGCCAAAAATCTTGTTGACCCAGTTAATCCGCGCCTGGGACTCGTCCTGCCAGCCCAGCTTTAAGCCCAGGTTTTGCAGCGTCACGGTGTTCTCTTTGATGATATCGGTGTGGGATTGGGCTGCGCCGGCCGCGCTGGCGCCTTGTGATTGCCCGACGGCGCCTTGAGACGCTTGCGGTGGATTCTTGGCGAATTCCTGCGCCTGGGCCACAAGCGCTTCACGCAGGGCCGCGTCGTTAGCAAGTGTTTTGGCGATCTGGATGGTGTCGGCGTTGACTGCCGACGTCAACACCACGGCGATGACGAAGACGATTTCTTGTGTCCGCCGTTTGTACCAACCTGATGCCCTGTCCATCGCATTGTTGAACCAGGCCTCGATGCTCTCCTGTAACTTCACCAGGTCAGATTCAGCCTCTTCCAACAGGATAAGCATTGTTCTTCTAATATCCGAATTGTCGGGCAACGCCTTAATCGCGGCTCGGATGGCATCAATATTCCAGTCATTATTAGGATTCCTGTCATTATTAAGGTTGGCTGACCAGATGATGTCCAACAGGGCGAGCGCGAAAGTGCCTGAAGGAATGTAAGACGGTTTGGACTTGCCTTCGCCCCACATCCGCCGGCCATGTAACGCCTTGATCAGCGGGTGCGTGTAGAACAAATCTACCAATCCATTGCCCTTAGGGTCGTTGGGGGCTTGGGGATTCTTGAGCCTGACGTCCTCCTCTTCGAGCAGTCCCCGAATCCCGATGAACAGATTGCGAGAGCGCCGGTTGAGCAACCCAGCGAGCAGTTCGCTGACCGTAGTGCAAACAAGCGCCAACAACAGGTAAACAAAAATCAGCCCGATCGCGATATCAAGTATTTGCAGCCCAAACATAGGTAAGCCTCCTATCGGATTAGCGGCAGAGACAATCGTTTAACTCGCGCCGAATCAGTACCGCGAGCGGTAGCGAGCGCGGCTTCCGCCAGTGGCCTACTTCAGAAACCACGCTCGCTACCGCTCGCGGTACTGATTCGGCGTCCTGCAGAGGCGAGAAGGGTATTCGCTAACCTGGCCGAAAATGAACGGCTACTGTTTTGGAACGCGACAAAGGACAGGGCGCACTCTACGTAGTAGCCCAGCCACTGTCAATCACTTTGTGAACAAAAAGGCGCATGGTTTTATGGGCGTATGGCGAGGCCAATCCCGGCATGCGCTCACAAAAGATTCTCTGACCGCATTCCGGATTCAAACAGAAGAATTTACGAACCGAAAGAATGAGCCTGACAGGGACGCCTTCCCACGGCAGATCAGTCAATCTGAAGAACTACAAAGGCCTGACGCGGTGAGAGTTGTGGAAGAACTTCGGGATCTCCAAACGTCTCGCGGTGGAATCCAAGTCCAGTCCTGCCACCAACCGTTCGTAGCAGTCGGGGTGGATCACGGCATGCATGCGCACGACCTCGATTTGATGCTCTTCGTCCGGATTAGAGCCCCGAAATATCAACGCCTCAATCTCGCCGGACGCCGGGCCTGCGCCTAGTAGAGGGCAAGGCGTATCCCATGGCGTGAACATTTGCAAGCACTGTTTGACTAAGTACAGGTACCGCGCTGAATCCTCGCGCGGCTGAAACCTCTCCTCGCCGTGAAGCCTTCGCACGACGGCCAGCGATTGGCCGAAGCGGTCTTTCAATTCCCGCATCAGCCGGGCCTTACGTTCGCGCCAGTAGGCGTCATCTTTGGCTCGCTCCGGGTTCTGCATAATCAGGTCATAAAGTTTCATGCTTTCAGCTGTAGTGTAATTGTAGAGAAACCGGCTCACACCGAGCGCGACGTGGAAAGAATTGCGCATTAGGGTGATGTTAATTAAATGTTTTATGTAGCGCGTGATCAAACTCTCTTCATCAATCGTGGCGCTTTGCCGTTGCTCTGCTTGCCGCTCATGCGGCTCGGACTCGACATAAACGAGCCGCTGGAGCAAGTGTAACTCGCTCAGGGAGATTTTGGTTCGTGGACTGATCACTTTCGATTCGGGCGCCCGCGAACGGCGGCCAGTCCTGTAGTAGGAACGTTTGGCTTGAGCGGCGGTAGCGGCGTTCAGTTTAGACATCGCCGCAGTTGAGATCCGGACTGCGAGTTCCCTGTCACCATGAATGAAGTATGCCAACCGGAATGCCCGGCTGAGCATGGCGTCCCTCATTTCAACCTTGTCCATTGCTTATACGACGACCCCCAATGTGCTTTATCCGAGGCATATTCAGCATAATAGTGGCTTTCTACTAGGTCTTGCCGAATTTATCGTGAATTCGGAAACGCTTACGCTGACTTATGGCGATCTTCACTTGAATGAGAAGGCGGCGCATGCTGATGAAAGGCTACAGCCACCCTCACTATAAAGACGCAATATAGAAAAAATTTTGCCTATTTCGAGAGATTTTGGCCCTGGCTTTTTAGGAGCTTGCGTCGGAGCGCCCTGCGTCGGCTCACGGCGGAGATGACGATAGTGCAGTCGGGATGGAAAATCTGGATGCCTAGCCGACCATATTTTCCACAATTATTTTCAGTATTCGAGTAACGCAACCGAAACTTATTCCGAAAATCCTACGCCATGCTGACTCCCTGGATCGTATAATGGCGCAGCCAGGTTAAATAGTCATGTCGGCGTTGCCCTACACAACGCAACCGCTCATCAAAATCAAAGCAGTTATGGTTGCGACATTCCCCTTCGATCGCATACAAAGGCGGCGGCCAAACCATTTTGCCTGATTCATAGTGATGAAGCGCGGATCTGTAGCTCGAAGTAGCTTGTCTCGAAATTTCTTTCGGATCACATAATCCCTCAATAGTCATATAGAAATTCGGCTCACGCCACCCAGAACGCCGGGTCGAGTTTTTCATTTACCCGACTACGATCTCCAGGATTCCCACTTCCAGTAGACCGGTCTTCAAATGCTAGGAGGAGTCCATGCGCGCAAAGGTGGCGCCGCATCAGGATAACATTGACCCTGAGAGCCTGTTCGAAGAGATCCTCTCGAATATCCCGCTCGTAGTCCATCGAGCCTGTCACAGCCTGGGTCATCGCCCAAGGCGAATGGACTTTGAAGGGATCGTTCAGCAGGTCAGCTTGCTGCTGATAGATCGTGACTATTACACACTGCGCTCGTTCAAGCGCCTCTCTTCTCTTCAGACCTGGCTGTTTACGATAGTCAGGCGTTATCTCGTTCGACAAATTCAAAGACAAAGCAGAGAAATGAGTTTGGAAGACCTCCCGAAGGCTTCTCTCTCCGCTCAGCCGGAGCAAGAAAAGAAGCTGATCGCCGAAGAAGAAACAAAACGGTTGTCGGTGGCTGTCAACAAGTTAACCGATCGGGAGCGGAAATTATTTCAACTGTTATGCATGGACGGGCTGAGCGCGTCGGAGATAGCTAAAGAGATGGGAATCAAACTTGAATCGGTTTATAGCCGGAGATCCGCTCTGATCGTAAAGGTCAGAAGAATGATTCGAGAGGAATAGCGGAAATGATCGCCAGAATCGTTATAAGTAAAAAATGAAAAAATAATTGCGAGAGTAACTTCAGATTTACGCTTCTGACGTCACTAGATGAGTAACAGGATAGAAATAACCTGCCAGACAGGCGCTAAAACACGTTTTAAGATCATAGGCGCGAGTTGGACTGACTGTGTTGTTGATTAGCAAGGCTGGGAGCGTCTGCAGCCTGCTAGAGAGCGCGCGGTTACCGAAAATAATTATGGAAAATATGTTCGGAGAGGCATTCAGATTTTTCACTCTGACGACACTAAGTAAGTAACAGAAAGAATAGAGTCTCTCTTGGCGCGGCTGCCGTGGTTTGGTTATTTCCGAGTTTTCCTGATTTGTAACAGGCTCAGGCGGCTCCAGGGAGAGCGCAAAACAAAGGAGTCGTTCAGGTCGCGCTGAGCGACGTCCTGAAACAATGAACATATCGAGAGTGGGGAGTAGGGAGCCTAGTAAGCAACTTCTTTGACCTCCATTTCCCATTTCCAACTTCCAGCTCCCGATATTTTTCCTGGGAGGCGTGATGACTAGACTGGAAAAAACGGCCAATGCGGCTGTCATTCTGACCTGTGTGGCCTTTGTCGGTACTCTGGCCTGGAATTACTACAACAGTTCCAGACCCGATCCACGGACTCTGCCTGAGCTTTCGAAGGGGACGGTGATCAAGCTGCCCGGTTCGGCCCAGGCCAGCCCTCAACCTACGTTGGTGCTGGCGCTCTCGAAGAACTGCCATTTCTGTAATGAGAGCGCCGGGTTCTATCAGAAGCTGACGGCCTTTAAGAACTCCTCCCCTCAAGGGCTGAGGATGGTGGCGGTGCTGCCTCAGAGCAAGGATGAGGCCGCGAGTTACCTAAAAGAACACGGCATCGAGGCTGACGAGGTGGTCTCGATGGAGGTGTCGAAGTTGGGACTGATGGGGACGCCGACGCTGCTGCTACTCGACGGCCAGAATAAGCTGGAGGAGTTGTGGGTCGGGAAGTTGAACGAATCGCAGGAGTCAGAAGTGATCGAAAGGCTGAAGAAGGCTTGCGCCGGCTGCGTGCTGCCCAAGACGGCCGAGATTCCGCCTGCCGGCCTCGCTGGGTCAGGGAAGAGTTAAACATCGTGTCCCATTTTCCATATTACGTTTCAAGTTTTCCATTTGTCATTTTAGACCCCGCATGGTTCCGGCAATGACAAATGACAGACGGAAAATGTCATATGGAAAATGAAAATGCTTCAAAACATTCGCCTGATTGCTTACTCGCTCAAGTTGCGCGGGGCGGTCTCGCTCTGCCTGGGGAAGCCTGTTATGCGCTGGCGCCAAATTCAATACGACCCGCCCGGCGTTCTGGCAGAACTCCGGAGCGAAGGAAGGCGGAAGATCGAAGACCGCTTCGTCGAACTCTTCGACGAGTTGTGGCTGTCTGTCTATCGATATTCAGCCCGAGTATGCCTGTGCCCGGAGGACGCGGAAGACATCGCCCAGGAAGTCTTCCTCCGTCTCTTCAAGCACCTCCTTGAACAGAAACGGGAAGAGAACCTGCGAAGTTGGGCTTTTCGCGTCGCTCACAATCTGGCGATTGACAGTTTTCGAGACCGAAGGCGTCTGACGTTACGGAGCATGGAAGAGTGGGTGGAGTTGAGCGAGGTGGGGAAGGATCAAGCCCCCAGTCCCGAGGAGCTATTGATAGATAAGGAAAGACTCGCCCGCGTTGGGCGCGAGCTCGGCTCGCTTTCGCCCCTGCAATGGCAATGTCTCCGTCTGAGAATGGAGGGGCTTGGTTATCGGGAGATCGGAGAAGCTCTCGGAATGAAGTCGACGGCGGTAGGACAGTCCCTTCACCGCGCGATCCGAAAGCTGCGGACGACCGGAATGTCGGAGCAAGGATGACGATGAATCGGAGAAGAAGATCGAGGATTGAAGACCCTGTTATTGCGCCTAAGGCGATTCTCGATCTTCGATTCTTGATTCACTATCTTGGCCGACCTGGGGCGAGTTAGAAAGATAGTTATTTTCGGCCGTTATAAAAGTAGCTTGAAAGAGTTATATGAGTAGTAAAACGACGAAACTTGATGACTCAAGTTACTCGAAACGAGGAAGAGTAACCGATCATCTTTCACGCGCTTCGTTTTAAGGTTATCGCAGATCTTTGCCGTTCCGATTTGAGATTGATGTTTATCTCTATGCGGCATGCTGAAGTTGAGCCGCGGGAGCCTGGGCTCAGGCGCTGCCGAGGAATCTTCCTGAGCATGCCGCGATAAACCGCCGGATGGTTGATTGATACGCTTCAGTCCGCCTTCCGGCATAACGTCAACCTATCCAAAAGGGCTAAGCTTTTTGGAAAAGTAACTATACTGGAGGAAATATGAACACACAAATTACGACTAATCGATGTAGGATTCTGAGGCCGCTCGTGCTGGCGGCGCTTTTAGCTTTCGCCTCGTTCTCGAACCTTGCCGCGACGTCAAAGGCCGCCCCGACCAACCCCACTTGCCAGTCTAATTGCGCGACAGAGCTGAGTAAGATTGGTCTAGGTGGATTGGCCGCAGTATTATGCCCGGCCCTCTGCGGTAGCAATAACTGCAAAAATGATTGCAAAGCCGCTGGTATTCCAATACTCACCTGCAACCAAATCTGCATTGCTGTTTGAACACTGTCGGCGACAGTATGGAACGCTCAGATTTTCCAGAAGTAGCGTCCGCCAGGGTAGCGACTGCCTGAGACTAGCCACACAATGGCAGTCTCGCTAAAGCTTTCCCGATTGACGCTGGCAAGACGCGCCGAACGTGCGGCCCCATAACGTGCGCCCCCACGCGCGCTCATTAAGCTTGAAGCCGTCACGTTCGGCGTCGTTCTCACATCTGCGGCGGGCGCGCGCTTGAGTCCTTCGGTGGCGGATCATTTAAACCAAAGTTGCATTACAGATAGACCAGCGTGATGGATAAACCCAAGTCGAACAGTGGCCAATGCGGTATACACAAATTCACGCCCTACTAATCGCTAGCATTCGGGCGGCGCTACGCTGCAGTTTAGCTCTTCTGTTTCTGACAGCGGCAGCCATTGCGCAGAATACGACATTGCGGGGTCAGGTGGTCGATCAACTTGGCGACGCCATCCCGAACGCCACAATCGCCTTGATTGGCCAGGATGGCAAAGAACGCGCCGCCAGGAGTAATAACAACGGCGAGTTCTCCATCCCGAATCTCCCGCCAGGCATCTATAAGCTGACCGCCGCCTTTAAAGGCTTCCAGTCTCACGTCGAAGAAGAGATCAAAGCGCCGCCCGCCGACTCTCCGTTGAAGATCGTCATGACAGTGGCGGCGGTCAACGAGGCCGTCGAGACTAAGGCCGAAGGAGGGGTCTCAGTCGAGCCGGATCAGAACCTGACCGCGACCGTTCTCGGCGAGGAGTTCATCAAGAATTTGCCAGACAACGAGGCTGACTTGCGCAGTTTCCTGGAGGCCCTGGCGGGTCCCGCGGCTGCGGCCGGAGGAGAGGGCGGCGCGCAAATAACGGTCGACGGGTTCAGCGGCGGGCGATTACCGCCGCGCGAGGCCATCCAGCAGATCCGCATCAACCAGAACCCGTTTTCGGCGGAGTTCGAACGTTCCGGTTTTTCCCGCGTCGAGATCATCACCAAGCCCGGGTCGGACGAATGGCGCGGGGGCGGGGGCTTCAGCTATCACAACTCGGCGCTCGACGCGCGTAACGCGTTCGCGCTCGAAAAGCCTGATTTCTCGCTCGCGCGTTACGACTTCAACCTGGGCGGCCCGCTCATCAAGAAGAAGCTCTCCTTATTCTTGTTCGGCAATCGGTCGAGCGATGACGGTAGCGGCACGACGGTTGCGACCACGCTCGCCGGCCAGGTCGTCAGCAACGTTCCGTCGAGGGCGAAGAGCTTCTTCTTCGGGCTGCGCGCCGATTACTTGCCGAACGACAAGAACACTCTCAACATCGGCTACGACTCCAGTTCGAGCCAGAGCCTCAACGGCGAATTCAGATCCGGCTTCGGTGGTAGAAGTTATTTGCTCCCGGAACGCGGCTCGGATTCAACCAGTTCCAATCAGACGCTGCGGATCGGCTCATCCTGGATTGTCAGCCCCCGCCTGATCAACGAGACGCGGCTGCAATACCAGCGCCGGCTGAGCGATATCGCGGCCAGGACGCAGGGCGTAGCGATTGAGGTCCTTGACTCCTTCAGCGGCGGCGGGGCGCCCTGCTGCCCGAACCGATCGCGCGGCGACCAGGTAGAACTGCAAAACTATCTGACCTACATTCATAAGAAACACACGGTTAGAGGTGGGGCGCAGTTCTATCACGAAAATATACGCAATCTGAGCAGGAGCAATTTCAACGGGACTTATACCTTCTCCAACCTCACGGAGTATCGGTCCGCGGTTGAGGAGGCGGGAACAGGGCGGGCTCGCGCCCAACAGTTTACCGTCAACCGTGGCGACCCGAACCTGCGCTACAAGCTCTACACGGCAGGACTCTTCATTCAGGACGACCTTCGCCTCAGCCAGGCACTGACGCTCTCCTTCGGCTTGCGTGAAGAGTTCCAGAGCCATTTGCGCGACAGGAACAACTGGTCGCCGCGCTTCGGCATCGCCTGGTCGCCGTCGAAGGACGGCAAGACGGCGCTGCGCGGAGGGGCCGGGTTGTTCTACAGCCGGTTGAGCGGGGGAATCTACGCCGACACGCTGCGCTTCGACGGCGCGAGGCAGCGTAGCTTGATCATTCGTAACGCGCTCTACCCCGACCCGTTCGCAGGCGATCCGGAGATTGATATCGGGGCTCAAAACGGAAGCAAGCGCATCCTCGACCCTGATCTAAAGGCGCCCTACACGATCAACTTCAATATTTCCCTTGAACGACAATTGTCGAAAAGTTTGACCGGGACTCTCTCTTACATTCACACGAGGGGAATCCACCAATTCCGCTTGCGCGACATCAACGCGCCGCTGCCCGGCGCTGACGCGCGGCCAATCTCTGATGAAGGCGCCCTCTATCAGGTCGAGGCGACAGCCAGATCGACCTTCAACGGGCTGATCTTCGGCCTCAATCACCGCTTCAGTCGACGTTTGACCCTCTTCGGCAATTACTCCCTCTCGTGGGCGAAGAACGACGCGGACGGGGCGGGCGGATTGCCGGCTGACAACTACGACCTGAGCCCGGAATGGGGGCGGTCTTTGGCAGACCGGCGTCATTCGTTCTTCACCAGCCTCTTTCTCACACTGCCCTTTGGTTTCAGCCTCAATTCGATGATCGACGCTTCTTCGGGGACGCCGTTCAGCATCACGACGGGAACCGACGATAACGGCGATTTCACGATCAACGATCGGCCGGCCGGGATCGGTCGTAACTCCAATCTGCCCGCGCGTCTCTACCCGCGGCTTCCCGACCGGTTGATCTGCCCGCCGGGCGCGACGCCTTTGGGCGCGGCAAGCGGCTTCTGCGATCCCGGCGGCGCCCCGCCCGTTCAACTGCGAGACTTCCTGGCGCAAAACTACCCCGAGGGGATCAAGGCCGTCGGGCCGGGATCGTTCAATGTCAATCTGTTCGTAAGCAAGAACTTCGGCTTTAGCAAGCGCAATAGGAAGGCCGAGCAGGCAGGGCAAGGCGGTTCTGGCGGCAGCGGCGGCGAATCGTTCCGCTTCAACCTGACATTCACCGCCGGAATAACCAACCTCTTCAATCGCGTAAACCTCGGGCAATACGGAGGCGTGCTCGGATCGGTCTACTTCGAACGATCGAACAGTTCAGGACCAGCGCGGCGCCTAGATTTCCACGTGAGGGTTAATTTCTGAGCGCGATCATAAGCCTGAAGAAGTTCCACGTCTTCTCCATAGATCTGATCTCGATCTCTGAGTAGATAGCGCGGCGCTGTATCTTCAAAGAACGCTTCTATTCACGAATCTCCTTGTCGATCGTCGGACGGCCCACCGGAGCCTTCGACTTCCATCGCCAATATAACCGAAAGCCTTGTCTGCGCCATTTGATGACGGTTTCTGGTTTGACGATGATCAAGACCTCCCGCCAATTCTTCCAGATTTGCGAGAGAATCGCCCGGAAGAATCGATCTCGCCGATGCCGTTGCGGCCGGTGAATTTTCCGGTTGAGGACGGAAAGTTGCTGACGCAGCGCGAGATTCTTTGCCGCCTAAAGTTTGTCGGACATTTTTGGATTCGCCAGCAGTATCAACTTCCCGACAGAACCCAAATCTTGAGGATTATTGGAACGTAATTTGATGAGTAAAAGCCGAACTTTTGCCCCATTGCTAAAGTCTTTGATGACTCGTAGCATAGGAATTCATTGTGTAGGGATTTGATTCAGCCCTGCCTAATCCTAAAAGGTATGGGAGTGATGCTATTCGCAGGCAAGGACACCAGCGCTCCCAGGGGTAATCCTTAGAGGTGTGGAAATGATGGGATTTGGAAAACGGTTATCATACGCCTTTCGGTGCTTCTTCTCGGTACTTTCAAATGGGGAGATCCCGGTGGATATCGCCCCGGAGTTGATCCCGGAACTGGGGCGCCTCGCGCCGGTTTTTGAACGGGCGCCGGAGGTTGAGACGCCCGCACCGGAGTCGCCGGAGTCAGTGGACCGCGCCGTGCAAATGCTCGCCTTATTGCAGCGCGACGGGCGGTTGATTGATTTCATCACCGAGGACATCGCGCCATATAAGGACGCGCAGGTCGGCGCCGCAGCGCGCGACGTTCATGAAAGTTGCCGGAAGGCGATTGATCACTATCTGACGCTCGAACCGGTGATCGCCTCCGAAGAAGGGCAACCGGTGACCGTCGAACCGGGCTTTGACCCGGCGGCGATCAAGTTAATCGGTAACATAACAGGCCGTCCGCCGCTCCGGGGGCTGTTGCGCCATCGCGGATGGCGCGTAGCGCGAGTGAATCTGCCGCCGCTGCCCGAGAACGAAGGGCGCACTATCATTGCGCCCGCGGAAGTGGAGGTTATGTAAGGGGAGTGGGGAAGGGGGAGTGGGGAGTGGGGAATAGACACTATTCCCCACTCCCCACTCCCTACTCCCGATTCCCCACTATCAGAGGAGTAATTTTGGACACACGATACATAGTTGGTATTGATCTGGGCACGACCAATTCTGCCCTGGCTTATGTCGATAACGCGGGGCCGGAAGAGGGCGCGCGCATCGAGGTTGGCGGCGTACCGCAACTCGTCAATCCCGGCGAGGTGGAAGACCGCTCACTGCTGCCTTCGTTCCTCTTCATCCCGGGCGAGATGGATTTTCCGAAGGGCAGTTTGAATCTGCCCTGGGACCGGAATCCGCAGTTCGTAATCGGCGAACTGGCGCGCAAACGCGGGGCCGAGAACCCGGCGCGGCTGATCTCGTCTGCCAAGTCCTGGCTCTCATACGCCGCCGTCAACCGGGCCGCCCCGATCCTGCCCTGGCAATCGCCGGACGAGGTTCCTAAGCTCTCTCCCGTAGACTCTTCGGCGCGTTACCTCGAATACCTCCGCAACATGTGGGACAACAGGATGGCGAAGAAAAATCCGGAGCTTGCGCTCAGCGAGCAGGAGATCTTCCTCACCGTCCCTGCCTCGTTCGATGAGGAGGCGCGTGAATTGACGCTTCGCGCCGCCGAGCAGGCCGGGTTGCGTCGAGTAACGCTGCTGGAAGAGCCGCAGGCCGCCTTCTACGCCTGGATTGAGACCCAGGGCGACGCCTGGCGCAAACGCGTCAAGGTCGGCGACCTGATCCTGGTTTGCGACGTTGGCGGCGGCACGACTGACTTTAGTTTAATCACTGTTTCGGAAGAGAGCGGGGAATTGGCGCTGCGCCGCGTCGCGGTGGGCGATCACATCCTCCTCGGCGGCGACAACATGGATTTGTCGCTCGCCCGATTGTTGCAGCAGCGGCTGGAAGAGGACGGCCATCGCATAGACACATGGCAATTGCAATCGCTCTGGCATCAGGCGCGGATAGCGAAAGAAAAGCTTTTCTCGGAGCCGAGGAGCAAGAAGCATCCGATCACCGTCCTCGGCAAAGGCACGAAGCTGGTCGGCGGAACTATCAAGACCGAACTGCTGCGCGAAGACGTCGAACAGGCGTTGGTCGAGGGCTTTTTCCCGCTCGTGGCGAATACCGAGATGCCCGTGCGCCAGCGCCGCATCGGATTTCAGGAACTCGGATTGCCTTACGCGGCCGATCCAGCGATCACAAAACACCTGGCCCGCTTCCTCTCGCAACAGGCCTCCAATAGTCCGGACGCCGCAACGATCAGGCGCGGCAAGAGCGGATTCGCCTGCCCGACGCACATTCTTTTCAACGGCGGAGTGATGAAAGCGTCTTTGCTGCGCGACCGTCTGGTCGAGGCGCTCAACAACTGGCTGGTCGCCGAAGGCTTCGAGCCGCTTGGCGGGAAAGAAGTGTTGGACGCGCCAGACCTGGATCACGCTGTGGCGCGTGGCGCGGCTTATTACGGACGCGCCCGTGGCGGTCGAGGCGTCCGCATCCGCAGTGGCGCTCCGCGCAGCTATTACATCGGCGTCGAAAGCGCGATGCCCGCCGTTCCTGGTCTACCTGCTCCGCTAAAAGCGCTCTGCGTCGTTCCGTTCGGGATGGAAGAAGGCACAGAGGCCAAAATTCCTAACCGCGAATTCGGCCTTGTCGTCGGCGAACCTGCGGAGTTCCGCTTCCTAAGCTCGACCGTTCGCAAACAGGACCAGATTGGAGGCCTGGTCGAAGACTGGGGCGCCGATGAGATTCAAGAGCT
>Ga0075431_100005239_pt1 | contig 12764 bp, 9 predicted proteins | sample RhiMetdeltSRZDD5_FD_75297 | JGI IMG/M metagenome (GOLD analysis project Ga0075431, IMG submission 75297) | Populus rhizosphere microbial communities from Tennessee, USA - Rhizosphere MetaG P. deltoides SRZDD5 | ecosystem: Host-associated > Plants > Roots > Rhizosphere > Soil | place: USA... | reverse complement strand
TATATCAACGTTGACTCAGGAACCTGGAGACGGAGCTAAGGAGGAGAGTACGAAACTTTCTTCCACAGTTGGATTGGCTGCTACGACGAATTTTACAGCGTCCGCGAGACTCGTTACCAATCTGTCCGGGTGTGAAGGCTGAAATCGCTGCAGGGCGCGCTCCGTGTCTCCTGTGAATCCCCATACGCCGACAATCATCTTCGTTCGGGGAAATCGCAGCTGAAGTTGCCGGCTAAGCGTTCTCGCGCGAGCAAACGCGAACGGAGGCAAGGCCGAAATACAGAATATATCGTTTGCCGCTGGGTCTATGAGCCCGAGCGTTTCCTGCATAGAAGGGTCGAGAGAAAACGAAATTGCAGGATAGCCAGCTTGTTCCAGTAGTTGGGCCAGCATCGCCGCGGTAATCTCATCCGCCTCATCACTCGCGGGAAGACAGAGTACCCGACCGGGCGAAGTTCCTAGGCTCCTTTCCACGGGTAGCTCGTCCGTCGCGGCTCCTGCATTCGCGGCATCGGATTTGAGTGTCTTTTCGGAGAACTCGACCAGCATCTCCTTGATACTCAGGAAGAGGAACTGTTCTCGGGTTGGGTCGAGCCCTCCCTTGTGACGATCCTGCTCGGCCATAGTCAATGCCGGGATGATCACCAAATCGTACAGTTGCGATAAGGAGTTCTCACCAAGGTAGAGATCGGCGACGGCTCGCGCCTCGTGGTCGTCCATGGCGAGTAACCGCTGATAGAAGCGTGCTTCGGCAACGAGAACCGCTTCATCGCCCAATATGACGTGCAGAAACGAAAATTGCGGCACGTAGCGGCCCAGCACGACGACGCAGACCGTCAGCGGAGTCGACAGGATCAAGCCTTCAGGTCCCCAGAGAGCAGTCCAAAACACCGCGCTCAGAAGCAGCGCCAAGGCGGAGACTCCCGTATGGATTCCATAGAGCCACGGTTCGACCAAATTGCCGGTGACGAGTTCGAGCGTGGCGAACAGGAGGAATACCAGCGCCGGAGGCGTCCAATTGTCGAATACCGCCAGTGAGAGCAGCAGTGGTGGCAAAATTGATACGACTGCCCCGACATAAGGCACGATCCGGAGAATTCCTGCCACACACCCCCACAAAGCGGCATAGGGGATGCCGATCAGGTATAAGCCGATTCCACAGAGCGCGCCAAAGCAGGCATTCACAAGGAGCTGCATCAGAAGATAACGGCTGACTCTGCGCGTTGCGTCGTCGAGCGCTTGCGTCATGACGTTCAACTGGTTCAGTCCAACAAGGCGGAACAGTCGATTGCGCAAGTCTTCCTGCTTGATCAACAGGAATACGCTGAAAATCAGAACGATGCCGAATACTCCAAGCGGCGTCAGAAACGGCTGGATCACGTCGCGTACATACTCTAATTCGTTGGCGGGCTCCTCGACAATCTGCACGGGTTGGGGACGGCTGCCACGAAGTGCCGGCGCTTGGGTGTTCGTGAGTTCCTTGCCGAGTTCTTTGACACTCGCTGCAGCCCGCCCTAATGGGCCCTTGTCGGGCGTCCGCATCGCTTTCAGTTTGTTATGAATATTCTGCTGATACTTGGGCAGTTCGTTCGCTACCCCGACAAGTTGATTGAAAATTACCAAGCCGATCCCGCCCGCCGATGCGATTGTGACCACCATCACCAGGGCTACCGCGGGAACGCGGCCGAGACGTATTTTCTGCAGCCAGGCTACGGCGGGTGTCAGTATCAGGGCCAGTGTTATGGCGAACGCGAAGGGAATCAGGACAGCGCGAGCTAGGTACAACACAGAAATCACTGCAATCAGAATTGCGGTGGTCCTTACGCCGGATGAACCGGTTGGCCGGTGAGGTTTGATCATGGCGTCACTGACATTTTTCAACGACCACGAAGGTGATGTCGTCAGTTTGCGGCATGCCTTGAGTGAATTCCTCAATCGCCTGCAAGAACTTCTGCTCGAGGGCGCGACTTCCCGAAGGGGCCTCCTGCTGAATGATTTCTAACAGTCTTTCTTCGCCGAACATCTCTTCCTGCTGGTTTTGAGCGTCGGTAAGGCCGTCGGAATACACCACCAGAATGTCTCCTTTATCGAGCTGGAGCATGCGGGATTGGTAAGAGGCGAAATCGAACATCCCAAGAACATATGCGTCGGAAGCAAGCTGCTCTATTTTTCCCGTGGCTGAACGGAACAAGTAGGCTGGATTGTGTCCCGCGCTGATGAATTGCCCGTTGCCACTCGGGCTCAAGACGAAGACAAAGAGAGTAACGAATTGGAACGGAAGAGATTTTTCGCAAAGGAGCTGGTTGATCCGGTTCAGGGCCTCCTGCGGTTGAGTTCCCGAGCGCAATTCCATGCTGAAAGCGCCCAGCACCATCGAACTTAACAGAGCTGCGGGCATTCCCTTGCCGGAGACATCTGCCAGAACGCCCACCCATTCCCCTGAACTCAGTTGCAGGAAATCGTAGAAATCTCCTCCTACATAGCGTGTTGGATTGTTGAAGGCGTGTATGTGAAAGTCAGCAAACTTGGGCAGGAAACGGGGAAGCAGGCTTTCCTGAGTTTCCTGCGCCAGGGCCAATTCCTGTTCGCTTCTCTTTCGCTCCTCCAGGTTCTTAAGTCGAACCACCTCGCTGCATGCTTCGAGCTCCTTTACGGTCTCCTCCAGCTTTTTGCTGTAGTGCTTCGATTCCAGATGCAGCAGGCGCACTTCCAGGATGTTATGAACGCGCGCCCGCAGCTCGGCCAGGTCAAACGGTTTACTGACGAAATCCTTAGCGCCGGCTTCGAGCGCACGCAACTTATGACCAGGTTGCGCGGTGATCACGAGAACCGGAAGATAGCCGTCCTCCTCAATTCTTTTGAGACCTTCCATCACCTGAAATCCATCCATGTCCGGCATCTGGAGATCGAGCATGATCAGGTCGTAACGGATCTTGCGGTGAAGCTCGTAGACTTCGCTCGGATCGGTCGTCGAGTCGACGCAAGTATAGCCGGCGACGCGCAGCATGCCCTCGATCAATCGAACGTTGGCTTCCTTATCGTCAACGACCAGAATTCTAGCATTCAAAATATCGGCTGAACTGACCATGGCTTTCGTCCCGATTCACTTGCACTGACCGACCGTTTGCGCTGCAAATTCCAGCGCCACGTCCAGCGTATTCATGAACTCATTCACCTTGATTGGTTTGGTGAGATACCGGAAGAATCCTGCTTGCAGGCCCTTCTCGATGTCGCGCGGCATCGCATTGGCGCTGAGGGCGACGACCGGGATGTGCGCCGTTCCCGGGTCTTCCCGAAGGATTTTCAGCGCTTCGATACCACTGATGCCAGGCAGATTGATATCCATCAGAATCACTTCCGGATGGTTGGCGCGCGCAAGCTGAATGCCCAGGTTGCCGTCTCTCGCGCTCAGCAGGCGCATATCCGGGCGACGCGCGATGAGTTGCTCCACCAGCCTCAGGTTGGCCGGATTATCCTCCACGTAGAGCAGAGTTCGCAGGGGGGCGCCGTGCTGAACCTGCACTGGGGCCATTGCCGCGGATTCTGTGTGGTCAAGCACAAGGCGTGGCGCGACAGCCGAGTTGAGGTCAAACCAGAAGACGCTTCCCGACCCGACAGTGCTTTCCACGCCGATCTCGCCTCCCATGAGTTCAACCAGCCGCTTGCTCATCACAAGGCCGATGCCTGTTCCCTCCTCCGTGCTCCTCTCTCGTCCGAGACGGTTGAAGGGCTGAAAGAGCTGCATCAGCATGTCGGGAGGCAAACCGGCGCCGGTATCCTTAACGGTGACGTGAATGCGTTTCGGGTCGTTGATGGCGCAGTTCACATCCACGACGACCGTCCCGTTCGCCTGGTTGTACTTGATCGCGTTGGAAAGAAGATTGATGAGAACCTGCTTCAACCGCGTTCGATCGGCGTCGACAAAACAAGGGAGGTCGAACCGCGGAAAGGTCATTCTGATACCGCGCTTTTGGCCCTGCGGCTCGATCATGGCCTGGCATTCGACCATGACTTCGGCCAGTGACGTCGGTTCGAGCGACAGCGCCAGTTTTCCGGACTCGATCTGCGCGAGATCCAGTATTTCGTTGATCAGCTCCAGCAGATACCATCCCGCGTGAAGAATCTGGTCAATATTTGCGATCTGAGTAGGCGTTGGCGGCGGGGATTCGGAATTGATGAGCTGGGCAAAACCGAGAATCGCATTGAGCGGCGAGCGGAGCTCATGGCTCATGCTGGAAAGAAAATCCGATTTCGCGAGGTTGGCCTTTTCCGCCGCCGCTTTGGCTCTCTCGAGCTCGAGGTTATTTTCCTGCTGCGTGCGTTCAAAACGTTTGCGTTCCGTGACGTCGCGAGCGGCGGCAAATACTCCCTGAAGCTTGCGATCGCGGTCGTGGAACGTGGTCGCGTTATAAGACACCACTGTTTCCTTGCCATCCCTGGCGCGCGCGGTAAGCTCGTAGTCGGTGACTTTGCTTGCGCTCAGCACCCGCTTGATACCTGCCTCGGCCCGCTCCGGATCGGTAAAGTAATTCTTGAACGGCGCGCCGATCAGCTCGTCGCGCGTGCAGCCGGTGAGCGCCTCGGTCTGCTTGTTGACGTCGGTGATGATGCCGTCCGGATCGGTGGCCATCAGCGCATCGATGTTGGATTCGATCAGAGAGCGGGTGTAGAACTGCTGATCGCGCAGACGCTGATCGAGCTGCTTCTGCTCGGCTTCCACCTGTTTGCGCGCGGTATTATCGGTGCCGATCAACAGATAGCCGATGATCGAGCCGCGATCGTCGCGCAGCGCCGTAACCGATACAACCGCCGGAAAGCGGCTGCCATCTTTACGGATGTAAGTCAGCTCATAAATGTCTTCGATGCCGCGTGAAGCCTTGAAGACCAGCGCTTCGAAGCCCGGCGTAATCGGAGTTGCCAGCTCGAGGCTCAACGCTTTGGCGCGTGCGATCACTTCCTGCGGATCGGAAATATCGGCGGGAGTGATCTTATCCACCACCTCGATGGCCGTGTAGCCCAGCATCCGCTCGGCGCCGACATTGAACAGTTGGATGACGCCCTTCTCGTCGGTAGCAATGCTCGAGAAGTTAGCGCTGTTAAAAATTGCGTTCTGCAGCGCCCCTGTCTTGAGCAAGGCAGCTTCGCGCCGGACCTCAGTGACGACATCCATCGTGCCGGCGGCGTCATCGGAAATGGCAGAATCGTGGACTAGCGCGGACATGCTCCTATCTCCTTGTCGAAACCACGGTCCTCATTTGGCGCCCTGGTTCTGGACCAGCCCCGATTCTCCGGCGATGTAGCCGGCTCGGGTGCGCACGACGAGCTTGCCGTATCCAACCGCCCTGGCGGCCACTCGAATACTCCTGTAAGCCCCGGGCTTCGCCGGGCTGTTGGAAACATATCCGATGGTGTATTGATTGCGAATGTCGCGCGCAATGCGTTCGCAGATTCCTACGACGTCATTGAGTTGGCGCGGGAAATAGGCTTCGCCGCCTGTTGCCCGCGCGAGGCGATTGAGCACGCCCGGATTCCCGTCCGGGTCGTCTTTCTCGAAGACGCCGATCGCGTATATAACAGCAGTCGATTGCCCCGCCAAGTGCAAGAGTTGGGTTAGCTTGTGCTTGCTGGCGTTGTCGCCGCCATCGCTGATAACGATCACCGCGCTTTTGTCCCGGGAGCCTGTCTGCAGTCGTTTAAGCGCCTCGACGGTCGCGTCGTAAAGCGCCGTCATTCCTGTAGCAGGTGTCTTCGAGATGGCACGTTCAAGGTCCTCGGAGCGATTGCTGAAGGCCATGGCGCCGGGTAGGCCAAGCGTTACTTTCTCGTTGAAGTTGATAACGAACATCCGATCTTCCGGGTTGCTGGTCTGGACAAACGACCGGGCTGCGGCGATGACGTCGGGAAGTTTCGACCGCATGCTCCCACTGTGGTCGACCACCAGTCCAACCGTAACGGGAACGTCCTCACGGCGGAACAACCGTATGGGCTGCGGGACTCCGTCTTCGTAAATTTCAAAGCTTTGCTCGCGCAGATCGGAGACGAAGCGACCCTCGCGATCGCGAACGGTAGCGTACAGCACGACGAGGTTGACGTTAACCGAAATTCGGTAGGACTCCTGGTCTTGACCTTCGCGTATCGGCAAGACCTGAGGTTCGGCCTGACCCGTGAGACGGATAAGGAGAAACATCCCGAACGCGAAAGCAATCGACGTTTTCACAGTGTCCCAATCAACTGGACGGCGTTCCTCGCAAGACGCGGCGCGCTTGCCCCAGCGCCCGCCTCAAACCCGCCGTTTATGGCCCGGGCAACCGGCCGCTTGACGGTGCGCATGGTGGCCCAGTCGTACGCAAACTGGCGTCCGCACTCCACGCACACGATGTAAGTTTCCGCGTGCCTCCTGTGCTGTCCGTTCACGGTCATCGGGAGCGTTATGGGGAAAGTCGTGCGGCGATGGGAGCAACCACACAAGCAGTTCAGCAGACCCTCTAAATGCACAACAATGGTATTCACCACAACGTTTTCCTTCTTCCTGTGATCATTCCAGAGCTTGTTTCAGCACGCCTGTATCTGGCGGTACTCCGGCTGCCACATCGCATCTTGCACCTGTTGAACAATGTCGTCGAGTTCCACTCCTGCTAATCCCTCAGCCGCGGCGGCCTCGGCGACCGCGGCGGCGACCGTCACCGACACGCTGCGTAAATCGTCAATATGTGGGAGCAGCGATGCGCCGGGCTGCCGCACAGTCACCAGGCTGGAAACGGCGCTCGCCGCCGCCGCGAACATGCCGGCGCTGATCCTGCGGGCTTGCGAGACTATGGCGCCGAGACAAAGACCCGGGTACAGCATGGCGTTATTCACCTGGCCGATGACGTACGTCACTCCCTTATGGGTCACTGGGGCGAACGGGCTGCCAGTCGCAATCAGCGCGCGCCCGTCAGTCCAGGCGATCAGATCGGCGGCCGTAGCCTCCGCCCGCGGAGTCGGATTGGAGAGAGCGAAAATGATCGGCCGGGCGGTGTGCGCCGCCATTTCCTTAACAATGCCTCCGGTGAAAGCTCCGGCGACTGTTGACGCACCGATCAGCATCGTCGGCTGCACCCGGCGCACCACCTCGGCCAAGCCAACGCCAATCCCGTTTTCGTCGTGCTTCCAGCCCCTACTTTCACCTCGTGGGCGGGCGTACGTCACCTGATAATCGCGCAGCCCGTCGGCCATCTCATCGGTGAGCAATCCCTCCCGGTCCACGCACCAGAAGCGCCCCGTTGCATCCTCTTTGGATAGACCCTCACGGACCATCGCATCGCGAATCTGGTCGGCGATTCCAACGCCTGCCGTGCCTGCTCCAAATATGACCACTCGCTGATTACGCAGCGGGGTTCCGCAGATGCGAACCGCGGAGATCGCCGCCGCGAGTGTAATCGCGCCGGTGCCCTGCATATCATCATTGAAAGTGCATATCTGGTCGCGGTACGTCTCGAGGATGCGACGTCCATTACCCGGCGCGAAGTCCTCCCATTGCAATAGCGCATTTGGAAACAACTTTGTCGCGGCTCTAATGTAGGCGGCGATGAAGGCGTCGTACCGTTCCCCGCGTATTCGGGCGTGCCGGTTCCCAGGGTACATAGGATCGCTAAGCAGACTCTCCCGGTTGGTGCCTACATCGAGCATCACCGGGACCGCACGCGCCGGGTCTATTCCACCTGCGGCCGTGTAGATCGCTAGCTTGCCGATCGACACCTCGATACCGCCTATACCCCAATCACCGATTCCCAGAATCTGCTCGGCGTCAGTTGCGAGGATGAGGTCGATATCGCCAGGGCTGGCGTCGAGATTGGCAAAGGCCTCTTCGATCGCCTCGGCATGGTCGATCGAGAGGTAGACGCCCCGTGGGCGCCGGCACTCGTGATGGTACTGCTCGATCGCAATGCCTACCGTCCGATCATTGACGATGGGGATCATTTCGCGCAGATGCTCTGTGAACAGCCGGTAGAAAAGCACCTCGTTGCGGTCGTGTAGAGCGGTCAAGTAGATGTTCTTACTCAGCGCGTCCGGCAGCCCCTCGTACTGGATGTAGGCGCGCTTGACCTGAGACACCAGCGTGCTGATGTCAGGAGGGAGCAGGCCGGTGAGACCCAAAGCCTTTCGCTCGTCCACCGTGAAAGCCGTCCCTTTGTTCAACAGCGGTGAATTGAGCACGGCCAGCCCGCGAGCCTTAGTCTCGTATCGACCGTCCCCCTTCCGCTGATCCTTCGGCGTGGGCGCCACTAGTGACATAACTCTCTGTCGCATGCTGTTTTGATCCGTGACGTCCCAGGGCGGCGCACGAGGAGTCGCGCGCCGCAGGAGAGGTCCCACACCGCGCTATAGAACCTTATTGCTTGTTACGCGGAGAGCAAAGGCGCCACCGAGCGCCAGCAGTCCGAACAGCGCAATCAGCGGCAGGGAACTCGACGTGGCCGGCAGCGTCCGCGCCATCGCCATTTGAGTTTCCGCCGGCGGCGGTGTAACCACTTGGGCAAGCTGCACCTCTTCTCCGGTCGGCTTGATGGCCATGATCGGAGCCCGCGTCAGTTCCTCTACGATAGGCGCGGCGGCCAACTTGGTCGGTTCGGCGACTTCGAGCGGAATATCGACTGACGTGAAGAGCACTGGCGTGTTGGTGGCTTTGGCCAGTTCTATCGCTTTCGCCTTCGGATACACGAATTCTTCACCCCAATTTCTGCCCGGATAAAACCATGCCCGCAGCGCTTCCGGCTGGCCGGCCGGTCTCTCTCTGAATGTGATCACTGTTTTGTCGGTCGCCTTGAGACGATAGTTCGGAATGGCCAGTATCGTGGCATAGACGGTCAATTCGTCCTTGCTGAAGATCTGGACGATGTGGCGGTCGGACTGCGAGTTCAGGATCTTGAACACATAGGTTCCGGCCGGCAATACACCCCACCCGGCGAGATGAACCCCTGGAATCTCCACCGGACCACTAAAGGTGACTACGGTCTTCCTGTTCCAGTCGTCTGCTATTACGTTCGGCGCCAGTAGCGCGCCCATGAGCGCTATACCACACACCGTCGTTGCTGTTTTGAACAAATTCATATTCCCTTTCTCCTTACCTCAAATTTTGTCGACCGCTCATTGTCTATTGGTGCGACTTGATGCAGGCTAACGCGCTACACAAGGCATTCCGGTGGCCGTCGGGCCAAGTCGTTATTTAGGCAATGTGGGAGCGTGTCTGCGCAGCCCGCAGAGCCGGAACGATCGCAAGGGACCTGACCGTCCTGAGTCATGTGACCGAATGTGGTCATGCAGATCGAGACGAGTCTCGACGCGGCAGACACGAGTGTCCGCGCCACGAACCGGTGATCGATGGCAATTGGAAGGGCTAATCGTTGGAGGGTATATTGAGAGCCGCGCCTGCCCTTGGCGTCGACGAGCGCATGGGCGGCGCTCAAGTAGGGACACTGTCAGCTGCCAATTCGATAGCTGGTTATCCCACTCCACAATCCGGCTGCCTGCAGTACCCAAATGCAAACACAAACCACCACGACGACATTCAGAATCGTCTTGATGCTAGAGGCCATGGGTATATACCTGTTGATCATGTACAACGCCACACCGACGATGATCAACGCAATGACGAGATTCACTAAAGGCATGTTCTTGTACTCCTCAAGACCTCAACCAAAGCACTTGGCTGACCAATAGTCGCCCCTTGGCCTAGGCCTCAAGGAAGCGCGGCCTACAGGTTTCTCCAGACTACCTTGCCGAGCTAAATACGGCCTTGACCACCCGGGGTCAGGTGACCAGATATGGTCAAAAAGGAACAGTATCTAACTTCGGTCGGTGATAACATTGGGCCAATAACTACTGTCCAACTGGTTGCGGGACACTCTGGGCATGATGCCTTTCGTCTCCCATGCCGCCCTGGATCCCTTAGATCGAAGGCGGGAAGGAGAAAGAACGATGGAGTCGATTGCCGCGCAGCTGGAAGCTGCTAGCTGGCTTGTGGAAAACGGTCCGAGGGAGCTGGAACTGCTGTTTCGGGCGATCGTTTACCACCCCGCTGCGCCTATCTTGATCGCGGACAACGACGGCAATTACCGCGAGGCCAGCGTCGGCGCCGCCAAGCTGTTAGGGCTTCCACGGGAAGAGATCATCGGCCGCAAGTTGGATGACTTCGCCGAGCCAGGCTTCAAACCTAGAATCTCGGAGATTTGGCGGGACTTTCTGGACAAGGGCGAGCAAGAAGGCACGCTCCGGTTGGAGGGTCCGGACGGAAGCCTGCGGGCCGTTGAGTACAAGGCTAAAACGAACGTGTTACCGGTGCGTCACGTCCTGGCGTTGCGCGACAAGACGACGCGAACCGGAGAGCTTGCCGGCCCGGACGCGGAGCAGATCCCCTTATGGGTGCAGGACTATGCGCTTTTCCTGCTGGATGTGGACGGCTGTGTTGTTGCCTGGTATTCGGGAGCGGAGCGCATTTACAACTTCAGCGGCGCTGAGGCCATCGGGCAGAACGTATCCTTTCTCTATTCCAGCGACGACACTCTGAACGCCAGGCTGCAAGAGGAATTGAATAGGTCCGCTGCCGGAGGCCATTTCGGAAATGAAGGCTGGCAGCTCAAAAAGGATGGGTCGCGATTCTGGGCCAATGTTATGACGATGGCCCTGAAAGACGAACGGGGTGAATTGCAGGGCTTTGCGAGAGTGGTACGCGACTTTAGCGACCGCCATCAGAGGGACGAGAAGTTGCGGCGCAGTCGCGGGCGGATCCGGCCAATCCCGTCGGAATCCACCATCGCCGGTGTTGTTTCCGGTGAGTTTGATCGCATCCCCGAAGTGAATGACGCTTTTCTGGAAATAGTCGGATACAGCCGCGAAGATTTGCTGGCCGGTCGAATGCACTGGCCCGACCTCACTCCCCCGGAATACTCCGCGCTGGATGAGTTGGCGCATGAAGAAGGGCTGCGGTTCGGAGCCTGCACACCCTTTGAAAAAGAGTTAGTCCGGAAGGATGGGACGCGGGTCCCGGTCCTGGTGGCAACCGCGGTATTGAAACTCTCGCCGTTCCGGTGGATTACATTTGTGCAGGATCTCCGTGAGCGCGACCGGCTGGAAAATATCGGCGATCGAGAGGACGACTTCAACCAGGACTTCGAGGAAATGGTAGGCTCCAGCGCGGCTTTACGGCGGGTTCAGCGGCTGATTGAAGTCGTTGCGCCTACCGACGCGAACGTGTTGATACTGGGGGAGACCGGCACCGGGAAGGAGCTGGTCGCGTGCGCCATCCATAGAATGAGTCCGCGCAAGAAGCTACCTTTCATCACTTTGAACTGCGCTGCTATTCCGAGTGGGCTACTCGAAAGCGAACTATTCGGTTATGAAAAAGGCGCGTTTACCGGCGCCTTGTCGCAAAAAATCGGCCGGTTTGAGATGGCTCACCGGGGAACGCTGTTCTTGGATGAAGTAGGCGACATACCTTTGGACCTGCAACCCAAGTTGCTCCGGGCGCTGCAGGAGAAGTCGTTTGAGAGGTTGGGGGGGACCAAGACGATCCCCATCGACGTCCGGCTGGTCGCGGCGACTAACCGAAATCTAACTCAGATGATGGGGGACAAGCTTTTTCGAAGCGACCTCTACTATCGGCTGAAAGTTTTCCCGATTACGACACCTCCTTTGCGTGACCACTCCGAGGATATACCGCTACTCGCCCGGCACTTCACCAAGAAATACGCAGCGAAAATGAGCAGGCAGATTGAAAAGATCTCATCGGACACCATGCGCGCTCTGGTTGCCTGGTCATGGCCGGGGAATGTACGGGAGCTGGAAAACTTCATCGAAAGATCGGTCATCCTTTCGCGAGGCCCCAACCTCCGTGCCCCTCTGGCTGAAATACGGCCAGATGCATTGGAAGCCAGCAACAACATCACGCTCGAGCAGGTGGAGCGGGAACACATCCTCCGCGTGTTCCGGGAGACCGGCGGGTTGGTGAGCACGACGGCTATCCGCCTCGGATTGCCCCGGACGACTTTGAACGCCATGATGCGAAAGCTCGGCATCTCTCGCAAAGATCTCTAACCGCGGCGGAAAAATATCGGCCAGCGACGTGCCTTACGAAAGAGTAGGAGGTGCATCATGCACCGACATTTAACTCTCGCGATCGTAGCATTTGCAACAATAGCCGGCCCGCTGACCGGTCAAACGTATGAAAGGAGGGCCACCCTGTCAGGGTCCGGCGTTAGCGGTGGCCAAGGCAAGTGCACGGTCGAAGTCCTGGTCGACGGAACTACAGACGTGGAGATTCGAGGCGACCGGGGAGTTCTGCGGAACGTGGTCGGCGCCGCGCCGCAATGGCGGCGGTTCGAATGTACCAGTCCTGTTCCGTATAACCCTACAGATTTTAGGTTCGCAGGCGTCGACGGCCGCGGTACGCAGCAATTGGCTCGTGATCCGCGGACCGATGGGATTGCGGTGGTCAGAATCACGGATCCACAGGGAGGGTCACAAGGTTACACGTTCGAACTAAACTGGTCGGGCGGGTCGACTTATTCAAGCCAGAACGGAAATGATTCGATCTTTGCCAATAGCGGAAACAGCGGCCGAACCGGTCAGCGCATATCCACGGACGAAGCGATTCGTGTCTGCCAGGATGCTGTCAGGCAGGATGCGGGCCAGCGGTTCGGCACAGCGGCTATCGAGTTTCAGAAGACAACCCTTGAGGACAATCGGGGCCCCCGTGACATCGTGGCCGGCACATTTGTCACGCGCGA
>Ga0075431_100005238_pt1 | contig 12764 bp, 11 predicted proteins | sample RhiMetdeltSRZDD5_FD_75297 | JGI IMG/M metagenome (GOLD analysis project Ga0075431, IMG submission 75297) | Populus rhizosphere microbial communities from Tennessee, USA - Rhizosphere MetaG P. deltoides SRZDD5 | ecosystem: Host-associated > Plants > Roots > Rhizosphere > Soil | place: USA... | reverse complement strand
CCGTCGAGCGTCGTTTTGACGATGCCGGGGTATTGGCCGGCCTCGATCTGCTTCTTCAGCCCGTCGCCCTTGGGGCCGCCGGCGATGTTGACAAAGGTCGGCAGCCAGTCGAGCGAGGCGAAGATCTCGTTCTTGACTGTTCCGGGCTTGATGTGGCCGGGCCAGCGCACGACCATCGGCGCCCGCATGCCGCCTTCCCAGGTCGAGAGCTTGCCGCCCTTGAACGGCGTGGTGCCACCGTCCGGGAAGGTGATGGTCTCGGCGCCATTGTCGGTGGTGAAAGCGATAATGGTGTTGTCGAGCTGGCCCATCTCCTCGAGCTTCTTGAGGACGTAGCCGATATTGTCGTCCATCTGCTTCATGCCGGCTTCATTGCTACCCCAGTCCTTGCCGCCCTTCTCGCCGATCATGTCGAGATATTTGTCGGGCAGCACGGTGGTGATGTGCATGCGGGCAGGGTTGTACCAGACGAAGAACGGCTTGCCGGTCTTCTTCGGGTCGTTGCGATCGATGAAGTCGATGACATGGGAGGAGATCTCCTCGTCGACGGTCTTCGAGCGCTCGAGCGTCAGCGGCCCCTCGTCCTTGCAGCTCTGGTTGGCCGCTGTCCCGTCGGAAGACTTGCACCACAGCATCGGACGCGGCGGCGTCAGGCATGGCGTCGTCTTGGGATCGACGGCGCTCGGATCCTGCTGAACGCCCGGGATCGGCGTATTGCGGCAGACCGGCGCGACGGTCTGCTCGGTCGGGGTCTTGTTGATGTCGGGGAAGCTCACGCCCTGCATCGCGTCGAGGTGATAGAGATAGCCCCAGAACTCGTGGAACCCGTGCGCCGTCGGCAGCGCGTCGGTGTGGTCGCCGAGATGGTTCTTGCCAAACTCGCCGGTGTTGTAGCCGAGGTCGCGCAGGAACCATGCCAGCGCCGGCGTGCCGGGCCTCAGATAGGATGGGCTGCCGGGGAGTTGCGGCGGGATCATGCCGGTGCGCAGCGGATGCATGCCGGTGAAGAAGGCGTTGCGCCCGGCGGTGCAGCTCTGCTCGGCATAGTAGTGCATGAAGATCGCACCTTCATTGCCGATGCGGTCGATGTTGGGCGTCTCGCCCACCGCCAGGCCGCGATGATAGATGCTCGGCTGCATCCAGCCGATGTCGTCGCCCATGATGAAGAGGATGTTGGGCTTCTGCTCCTGGGCCGTGGCCGCGGGCATGCCCCATACGCTTCCGGCAAGAAGCGAAGCCGTGATGCCAAGGCACATGCGGTTGATCTTCATGTTTTGGTTTCCTTCCAGTACGAAAGCTTGCGCTGCTCAAAATTCTGGGCAGTCATTCATGGTGTCAGGAACTGCAAAAGGTCATTACCGAGCTTGAATATTACAGATCGACGACAGACGCAGGGTCTTCGCTGGGCTGAAATACTGCCCGCATAACCACTCGATGACCATTAGGGAAAACCCTAACCCGCTCCAGGGTTTTCCCTAATATTAGGGAGAGGGTTTGTTTTCATAGGCGTTCCAGCCCTGTTGCGAAAACGACCCACTCGCCATGCAAAAGATGATGGATTTGCTGCAGCCCAATAATATTCAGCGACAAGAGCAGAGAATTGCTTCACGTTGACCGAGCGGACGGTTTACCTCGGCGGCTCGAGGCAAGGCATCTTTAGGGGAACACGCTTGATGGCCGCCAGCCCCAAAATCAAGCCCATATGGGCTTTGGCGCTGACACTGGCACTGTTTCCTGCGGCTGCGCGCGCCGATCAGGGCGGCGTCAGCTTCTGGGTTCCCGGCATTTATGCGAGCATGGCGGCGGTGCCGCCCGACCCCGGTTTCAGCATGCCCAGCACCTTCTATTTCTACAGCGGGAAGGGCGATCGCTCAGACCGTTTCGGGATTGGCGGGCTGATCGCCGCCGGTGTTGAAGTGAAAGATTTCGAAGGAGTCTTCCTCGCCCCGACCTGGGTTCCCGAGACGCCCGTCGCCGGCGGCCGGCTGGCACTTTCCATGATGGGCGTCGTTGCCAATAACGAAGTCGAAGCAAACATCAGCTTCCAGCGCATACCGGTCGATATCAGCCGGACGGATGACACTTTCGGGCTTGGCGACCTTTATCCGAGCGCGAGCATTTCCTGGAACTCAGGTGTCAATAATTACAAGCTCTATGCGACGGGTGACATTCCGGTCGGCGATTACGATCCCAAGCGCCTCGCCAATATCGGCATCGGCCATGGCGCCATCGACGGCGGCGGCGCCTATACTTATTTCAATCCGGAAACCGGCCATGAGCTGTCGGCGACACTGGGCTTCACGTACAATTTCGAAAACACCGAGAGCGAGGACTACAAGAACGGCATCGACATGCACCTCGATTGGGGTGCATCACAGTGGCTTTCGAAGACGACGATGGTCGGCGTCGCCGGCTATCTTTATTACCAGGTCACCGACGATACCTATCCGACCGACACACCGCTCGGCGAGCTTCGCGAACGGTTTCTCGGCGGGTTCCGGTCGAAGGTCGCGTCTGTCGGGCCGCAATTTGCCCATATCTTCGAGGTGGGCGGCGTTCCGGTCTACACGACGGTCCGCGGCTATTGGGAATTCTGGGCGGAGCACCGACTACAGGGCCAAAGCGTGTTTCTCCAGGCCGTAATCCCCCTTGGTGGGCCAAAGGAGAAGTGAGACTTAGCCACATCCGAGGTATCATGGGCGGATCGCGCACCGCTTTGTGGACCTTCATTGCGTCCGTACTCGTCGCGACCCCTGCTTTCGCGCCCTGTGTTAATGCGCAATTCGTCATCAAGAGCCCGGTCGTCGAGGAGGGTGAACTGGCATTCGTGGGCCACGGCTCCTACGAGTCGGCGCTTCCGACTGGCGGTGATCCGCTTGGCTGGGGTCACGAGGTCGAGGTCGCTTACGGCTTCACCGACTTCTGGAAATCCGAGCTCGCACTAGAGCTCAAGCAGCCCGTCCATGAGGAGCTCGAGCCGACCGAGTTCAAGATCGAGAACTATCTCGAGCTCGCCGACTTTGCCCCATGGAGCGCAGTCTTCGCCGCCTTTGGCGGGGTGAATCTGGGGGTCGAGGAAGGCGTGGCAAACGCGGCAAAATTCGGTCCCCTTGCCAGGTTCGGCGGCGACGATCTGAGCCTGACCCTCAACGCCATCTTCGACAAGACTTTCGGCAAATACCGCACGCCGGGCATTGGCCTCGACTATGCCGCCCAGTTCAAATTCGCGGTTGTCGACGGCATCTCGGCCGGGGCGGAGCTCTTCGGCAATATCTCGGATCTCGGGGATGTCCCCTCCTTCGACGACACCGAATTCAGGGTCGGGCCGGTGCTCTATCTGTCGTGGCGAAGCGATCAGAGTCATATTGGCTTCACCGGCGACATCGGCGTGCTCCTCGGGACGACCGACGCAACCCCGGACACGACGATCAAATGGGACCTCGAGCTGACCTTCTAATCAGGAAGGTTTCTGCCAATTGGGTTCATTGATCTGAACTGCCTCGACGGGGAAGCCAACGTTCCGATTTGCTCCGGTTCCTGGGAGGATCCGCGCACGATCCAGGAGCAGCATATCGACGGCTTGAAGCATACCTTGAGATCAAAAACTATGGCAGGTTGAAGCTCAGAACTGATGCCGGATATTCGGGTGAGGTTGAGGTATGCAACCCTACGATACCAGGAGATGTTTCCATGAGACTGCGCAATCGGGTTACCGCCCTTGCCCTGCTTTCTCTGGCGCTGCCCTCCCTCGTAGTCCCGGCTCATGCCCAACAGAAGCCCAACGTTGTGTTCATACTGGCGGACAATATCGGCTACGGCGATCTGGGGCCTTATGGAGGCGGCGAGCTGCGCGGAGCACCAACGCCGCGCATCGACCAGCTCGCCAATGAGGGGCTGCGGCTCACGCAATACCTGGTCGAGCCCGGCTGCACGCCATCGCGCGCGGCCTTGATGACGGGGCAGTACTCGATCCGCAACGGGCTATCGCTGATCCTCGTTTCCGGTAGCCCCAACACGCTCCCGGCGCGCGCCTTCACCATGGGTGAGCTGTTCAAGAACGTTGGCTATTCCACGGCGATTTTTGGCAAGTGGCATTTGGGCATCGATCCGGAGAGCTTGCCGACGGCGCACGGCTTCGACGAGTTCTATGGTATCCCTCCGGACCTCTCCTGGGATTCGGCAACATACGTCGACACGATCGTGCTCACGCACTCGATGAATGTGCCGCCCGACGTGCTGCTGGCCAAGGGACCGCAGATCTACGAGGCCGTGGCCGGCGGGGCGTTGCGCAAGGTCAAGCCGTACACACGGGAAGTCCGGGCTGAGATCGACACTGAATTGGTGGCGAAGTCCATCGACTTCATGAAGCGCCAGAAGGCTGCTGGTAAACCGTTCTTTCTCTACCTGCCATTCTCGATGGGGCATTTTCCAAATCTCCCGTCAAAGCAGTTCGCCGGAAAGTCCCAGATTGGTCAGTACGGCGACAAGATCATGGAAGGCGACCACCATGTCGGCCAGATCCTCGACGCGCTGAAGGAACTCGAGATCGACGACAACACGCTGCTCGTCTTCGCCTCGGACAACGGTCCGCAAGGCCAGACCGCCCGCGAGATGGGCAACCAGGGCACACCGGATATGGGCAACTCAGGTCCCTTCCGCGGGGAGCTAGGCGAAGTCACCGAGGGATCGATCAGGACATTCTGCTTCGTCCGCTGGCCCGGCAAGATCAAGCCGGGCACCAGCTCCCACGCAATGTTCTCGATCATGGACTTCTTTCCGAGCTTCGCCACGCTCATCGGCAGCAAGATGCCCACTGATCGGCCCATCGACGGCGTCGACCAGACCGACGTGCTGTTCGGCAAAAGCAAGATCGGCAACCGCGACAGCTTGCTATCCTTCATCGGGGCGGATCTGGTCGCCGCGCGGTGGAAGCAATGGCGTTTCTATTTCACCGACGTTCATCCGACCGGCATCGGGCCGCAGCGCCAGCCGGGCATGTTCTCAGCAAACGCGCCAATGGCCGGGTACCCGAAGGTGTACAACATACAAATGGACCCTCACGAAGATCTTCAGCTCGGCGCGCTCTTTGGGTGGACGGTCGGACCCGCGCTCGAAGCGGTCGAGAGATACAAGGAAACGCTCAAGAAATATCCAAACCCGCCGGCGCCTAATATCACTCAATTCTCGGGTGGAGGATGACGCCGGCTCATGCTGAGGTGGCGGCAGCCGTGGCTCCTTGAACCGGTATCGGGACCGCGCTAGCCTTGGCGCATGTGGTTGAGGCCGATCGACTACGCTATGGGCGTGGCGGTGCCGTTCGTCTGGAGCATGGGCTTCGTTTATGCAAAGGCGGCCATCGATCATTTTCCGCCCATATTCCTTATGTCGATGCGCTTCACACTCGCAGCGCTCGTCCTCATCTGGTTCGCCCGACTGCCGGCGGAAATGCTGGGGAGGATCGCCGCCATCTCGTTTGTGTCGGCGGCTGTCCAATACAGCCTCATCTTCACTGGGCTCAAGGGTCTCGACGCATCGGTCGCCGCAATCGTCGTTCAGCTCGAGGTGCCCTTCATGGTTGTTCTGGGAGTGCTCCTGCTGGGAGAGACGGCAGGCCTGCGCAAATGGATCGGCATTGCCATGGCCTTTGCGGGCGTGGGCCTGATCGCGGGTGAACCGCGAGTCGGCGGCGCGTGGATTTCTCTGCTCATGGTTCTGGCGGCATCCTTCATCTGGGCCGTGGGCCAGATCATGGTGCGCTCGGCCAAGGGCGTCGACGGGTTGACCATGACAGCATGGATCTCGGTGTTCGCCGCCCCACAGCTTCTCCTGCTTTCCTTCATCTTCGAGACAGGACAGAAGGGCTCCGTTCTAACTGCCAGCCCGATGGACTGGGGAGCAGTCGCCTATCTCGGGATCGTGATGACCGCCATAGGCTATGGCTTGTGGAACTCACTCCTGCGCCGCCATCAGGTCAGCGCCGTTGCGCCGTTTCTGCTGCTCATGCCGGTGTTCAGCATGGCGGGGGCCGTCTTCTTCCTGGGCGAAGCGCCCACGGCCAACGTCCTGCTGGGCGGGTTGATCGTGCTGGTAGGCGTGGCGATCATATTGCTCGAACGGCCGGGCCGGTGGCGTTTGGACGCACCGGAAATCAACTGATCTTGCGAGGCGGCAAGGATAGGCGGCAAATCATGCGCGCAGCGGCGCGCCGCGCCTTCTTGCTGATTGCAGCGATATTCCCGGCCATCGTGGCCTCCGGGTGCGAGATCCCGAATTTCACGGTCACTCGCGTTTCAGCGACATTGGAAACCGATCCAGTACCTGGAACTGAGGACGCGGCCGACGACGCAGCCATCTGGGTTCATCCCGACGATCCCGCCCGCAGCGTGGTCATAGGGACAGACAAGGCTGATGGTGGTCTGGCGATCTACGACCTGACCGGCAGGCAAATCCAATATCTGGATACAGACAAGCTCAACAACATCGATCTCCGGAACGGATTTGCCTTGCAGGGCAAGAGCACGGCCTTGCTGATCGCGACCAGCCGCAGCGAGAATACGATGGAGGCGTTCAGGATCGAGCCTGCGACGCGCCGATTGTCGGAAGTTCCAGCCAGCCAGAATGGCGCAGGTTTCGCGGTCCTGGGCACGTGCATGTATCGTAGCCCCTCGAGCGGCAAGTTTTACGTCTTCATCACCGAGAGGAAGGGCGGCCGCGTCGAACAATGGGAAGTCCAGGAAGGCGGCGCCGGCATCACGTTCTCCCGCGTTCGCGCTCTTGATGTCGGCGGAGAGTCCGAGGGCTGTGTCGCCGATGACGAAAAGAGACTGCTCTATATCGCAGAACAGGATCGGGCCATTTGGCGCTATGGCGCCGAACCCGATTCAGGAAACGATCGGGTCCGTCTCGGTTCGGTTGGCTGGTTCGGACGCCTCAGCCCGGACATTGAAGGCTTGGCAATCTACAAAACCCGTGAAGGCGGCGGCTACTTGATTGCCTCGAGTCAAGGCGATAACACCTTCCACCTTTACGACCGTGGGAGCGGGGCCCATGTTGGCGCGTTCCGCATCACCGAAGGTGTGGTGGATTCAGTCAGCGAGTCCGACGGCATAGAGGTCGCAAGCGTCCCGCTCGGACCGGCATTCCCCAATGGGCTCTTCGTCGCACAAGACGGCCACAACGAGGAACCGGATGGCCGCAAGGAGAGGCAGAATTTCAAGTTCGTCCGATGGGAAGCGATCGTCCGCAACTTCGGGCCGGCAAGACAATGAACCAACTGGAACAGGAACCGTCGACGTACCGGCTATTCCCACAATCGATGCCGGTGGCGAGATTTATAGAAAATGTTGTCGCTTACTATACTCAGGAATTCATCGCTGTCGATGTGGGCCAAGAGCTGAGACCTTTCAAATTTGGAGCTGGGTTCCCTAGTAGACTATAGACTGATAGTCTTCCCATGCGAAGTTTTCTCATACCCAAAAACTTCGCCCGATGGCCTCCAATGGACAACGAGCCCAAGCCCGACCATCGACTCGCCGCCATCATGGCAACGGATGTCGTTGGCTACTCCAAGCTCATGCAGTCGGACGAAGCCGGGGCTCTTGCGTCTCTTGGCGCAATCCGCGAGGCCACGCAGCGCCAGATCAGAGCGCACCGGGGGCGGATCGCCAATACAGCGGGAGACAGTGTCGTGGCGGAGTTCGGAAGCGCCGTGGAGGCTGTCAGCTGTGCAATGGCTCTCCAACAGGACCTATCTGGTCGTGCCCAAAATGACGGGCTCCAGGTCCGCATCGGCGTCCATCTTGGAGATGTCGTCGATAAAGGCGGGGACTTGTTCGGGACGGCTGTCAATGTTGCGGCTCGCCTGGAAGGCATTGCGCAGCCGGGAGGCATCGTGGTTTCGGCCGCGGTCCGAGATTCGATAGCCGGCAAACTCACTGCGTCGTTCATTGACCTCGGTCTGAAAACCCTCAAAAACATCGAAGAGCCGGTCAGGGCATACGCATCATCGCCCCGAGCGGGGTCCTTCTCCGCTGAAACACCTCGTGCGGGGGAACCGCTTCCGTTGCCCAGCAAGCCATCCATAGCCGTCCTGCCTTTCGACAATTTGAGCGGCGATCGCGACCAGGACTATTTCGCCGATGGCATGGTCGAGGAGATCATCACCGAACTGTCGCGTATGCGTTGGCTGTTCGTCATCGCACGGAACTCCAGTTTCGCCTACAAGGGCCGGGCCGTGGACGTGAAGCAGATCGGGCGCGAACTGGGCGTCCGCTACATCCTCGAGGGCAGCGTCCGCAAATCAGGCAACAAAGTTCGTATCACCGGCCAACTCGTCGATACCACTACCGGAGCGCACCTTTGGGCAGACCGATTTGAAGGAGGACTGGAGAACATCTTCGACCTTCAGGATCACGTAACCACGAGTGTGATCGGCGCAATTTCTCCCAAGTTGGAGGAGGCCGAGATCGAGAGGGCCAAGCGCAAGCCGACAGAGAACCTGGACGCGTATGATCATGTCTTGCGGGGCATGGCCGTATACCGTCAGTGGACGAGAGAATCGAATGCGGAGGCCCTGGCATCATTCTCCCGCGCAATCGAACTAGACCCCAATTTCGCTACGGCCTACGCATTCGCAGCCCGATGCTACACTCAACGAAAAGCGAACGGCTGGACGACCGATGCCGTTCAAGAGAGCGCTGAAGCACTGCGCCTCTCCAGACGTGCAGTAGACCTGGGAAATAACGATGCCACTGCACTATGTTTTGCGGGATGGACCATGGCCCACGTCGGCGGCGACCATCACACCGGTGCCGCGCTGATAGACAAGGCGCTCGCTCTCAACCCGAACCTGGCGGCGGCATGGTATTGTAGTGGTTGGGTGAGGGTCTATTCCGGCGAGCCGGAACTCGCGATTCAACATTGCGCACGAGCGATACGCCTCAGCCCATTCGACCCCATCCTAAGTCGATTGCGGGCTGCAACAGCAACCGCGCATTTCCTGATGGGCCAGTATGATGAGGCTGCCGCCTGGGCGGAGAAGGCTCTACAAGAGCAGCCGGCGTATTTGACTGCCCTTCAAGTTTCAACGGCAAGCCACGCTCTCGCCGGGCGAGTGATGGAGGCACAGCAAATGATGAGTCGGCTCCGAAAAGCGGACCCAGGCCTCAGGCTATCCAATGTTGGCGGCCGCCTTGCCCTTCGTCGGCCTGAAGACGTGGCGCGGCTCTCAGAAGGCCTCCGTCAGGCCGGTCTGCCGGATTGACGGCGGGGCGGCGAGTGAGCGAAGCTCGCCGGGTACGAGCCTGGGGTCATCGGGCATTTCCTTCGTGGCATTCGCCTGGGCCGCCTGGCCGGCGCTCATGCCAAGCGTGAAGCCGGCGCTTCGTGTCGATGCCGCGGAATGACGTCCGCCCCGGGATCCTCCGGCTCCCGATTGCGGTTACCTGGTGCGAGGCGGGAGAGACCATCAAGGCGGAGGCTTGAAAGATGGCCAACCACAAGCAATCGAACCTGCTGGCAGCAGCAATTGTCGGTGCTGGATTGTTCCTCGTCCAACCGGCATGGGCTCTGACGAACGTGGCACAACCAGCTCTGATCGGTGTCGATCAGGGTCGCGTCGACCTCGTGGAGCCCGTCACATACCGCCGGTGGCATGGCGATCGCGGCAGGCGGTGCGACGGCCGCCGCAACCGGTCACGGCCGTCCTGCAAGCCGCGGAAGCGTTCGTCCGGCTATCATCGGTACCGGACGAAGTCCGGCTATTACAAGCCCTGGCAGGGCATTCAGCTGTGCACCAATTGCCCGGCCTTCAAGTGAGGCAGCAAGTAAGGCAAATAGGCAGTAGGCAGTAGGCAGTGATCCGACGCTCTGCCCTGCCCAGGCCTAATGCCTACTGCCCCCTAGCGGCCCATCTGCCGACTGCCTGCTATGGCAAGGGAGACCCCATGGAGCGTTTGCGCGCCGGTCTGGAGAACGCCCTCCTCCCCTTGTGCCTCAGTCTGTTCGTGCTCCTGGCCGGTCTCGCCCATATGGTTCTGCCGGTGCCGTCCTTCGCCGAGCTGTTCGCCCTCCTCCAGGCGTTCTTTCGCGACTATGGTCTTCCGGCCCTGCTCGTCGCCGCCTTTCTCGAAGGCATCTTCCTGTTCAGCTTCTATATTCCGGGCTCGCTGGTGATCGTCCTCGGCGTCATTGTCTCCGCCGATGATCCCCGCCGGCTGGCCGCGATCGGCCTTGCCTGCTGGATCGGCGTCAATCTCGCAATGGTGGTCGACTATGCGATCGGCCGCTACGGCCTGCACCGGCTGCTCGCCGGGATCGGCGCCACCGCGGCGGTCGCCGGCACCGAGCGATGGATGCAGCGCTTCGGTCGAGCGGCGATCTTTCTCGCCGCCATCCACCCCAATCTGCTGTCGCTGGTGATGGTTTGCGCCGGCATCGCGCGCACCCCTATGCTGGTGGCGCTCGCCGAGGCCGCGCTGGCGACCGCCGTCTTCATTCCTCTGACGCTCACCGTCGCCTGGCTGATGCTGCGGAACATCGCGGTCGACGAGGCCAATCCTCTGCCGGTGGTGCTCGGGTTGCTGCTGCTGTGGGGTGCCGTTCTGTTCATTCGCGGCTATAGTCGCAAGCAGCCCCGGCTCCTTTAACGAAGGAGCAGCTGCCCGGATGTTTGCGCATCGAGGCGAGAATGGCGCGCCTGCTCATCATTTTCGGCCTGGTGCTGATCCTTCTGGGGGTGCTGTGGCCGGTCGTCGCCAAGCTCGGCCTTGGCAGGCTGCCTGGCGACATCGTGATCGAACGCGAGAATTTCCGCCTCTATCTGCCGCTGGCGACATCGCTGCTGCTGAGCATCGTCCTCAGCCTCGTTCTCTGGCTGGTCAATCGCTAGAGCACGGCGTGTCGAGTCGGCCACAAACGGCAACGCTGCACGCGCGCATGCCTTTTCGGCTTGAGTCGTGCCGGGCTTTGCGCAACCATTATCGCGGTTGGGGGGACGATCAATGGTTAATCAGGTTCAATCGGAATCACATCCGGTCAACTGAGCATTAATACAATTGACATTTCCACAATTGAGTAAACAATTGGGCGGCCTGGAAGCTAAAATTGGACAGGAGGTACTTCAGTGAAGGGAGCGACTGTCGTGGTGAAAGTGTTCATCCTGAGTGGACTGTTTGTTGCTGGACTGAGTTTGGCCACGCCAAAAATATCGTTGGCGCAGGTCGTCGATACTTATGAAAGGGATGGGATGCGCTTCACCTGCATTATGCAGGGTGATCTGAAATATTGCGGCAATTGGAACGTGGCGGGTTAGGCCACGATCTCGTCCAGCTTGCACGAGAATGTGAAAGAGCCGCGCCTGGTCGCGGCTCTTTGCTCGAGGCGATAGCTCAGGCCCGCGCCGACCTTGCCTCGGAATCGAGCTGTCCGGTCAGCGTGCCCGGCAGCTTCAGCGCCGCCGCAAGCTCCTCCATATAGCGACGCTCCTCCGGCGTATCGTCGCCGATCACCAGGCGCGACGCGACATAGATCTCGCAAGCCTGCTGCTGGTTCTGGGCAAGCCTCGCGATGCTCGCGGCGTCGGTGGGCGCCGACAAGGCTTCGAGCAGAAACGTCTTCGCCTCATTGTCGAGCTCATGGGTGGCAATCGCCTCCCGGATGCGTCTCATCTCCTCGCCGTCGAGATGGCCGTCGGCCTTGGCGGCCGCGATCATCGCTTTGACAAGGTTGAGCTTTGCGGCGCCGGACGGCTCTGGCGCTGCGGTCGCCGGCGGGGCGGCCGTGTCCTTCTCGCCGCGCTGGCTCGCCTGCCAATTCTGATAGGCCTTGTAGGCGACGGTTCCGAGCACCGCCAGACCGCCGGCGCGAAGCAGCGGGCTTCGGCGGCCGGTGGCGGTGCCGAGCAGCACCGCCAGCAGACCCAGCTTGCCCAAGGTCCCGCCGGGGATCAGCGCGCCGATGTCCTCGCCCGACTCCTGCGGCTTGTCGTGCGGCCGGCCGGCTGGCGGCTGGTTCTGCCCGATGACTGTCTCGATCAGGCGTCCGATGTCCATGTTTATGCCTCCCATGATGCGGAACGTAAGCAACGCCGCTGCGATACTCCGGTTCCACCTCTTGCAATCACCAGGCGGGGCGCGAAGACTAGGGCATGCGCATCATCGGCTCCCCCAAATCTTCGGCCCTGTTGGCGGCCGTGACGTTAAGTGCCCTGCTCACGATCGGCATCGCGCCGTCGAGTCTCGGCCAGACCACGGCAAATGCCGTCGCGCAACCGGCGAGCGACGGTCGCGTGTTCGACGAAGCGTGGCGCCTCATCCGCGACAATTTCTACAAGCGCGACCTTGCCATGGACTGGGATCGGATCAAGCAGACCCTGCGTCCCGATTATGACAGGGCGAAGTCGCCGGAACAGCGGGCCGCCGTCATCAACCGCATGCTGGAGATGCTCGGCGCCTCGCATACCCGGCTCTACACCAGGGCCGAGCCGGCTTACTACCAGCTGATGGACATCTTCGCCAACGGCCTGCGCCGGGACCTGCCGCGGCTGTTTCCGGGCGGCAAGGTGGTCTATCCCGGCATCGGCATCTTCACCCGCGAAGTCGACGGCAAGGTGTTCGTGAGCGGCCGGATGGAAGGGCTGCCCGGGGCCCAGGCGGGGCTTTTGGTCGGCGACGAGATCGTGTCGGCGGATGGCCAGCCCTTCGCCGCCGTCGAGTCGTTCCGCGGCAAGGTGGGAAAGCCGGTCGAGCTCAAGATCCGGCGCAGCC
>Ga0075431_100005235_pt1 | contig 12766 bp, 9 predicted proteins | sample RhiMetdeltSRZDD5_FD_75297 | JGI IMG/M metagenome (GOLD analysis project Ga0075431, IMG submission 75297) | Populus rhizosphere microbial communities from Tennessee, USA - Rhizosphere MetaG P. deltoides SRZDD5 | ecosystem: Host-associated > Plants > Roots > Rhizosphere > Soil | place: USA... | reverse complement strand
ACCTATTTCCGCTCCGGGCTCTACCCGCCGGCGGGCGGGCTTCCGTTCGTCGCCGGCAATGAGGGTGCCGGCGAGGTGGTTGCCGTCGGCCCCGGCGTCACCGACGTCAAGGTCGGCGACCGCGTCGGCTACACCTCGGCGCTCGGGAGCTATGCGGCCGAGCGCATCATGCCCGCCGACCGCCTGGTCAAGCTGCCGGACTCCATCGACTACAAGACCGGCGCGGCCATGATGCTGCAGGGCATGACGGTGCGCTACCTCGTGCGCCAGACCTACAAGGTGGTGCCGGGCACCACGCTCCTGCTCCACGCCGCCGCCGGCGGCATCGGCCTGATCCTGGCCCGGTGGGCGAAGCATCTGGGCGCCTCCCTGATCATCGGCACGGTGTCCTCGCAGGAGAAGGCGAAGCAGGCGCTCGAGGCCGGCTGCACGCACGTGATCAACTACAGGACCGAGGACTTCGTGAAGCGCACCAGGGAGATCACCGGCGGGGCCGGCGTCGACGTGGTCTACGACGGCGTCGGCAAGGACACCTATCCGGGTTCGCTCGACACCTTGAAGCCGCTGGGACTGTGGGTGAGCTTCGGCAACGCCTCGGGCCCCGTCGCCAACTTCGCCCTCCTCGACCTGTCGGCCAAGGGCTCCCTCTATGCCACCCGGCCGACGCTCGGCACCTACGTCGCCAAGCGCGCGGATCTGCTCGCCAACGCCGCCGACCTGTTCGACGTGGTCGCCAAGGGCGCCGTGAAGATCGCCGTCAACCACACCTACCCCCTGAAGGACGCCGCCCAGGCCCAGCGCGACCTGGAGGGCCGCAAGACCACCGGCTCCATTGTGCTCCTGCCGTAGGGCGGACAGGGCGTAGGGCGGATTAGGCGTGAGCCGTAATCCGCCGCTGCGCCCTTTCCGCGGAAGACCGGCGGATTACGGGCTCCGCCCTAATCCGCCCTACGACTACGACTTTCCGAAGGACGCCGCCCAGACGCACGGGGCGGCAGCGGCGCTCGAGAGGAAGGCGACGCTCGGCCGTAACACGGAGCGCCGGCGACCGAGCAATACTCCCCCGACAGACCGTCGGAATGAAGTTGACGCCCGGCGGGCGCACTAGGATAACGAGGGCGCTTCAAGGGACGCCGGTTCCATACCGGCGCCGCACAAGGGGTCACTCCAGAAGGTCGCCTCGCCATGGTCCCGCTCCACGTTCGGCTGCTGGGTTCGATCGCGGCTGCGGTGTTCGCGCTCGCCTTGTCCGGTCCTGTCTCCGCGTTCGAGAAATACCTGCCGGAAAAGACCGAGGTCGTCGTCGGCATGAACGTCCGACAGATTATCGAATCGCCGCCCATCAAGAAATACGGCCCCGCGCTGATGGCCGAATTCTGGTTCAAGTTTCTCGTGTTGACCAACAAGGAGGGCTTCAAGGCCCTGATCGAGGGCAACCCTGGCGTGTTCCAGAAGGACAAGGCCAAGGCCGGCGAGCAACTGGCGATCATGGCGGAATATGGGGCCGGCCTCGTCATCGCCGGCCCGCTCGATGGCAGGGACGAGGATGCACTCGTCATCATCCAGGGCAAGTTCGAGCCAGAGAAGGTGAGGGAGATCGTCCGGTTCGCCGACAGCACTCGGTTCCTCGGTCTGTCGGTGACGACGCAGAAGGTCGGCGAGCGCGAGGTGTACGAGGTCGTACCCCCGCAGATCGGCGCGAAGGGCCTTTTCGTGGCCGTGGCCGACAGCCAGCACATCCTCCTCGCCGAGTCGAAGGAGTGGATTCTGGCGTCACTGGCCGATTCGACCTCCAACGCAAAACCGAGGTTCAACGATCGGTTGCAGACCCTGCTCGGCAAGGTCGACCGCACGCAGAGCGCATGGATGGTCGCGGCTCCCGTGAAGGACCTTCAGCTCGAGGAGGTGACGGCCGGGATCCGCATCGACTCCGATATCCGGATGGAGGTCAACGTCGTTGCCAAGAGTGCGGTCGAAGCTCAGGCAATTGCTCAGGAAGCAACGACCGGCCTCGGACAGCTGGGCGGGGTGTTGAAGGACCTGGCGCGGGAATTCCCGGAGCTCTCGCCGCTCGTGACGTTGCCCGAAGCGGCCAAGGTGACGCAGGAGGGCAAGGCCGTTCACCTCAGCGCCCAAATCGCCGCTCCGGTGGTCGAGGATGTGCTGAAGCTGGTGGCAAAGGAGCGCCCGTAGGCGGATTGGCCTTCCAACCGGCGCGCGCGCCGGAATGCGGGGCCGGAAAGACGCTGAATGCGCCGTTGATTCGTCAAGGTATTTTCGTGTCTTTCTTGAGAGGGCGAAGCCCGTAATCCGCCGGTCTTCGGGCGGAGAGGGCGCATCGGCGGATTGCGGCTTGCGCCGAATCCGCCGTACGAGGGAGGCGATGTTGCCGCATTCACCGACGATCAGAGCACCGGTCGCCGCGCTTGCGCTCCTCTGCGCGCTCCTTCTCGCTGCTCCCGCCCGGGCCGAGCCGTCGTTCAAGTTCGCGTCGGCTGCCGAGGGGAGGGCGCTTCTTTCGGCGCGAGACGAGTTCATCGAGCAGATGAGCCCGTTCGACCGGGCATTCAGACTGCGGGCCGACAGGGACGTATCCGAGAGCGAGTACCTGGCGGTCATTGCGCAGAGCGTCCTGGAATGGGAGAGCGAGGAAAAGCGCAGGGTGGAGTGCGCTCTCCAGACGATCGGCCCGGCGCTGTCTCGACTCTATCCCCCGCTCGGAGCGTCCATTCAGCTGGTCAAGACGACGGGACGAGGGGAGCTGGCCCCGTACACGCGCGGCAACGCCATCGTCCTTCCCATGACGGCGCTCGCCTCGAGCCAGCGCGCGCTGCGATGGATCCTCGCGCACGAGTTCTTTCACGTATTCTCACGCAACAATCCGAGGCTCAGGAACGCACTCTACGAAGCGATCGGATTTCACCACTGCGGCAAGGTCGAGGTCCCCGCCGCGCTGCGCTCGCGCATGCTTACGAACCCCGACGCTCCCAGGAGCGAGCATTGCATCCGCGTCACGTATTCCGGAAGGCCGGTCTGGGTGGTTCCGATCACGCATGCCCCAAGATACGACAAGGCGTCCCGCCAGGAGCTGATCGGGCTGGTCGATCTCACGCTGCTGCTGGTAGAGAAAGACAGCGTGTCGGGCGTTGCGCGTCCGATCGTCGGCGCCGGCGAGCCGTCGTGGGTCGGAGTCGACCGCGTCCGCGGCTTCTTCGAGCAGATCGGACGCAACACGGGCTACATCGTCCACCCTGAGGAGATCCTGGCCGACAATGCGACGTTGCTCACGCTCGGTCAGCGCAACGTCGCCTCGCCGGAGATTCTGAGCAGGACAGCAGCCTTGCTCGGAGGCAACCCGACCGCGGGACAGAACGGAGGGGAAGGGTCGCTCGCACCGAAAGGCGATTGCCCGGAGCCGTAGGGCGGATTGGGGCGCAACCCGTAATCCGCCGGTCTTCCCGGCGGAGAGGGGCGCATCGGCGGATTACGGCTATCGCCTCTCAATCCGCCCTGGGACTTCGCTGCGCACTCGGAGGGTTCCATGGAGCCAAGGTTGCCGAATTCGACCATTGCAGCCTCTCGACCCTGCCCCCGGTGCAGCCTCGGACCGGTCGCCGCGCTTGCGCTCGTGTGCACCACGCTCCTTCTCGCCGCTCCCGCCCGGGCCGAGCCGTCGTTCAAGTTCGCGTCGGCTGCCGAGGGGAGGGTGCTTCTCTCGGCGCGCGACGAGTTCATCGAGCACATGAGCCCGTTCGATCGGGCCGTCAGGCTGAGAGCCGACAGGGAAATATCCGAGAGCGAGTACCTGGCATTCGTCGCCCAAGGCGTCCTGGAATGGGAGAGCAAGGAAAAGCGTACGGTCGAGTGCGCTCTCCAGCAGATCGGCCCGGCACTGGCACGGCTCTTTCCCCCGTTGCGGGAGCCCGTCTACCTCGTGAAGACGGCGGGACAGGAGGAGTTCGGCGCCGCCTACACGCGCGGCCACGCGATCGTTCTTCCCAGCCCGACGCTGCGGTTGGTGCTTGCGAGCCAATGGCTCCTGCGCCGGACGCTCGCGCACGAGTTCTTTCACATTTTCTCGCGCAGCAATCCGAAGCTCAGAAGCGCACTCTATGAGGCGATCGGATTTCACTACTGCGGGAAGGTCGAGATTCCCGTTGCGCTGCACTCGCGCATGGTCATCAATCCGGATGCTCCCAGGACCGATCAATGTATCCGCGTGAGCTATTCCGGAAAATCCGTCTGGGCCGTGCCGATCGTTCATCCCCCGAAGTACAACGAGGCCGCCGGCTGGGACATGGCCGCGCTGTTCACGCCCTCGCTTCTGCTGGTCGAGAAGGCTGGCCCCTCGGGCCTTGCGCGCCCCATCGTCGGCGCCGACGGACCGCTGCTGGTCGGCGTCGACAGCGTCAGCGGCTTCTTCGAGCAGATCGGGCGCAACACGAGCTACATCATTCACCCCGAGGAGATCCTGGCCGAGAACGCAACGCTGCTCGCGCTCGGCCAACGCATCGTCCCCTCCCCCGAGATCCTGACCAGGATCGCGGCCTTGCTCAAAGGCGACGCCAATCCGGGGCAGAGCGGCGGGGAGGTCTCGACCGTGCCCAAAAGCGACTGCTCGGACGCCGGATGACGCCCGCGCCGCCGGCAGGCCGCGCTGGCGACCCGGAGCGTCACGCAGAGTTGCTTTCGCTGCCGCCTCGGCCCGGCTAACCTGGACCCCAGCACAGCAGCCGAGGACCCGCACGCATGCCGCAACGGCCGATCGAGCTCTACTACTGGCCCACGCCCAACGGGCACAAGATCACCATCATGCTGGAGGAGTGCGGACTGCCCTACGCGATCGAGCCGGTCAACATCGGGCGCGGCGACCAGTTCAAGCCGGAGTTCCTGGCTATCTCGCCCAACAACCGCATGCCCGCCATCGTCGATCCCGACGGCCCCGGCGGCCAGCCGATCTCGGTGTTCGAATCCGGGGCCATCCTGCAGTACCTGGGACGCAAGACCGGCCGTTTCTATCCCAGCGGCGAGCGCGAGCGCGTGGCGGTGGAGGAGTGGCTCTACTGGCAGATGGCCAACCTCGGCCCCAACGCCGGCAACGCCCACCACTTCCGCAACTACGCGCCCGAGAAGGTGCCCTACGGCATCGACCGCTTCACCAACGAGGTGAACCGGCTCTACGGCGTCATGAACCTCCGCCTCGCCGACCGCCCCTACCTCGCCGGCGAGTATTCCATCGCCGACATGGCAGCCTACCCCTGGGTGCGGCCCTACAAGAATCAGGGCCAGGACATCGCCGAGTTCCCCAACCTCGAGCAGTGGTACCAGCGCATGCGCGAGCGCCCGGCGGTCGCAAGGGGCGTCAAGGCCGGCGAGGAGCTGCGCTCGGAGGCCTACAACCTCGCCACCGACAAGGACGCGCAGAAGGTCCTGTTCGGCCAGCGCGCCCGCAAGGGTTGACCCCGACCCGCTCCCTGTCCACCGCCTCGCAGGCTCGTGCCCGGCCGGGACGAGGGTGCCGCCCAGAAACCGAGCATTCACCGGGCATTCTGTGACGATTTGGCTGAACGCGTCCGGTCGCCGGATCGGCTTTAGGCTACAACTCGAGCGGTTCATGAGCTAAACCTTCAGGGTCGATACGCCGAAGGCCTCGCCCCGTGGGGGGATTGGGATACGCGAGCGTGGCTCCGTCCGCTGCGCCATGCCGGCAACCCGTGAAGGCGGGGGCCCGAGGCAGATGACCCGCCTTTCATCAGGGAGATAAGGCATGCGACAACGAGCAACATCGGCCGGGCCGAAGGGCGCGATGAGACGAGCTACCAGACGGAACGGGGCGGTTGCGGGCGTCGCTTGCGCCCTGGCGCTGGTCTTCGGAACCGCGCTCGCCCTCACCTCCCCGGCGCTCGCGCAATCGCGCACCCTCAAGATGCAGTCCACCTGGCCCGCGAGCCTGACGCTGCAGGACAACTTCAGATTCTTCGCAGAGCGCGTCGACAAGCTCACCGGCGGTGCCCTGAAGATCGAGGTCAACGCCGCAGGTCAGATCGTGCCGCCGTTCGAGATTCTCGATGCCACGCACAAGAAGGTCATCGATGGTGGCCACGGCATCTCCTACTACTGGGTCGGAAAGAACAAGGCGGCCACGCTGTTCTCCAATACTCCTGCCGGCATCGTCGGCATGGATCACATGGACTTCCTGGGCTGGATGTACGAGGGCGGCGGCCTCGATCTGTGGTGGGAGTTCTACACGAAAGAGCTGAAGCTCAACGTCATCGCCTTCCCGATCCTGCCGGCGAGCCCGCAGGCGCTCGGCTGGTTCAAGCGGCCGCTCCAGACGGTCGAAGACTTCAAGGGCATGAAGTGCCGCCAGACCGGCATTGTCGCCGAGCTCTATAAGCGCATGGGGCAGAACACGGTGAACATGCCCGGCGGCGAGATCGTTCCGGCGGCCGAGCGCGGCACCATCGACTGCGCCGAGTGGGTGGGCGGCATCGAGGACCTGCGCCTCGGCCTGCCGCAGGTGTGGAAGTACCACTACACGCCAGGCATGCATGAGAGCGCCTCGATCGGCGAGCTCATCATCAACAAGGAGGTGTGGGACAGCCTGCCGGCCCAGCAGCAGGAAGCGATCCGCTCGGCTGTCACCGAGACATTCGTGCGCTGGTGGGTGAAGTGGACGCGGCAGAACGCCGATGCCCTCGAGGAGATGCAGACCAAGCACGGCACCCAGATCCTGAATCCACCGCGCGAGGTGCACCTCGAGCTGCTGAAGACCTGGGACGAGATGGTCAAGGAGGAGAGCGCGGTCAATCCGTTCTTCAAGAAGGTCTACGACTCGCAGAAGGCCTACGCGGCCAAGGTGATCCCGGCGCGGCGCTTCATGTTCCCGCCCTACTCCTTCCTCGCCAACTACTACTTCCCGCCCACCACCAAGTAGGCGGCAAGGTGTCAGACCCGGAGGGTCTGACACCTCCGACACCTCTATCCCGCACTGCACGATAATGCCTTGATCATCGGACGCACGTCTGTTGAAAGCAGGGCATAGTGACCGGACGAGACGCGTCCCGGCGCGGGAGGAACGACATGGCCGAGCCTATCACCTGCATCGAGGACCTGCGCGCGCTGGCCAGGCGGCGGGTGCCCAGGATGTTCTACGACTACGCCGACAGCGGCGCCTGGACCGAGAGCACCTACCGCGCCAACGAGACCGGCTTCCAGCGCGTCCATCTGCGCCAGCGGGTCGGCATCGACTTCTCCAACCGCAGCCTCGCCTCGGCCATGGTGGGCCAGCCGGTCGCCATGCCGGTGGCCCTGGCCCCGGTCGGCATGACCGGCATGCAGCATGCGGACGGCGAGATCCTGGCAGCGCGCGCCGCCGCGGCGGCCGGGGTGCCGTTCACCCTCTCCACCATGAGCATCTGCTCGATCGAGGACGTGGCGGAAGCGACGGCCAAGCCCTTCTGGTTCCAGCTCTACGTGATGCGCGACCGCGAGTTCAACGACCGCCTGATCGGCCGCGCCAAGGCCGCGGGCTGTTCGGCGCTGGTGCTCACGCTCGACCTGCAGATCCTCGCCCAGCGCAACAAGGACATCAAGAACGGCCTCACGGCGCCGCCGCGCATGAGCCTCGCCAACATCGTGAACATCGCCGCCAGGCCGCGCTGGTGGCTCGGCATGCTGGGCACGCGGCGGCGCACCTTCCGCAACATCGTGGGGCACGCACCCGGCGTGAAGGACACGCGCGCCCTGGCGTCGTGGACCAACGAGCAGTTCGACCCCACGCTCAACTGGGACGACGTGAAGCGCATCAAGGACCGCTGGGGCGGCAAGCTGATCCTCAAGGGCATCCTCGATCCGGAGGACGCCGAGATCGCCGCCCGCAGCGGCGCCGACGGCCTGATCGTCTCCAATCACGGCGGGCGCCAGCTGGACGGCACGGTCTCCTCGATCGCCGCGCTGCCACCGATCGCCCAGGCGGTGGGCGGCGGCATCGAGGTGTTCATGGACGGCGGGGTGCGCAGCGGCCAGGACGTGCTGAAGGCGCTCGCCCTGGGGGCCAGGGGCGTTTTCATCGGCCGGGCTTACATCTACGGCCTCGGCGCCATGGGCGAGGCGGGCGTCGCCAAGGCGCTCGAGTGCATCAGGCGCGAGCTCGACGTCACCATGGCGCTGTGCGGCCTCACCGATGTGAGGCAGGCCGGGCCGGGCAATCTGGTGCGGGGCTAACGTCCCGGCGGCGGGATCTCCGGCCATGCACGCATCTTCCTCTGTCGGGCTCGCTCGCCGCACGCGCCGTCCTTCCCGCGGGAGGGCCCGCAGGGTGCGACGGGTGACGCCGGTGCCTGCTTCGGCAACCCTGGAGGGCTTGTCGCCCTCCGGGAGCGGTCGCCCGCTCCCTGGAGCCTTGCGGGCTCCGGGGCCTCACGGCCCGCGGGTTGCCTTCCGGCACCCGCGTTGCGGCGATTTGTGTCCCGCTGAGCAGCTGCGGCCCCCGGGGTCAGACCCTGCGGGTCTGACCCCGTTGTAGTCCGGGGCCACGTGCCTCTCGGCGGTCGCCGCCTCGGCGCCATTACTGGCGCTCTGCCGGCAACGGGCGCAGCGGGCCTCCTGGATCTCGGCCCATCCGAGCCCTCCTTCCAGGCGCCGGCCGCCTGCACGTGAAGGACGGATGCGCATTTCACGTCCCGTCGCAACAGGCGGCGGCGCGAATTCTACCGGCATCCGCAGGGGGCGGGACAAAAGTATGGCCCTCCTGGCACCGACGTTCTGCGGATAGCGTTAGTGTCCTGCCAACGGCGCGGGCTGCGCGACAACGAAAAGGCGGTCGCCGGGCAGGCGATGAAGGGGTTGCAGCGCTGAGCCGAGTTCCCTGGCTGGCCCGGCGCTTGGCCAGCGCCCTTTCCGTCCGCTTTCTACGGCTTCCTGCCAAACAGCTGCCCATTGGACGGTGAGGTTTGTGACCCTAACCGGCCGTGGTTTTGCGCGGAAGCAAACACACAGCGTAGTTCAACTGGGCATGCCCGCCAGCGTAACGCAGATGTCAGCGGTCAGGGTGGCAAACTCCGCCAGACAGGGCAGGCAGATCATAAGCCTCTCCTTGGGCGCCTCAGCACGAGTCGGCTTACCAGCGGCGCCCTCTGTGGCCCGCCCATCCGCGGTAATTGGCGCTTCGGACATAGCCACGCCGCCCACCGTAGTAGTGGCCATACCCTCTCCGGGCGCCATATCCATACCTGCGCGCGCCGCCGTAGTATCTGCCGCGGTAATACCTGTAAGGCACGAACGCGAATGGCAGTTCCAGGTAGATGGGCGGTGGCACATAGTAAACGGTTGGAGGACCATAGTAGACCGGCTCCTGATAGTAGCCGTACGGTCTACATCCGCTCCAGCCGCAAGCAGCTGCTGGTTCCGCGGCGAGCGTGAATGTTGCCAATAGAAGTGCTGCGCCACCCCCAAGCGTTTGTCTGCGCATCCTAAGACCCCGTTGAATCCGGACGTTGGCACAAGGCCTTGTGCCCGGTGGTTTTCGCATCAAATTCTAGATATTGCTGATCGAGCAAAACAATTAAGGGCCGGTTAACGCTTGCCACGCGGTCGCGTGCGAGTTGTTGCGCGTGCCCGGAGCCGGCAACACCACCCACCTGCGTCGGGAACGAAAACCTGTGCACGTTGCTTGCTGCACTGCATGAGTCCGTCCATGGCACACTTCCTCCGGTCTGCGTCCGTAAGGTCCCGGGGCATAACGGCCTTTCCTGGCGTGCTTGCGTTGGGTCAACGACGAGAGAATCTGCGTAGCAGCGAGTGAACGGGACAACCGGCTATTGCCTATTGCCTTGGGTCAGACCCGCAGGGTCTGACCCCACCGAGCCAATCCGCGAGGCGGCGGCGCTCCGTCTCGTTGAGCCGCAGCCCGAGCTTGGTGCGCCGCCACAGCACGTCGTCGGCTGTGATCGCCCATTCGTTGTCGACGAGGTGCCTCACCTCGCGCTCGTAGAGCCCGGCGCCGAAGGCAAGGCCGAGTTGCTCCGGCCGGCAGGCGCCCGCCAGCATGCTTTGCGCCATCGTGCCGTAGCTCCGGGCCAGACGCTGCGCAACGGCAACACCGAGCGGCGGACAGGCCGCGGCGAGGTCGCCGGCGAGCTCCTCCCGGCTCCTGCCGCCGAGATCGCCGCCCGGCAGCGCGGCGCCGCGCGTCCAGGCCGGGCCCATGCCGGGAAATGCCGGCGCGAGCCGCTTCATGGCCTCCTCGGCGACATGGCGGTAGGTGGTGAGCTTGCCGCCGACGATGCTGAGCAGCGGCGGCTCGCCGCTCTGCCCGTCCAGCTCCAGGATGAAATCCCGGGACGTGTCCTGGGCGGAGGCGTGGCCGTCCTCGTGAAGCGCGCGCACGCCGGAGTAGCTCCAGATCACGTCGGACGGGGCGATCGGCCGGACGAAGTATTCGTTCGCCGCCGCGCAGAGGTAATTCGTCTCCGCCTCGGTGATCGAGACATGCGAGGCGTCGCCCGAGAAATCGAGGTCCGTCGTGCCGATCAGCGTGAAGTCGCGCTCGTAGGGGATGGCGAAGACGATGCGGCGGTCCTCATTCTGGAAGATGTAGGCCTTGTGGTGCTCGAACAGCCTGGGCACGACGATGTGGCTGCCCTTCACAAGCCTGACGCGCGGGGTGGCGTGCGTCGCGATGCGATCCACCAACACGGAGGCCACGAAGGCGCCGCCGGCATTGACGAGGGCGCGTGCCTCCACCGCCTCCCGGCGGCCCGAGATCGCGTCGCGCAGCTCGATCAGCCAGCGGTCGCCGCTCCGGCGCGCCGAGAAGACCTCCGTGCGCACGCGGATCGCTGCCCCGCGCGCCGCGGCGTCCATGGCGTTGAGCACCACCAGCCGCGCATCGTCCACCCAGCAGTCGGAATACTCGAAGCCGCGCGCGAAGCCCGGCTTCAGCGGCTTGCCCTCGGGCGCGCGCCTCAGGTCGACGGTCGTCGACGCAGGCAGGCTGATGCGTGCGCCGAGGTGGTCGTAGAGGAGGAGGCCGAGCCTGATGAGGAGGGCGGGCCGCAGGCCGCGGTGGTGCGGGAGCACGAAGCGCAGCGGCTCGACGATGTGGGGCGCCATGCCGAGGAGCACCTCGCGCTCGGCGAGAGACTCGCGCACGAGGCGGAACTGGTATTGCTCGAGGTAGCGCAGCCCGCCGTGGATCAGCTTGGTCGAGGCCGACGACGCCCCGCTCGCGAGGTCGTCCTTTTCGGCGAGCAGCACGCTGAGCCCGCGTCCCGCGGCGTCGCGGGCGATGCCGCAGCCGTTGATCCCCCCGCCTATGATGGCAATGTCGTAGATTGCGTCTGACGCGTTCACGGGTGCCTGGAGTGATGCGATACTGTCGAAGTGACCACGTATGTCATGCCGGGACTTGTTCCCGGCATCCAGCCAGCCGCTTGCTCCGGCGCTCGCTTTGCGCTGGATCCCGGCAACAAGTGCGGGGATGACATGAAACAAGCGTGAAACTCACGAGCACCAGGCCGCTCGAGGCTTCGAGGGCCGGGCAACAGCGTCTGCCGCGTACTCGAGCGCAGCGTGTACGTCCTCCGCGGCCAAGTGCGGATAGTCGTCGAGGATGTCAGCGAGCGTGTAGCCGCCGGAGAACCTGCGCACGATCAGCTCTACCGTAATCCGAGTGCCGCGGATGACCGGCTTGCCGACCATGACGTCGGGATCGACCTCGATGCGTGCGTCTTCTGCCATCGGTGCCTCGCCGAGAGGGGTGAAGGTCAGACCCGCTGGGTCTGGCCTCCGTTCCCCACTCCCATTCCCGGTGTCAGACCCGGAGGGTCTGACACCTTCTCAGCCGAGCTGGCTCACGAACTTGGTCTGCAGGTAGACCTGCAGGCCCTCCAGGCCGCCCTCGTGGCCGAAGCCCGATTCCTTGACGCCGCCGAACGGCGTCTCGGGCAGGGCGAGGCCCATGTGGTTGATGGTGATCATGCCCGCCTCGATGGCATCGGCCACCTTGCCCGCCGTCCTGGCGTCCTTGGTGAACGCGTAGCTGGCAAGGCCGTAGGGCAGCTTGTTGGCGCGCTCCAGCATCTCCTCGGTCTCCTTGAAGCGCAGCATCACGGCGACCGGACCGAACGGCTCCTCGTTCATGATGCGGGCGGTCTCGGGCACCTCGGTCAGCACCGTGGGCTCGAAGAAGTTGCCCTGGTTGCCGATGCGCTTGCCGCCGGCCTCGACCTTGGCGCCCTTCTCCTGGGCGTCGGCCACGAACGCCTCGATGGCGGTGATGCGGCGCGGATTGGCGAGCGGCCCCATGCGCGAGTCCGGCTCCAGCCCGTCGCCCACCTTGGTGCGCTTGGCGATGTCGATGAACTTGCCGACGAAGGTGTCGTAGACCTTCTCGTGCACGAAGAAGCGGGTGGGCGAGATGCACACCTGGCCGGCGTTGCGGTACTTGAAGGCGCCCATCATCTTGGCGGCGCCCTCCACGTCGGCATCGTCGAACACCATCACCGGCGAGTGGCCGCCCAGCTCCATGGTGGCGCGCTTCATATGGCTCGCCGCCAGCGCGTTCAGGTGCTTGCCGACGGGGATGGAGCCCGTGAAGGAGATCTTGCGAACGACGGGATGCGGGATGAGGTACTCGGAGATCTCGGCCGGGACGCCGTAGAGCAGGTTCAGCACGCCCGCGGGCAGGCCGGCGTCGTGGAAGCACTTGACGAGGCCGATCGGCGAGCCCGGCGTCTCCTCGGGGCACTTGATGATGATGGCG
>Ga0075431_100005234_pt1 | contig 12767 bp, 8 predicted proteins | sample RhiMetdeltSRZDD5_FD_75297 | JGI IMG/M metagenome (GOLD analysis project Ga0075431, IMG submission 75297) | Populus rhizosphere microbial communities from Tennessee, USA - Rhizosphere MetaG P. deltoides SRZDD5 | ecosystem: Host-associated > Plants > Roots > Rhizosphere > Soil | place: USA... | reverse complement strand
GAGCGAGCACTGCTCCTACAAGCATTCGCGCCCCATTCTGAAGCTGTTCCCCACCCAGGGGCCGCAGGTCGTGCAGGGCCCGGGTGAAAATGCCGGTGTGCTGCGGCTGCCCGACGGCTGGGCGGTGGCGTTCAAGATCGAGTCGCACAACCATCCGTCCGCCGTCGAGCCATATCAGGGAGCCGCGACCGGGGCCGGCGGCATCCTGCGGGACGTCTTCACCATGGGCGCCCGCCCCGTGGCCATGCTCAACAGTCTCCGGTTCGGTCCGCTGGACGACGCGCGCAATCGCTACCTGTTCGCGGGGGTGGTGCGCGGCATCGGCGACTACGGCAACTGTGTCGGGATCCCGACGTTGGGCGGCGAAGTCGACTTCGCGCCCGGCTACGCCGGCAACCCGCTGGTCAACGCGATGTGCGTCGGCGTGCTCAAGGAGAAAGACATCATTACCGCCGCCGCGCATGGGGTCGGCAATGTGTTGCTCGCCGTCGGATCCCGGACCGGACGAGACGGCATTCACGGCGCCTCCTTCGCGTCGGAGGAGCTGTCCCACGAGAGCGAGCGCCGGCGCCCGCAGGTGCAGGTCGGCGACCCGTTCACGGAGAAGCTGCTCCTCGAAGCGAGCCTCGAGCTGATCGCCTCCGGGCACATCGTCGCAATCCAGGACATGGGCGCGGCGGGATTGACCTCTTCGTCGGCCGAGATGGCCGCGCGGGGCGGCGTCGGCGTGGAGATCGACCTTTCCCTCGTGCCTACGCGCGAGCCCGGGATGACCCCGTACGAGATACTGCTCTCCGAGTCGCAGGAGCGCATGCTGGTCGTCGCCAAACACGATCGCGTGCCCCAGGTCCAGGCGATCGCCGCCACCTGGGAGCTCCAGGCCACTCCGATCGGTCGCGTCACCAATGACGGGATGTACCGCTGTACGTGGGGCGATCAGGTCGTCGTCGCAATCCCCGGGCGTCAGTTGGTAGAGGATTGTCCGGTCTATTACCCGGAAGGCGAGGAGGACCCGGCCACGGCGACCCTGCGAACGCAGTCACCGGACCCCGGGACTCGGAAACCGGATCCCGAAGCGGCGCTGCTCCGCCTGCTGGACCATCCTCCGCTCGCGTCGAAGCGCTGGGTATTCGAGCAATACGATTCCACGGTCCAGGCTGGCACCGTGGTGGGACCCGGTGGAGACGCGGGAGTGCTGCGGGTACGGCATACCGATTTCGGACTTGCCGTGAAAACGGACGGCAACGCGCGGTACGTGCGGCTGCGCCCTTACGAAGGCGGCAAGGCGGCGGTCGCCGAAGCCGCGCGCAACATCGCGTGCACCGGGGCGCGTCCGCTCGGCATCACCAATTGTCTCAATTTCGGCAGTCCCGAACGGCCGGCCGTGTTCTTTCAGTTTCGAGAAGCCTGCCGCGGCATCGCGGACGCCTGTCGAGCGCTGGACACGCCGGTGACGGGCGGCAACGTCTCGTTCTACAATGAGAGCCCGACCGGCGCCGTCGACCCCACCCCCGTGATCGGGATGGTGGGTCTCCTCGAGCGTGTCGATCACGCGGTCCCGTCTCACGCCCGTGTGCCTGGAGATCGAGTGCTCATCCTCGGCGAAACCCGAGCCGAGCTGGGAGGCTCGGCATACTGGGAGGCCGTGTTCGAGTGGTCGGGCGGCGAGCCGCCGGTGGTGGATCTGGAGGCGGAGCGGCGCCTCATCGATTTTCTCGTCGCGGCGGCACGGCAAGGGATGCTCCGATCGGCGCACGACTGCGCCGACGGTGGTCTTGGCGTGGCCCTCGCGGAAGCCGCGATGGGCGGAGCGTACCAGGAAACGGGTTTCGGACTCACCGCCGACTTGCGGTCCTACGCGACGCCGCTCGACGCCCAGGATCTGCTGTTCAGTGAATCGCACGGACGCGCCGTCATCACCAGCGCCCCGGACCGGGTCGCGGCGATCGTCGCGCTCGCGGGCGAGCACGGCGTCCCGGTTCACGGCGTGGGGGTGGTGGGGGAGCCGGACGGAATCGTGAAGATCGAGCTGCGCGACCATACCATCGAACAACCCGTGCGCGCACTGCGCGAGTTATATTTTCACGCTCTCCCTCGGCGAATGGGGGACTGACCAACTCATGTGTGGAATCATCGGCGTCTCCGGCGTTCCTGATGCCGCTCGCGTCACCTACCTCGGCCTCTACAGCCTGCAGCACCGCGGCCAGGAATCCGCCGGCATGGTGGCGATCGACGGCGAGGGTGTGGCCCGCTCCCATCGGGGCATGGGTCTCGTGTCCGACATCTTCACCGAACCGGTCCTGACCGGGCTGCCGGGCGACGTCGCCATCGGACATACGCGATACTCCACCGCCGGCAGCTCCGTTCTCGCCAACGCGCAACCGATCCTGGCGCGCTATCGCGAGGGCCCGCTGGCCCTGGGACACAACGGCAACCTCACCAACGCCGCCCAGCTCCGCGCCGACCTCGTCGACAAGGGCTCGATCTTCCAGACCTCCTCGGACAGCGAGGTGCTCGTGCATTTGATCGCCCGCTCCGAGGCCCGCGAGCCGGAAGATCAGCTGCTCGACGCGCTGGAGCGGGTGGAGGGCGCGTACTCGCTCGTGGTCACGATCGGCCGGACGCTCTACGCCATCGTCGATCCGCGCGGCTTCCGGCCCCTGTGGCTCGGCCGGCTCGGCAGTGGACACGTCGTCGCGAGCGAGACGTGCGCGTTCGACCTCGTGGGCGCGACGCCGGTGCGCGAGCTCGAGCCGGGGGAGTTCCTGCGGCTCCAGGGCGACGAGGTCGACCGCCTGCCTTCCCTGCCTCCCAAGCCCCATCGCCGCTGCATCTTCGAGCTGGTGTATTTCTCGCGACCCGACAGCACGATCTTCGGCCGCTCGGTCGACCGCGTCAGGCGCGCGCTGGGACGCGAGCTGGCGCGCGAGCACCCCACGCCCGGCCTCGACTGCGTGTTCTCTGTTCCCGATTCCTCCAATGCCATGGCGCTGGGGTTCGCCGAGGAATGCGGCATCAAGCTGGAGTACGGCCTGATCCGCAATCACTACGTCGGCCGCACGTTCATCAACCCGACCCAGGCGGCCCGCAACGCCAAGGTCAAGATCAAGTTCAACCCCGTGCGCGAAGTGCTGGCCGGGAAACGCGTGGCCGTCGTGGATGACTCCCTGGTGCGCGGCACGACCAGCAAGGGACTGGTGCAGATGATCCGGGCCGCGGGCGCGCGCGAAGTACATTTCCGGCTCGCCTCGCCTCCGATCACGGGGCCCTGCTATTACGGGATCGACACGCCGACCAGATCGGAATTGATCGCCTCGAGCCATTCCGTCGAAGAGATCCGCCAGCACCTGGGCGTCGACAGCCTTGGCTATTTGTCGCTCGAGGGCATGCTGCGCGCCGCGGGAGGCGATCCCGCCGAGTTCTGCCATGCCTGTTTCTCCGGGGAGTACCCGACCGCCATCCCCGACGCTCACCAGACGCGCCACGCCGCGCCGCTGGTCCCGATCACCGTCTAACTCACCCCTAACTCCTGGACCGAGCCATGCCGTCGCTCGAGCGGTTCGTCTACTTCTTCGGGCCCGGCCGCGCGGACGGCTCGGCCGCCATGCGGGACCTGCTGGGCGGCAAGGGCGCCGGCCTCGCCGAAATGGCGAATCTCGGCCTCCCGGTGCCGCCGGGCTTCACCATCTCCGCGAAGCTCTGCCTGCGATATCTCGCGGACGGCAGTTTTCCGCCCGGCTTGAAGGACGAAGTCGATCGACACTTGAAGAGCGTGGAGCAAGCGGCGGACCGGAAGTTCGGCGGCACGACGCGTCCTCTCCTGGTGTCGGTCCGCTCCGGGGCGGCCGTGTCGATGCCGGGGATGATGGAGACGATTCTGAACCTGGGGTTGAACGACGACACGGTTCAGGGGCTGATCCGCGAGTCGGGAAATCCGCGCTTTGCCTACGACTCCTATCGCCGGTTCGTCCAGATGTACGGCGATGTGGTGTTCGATCTCGGCAAAGCCCCGTTCGACGAGGTGCTCGAGGCCATCAAACGCCGCCGCAAGGCGGATCGCGACATCGATCTGCCCGCCGAAGACCTGCAGGGACTGGTGCGCGAGTACAAGGCCATCGTCCAGGCCCGGTGCGGGGTCCCGTTCCCCGACGATCCCCGCGCCCAGCTGTGGGGAGCAATCGAGGCGGTGTTCAAGAGCTGGCGCACACGCCGGGCCATCGATTACCGCCGCCTGCACGGCATTCCCGACGACATGGGAACGGCCGTGAACATCGTGGCGATGGTGTACGGCAATACCGGCGAAGACTCGGGCACGGGGGTCGCGTTTACCCGCGACTGCCGCACCGGCGAACGAGTCCTGAACGGCGATTTTCTCGTCAACGCGCAGGGCGAGGATGTGGTCTCGGGCGCCCGGACACCAGACTCGATCGCCAAGATGAAACGGGGCAAGCTCGCCCCCGTGTATCGTGAGCTGTCCGAGGTCGCGGAGAAGCTCGAGAAGCACTTCCGCGACGTTCAGGACATCGAGTTCACGTTCGAGCACGGCCATCTGTACATGCTGCAGACCCGGCGCGCGCAGCGGACCGGCCTCGCCGCCGTGCGCATCGCGGTGGAAATGGTGGACGAAGGGAGTATCGACGAGGACGAGGCGGTGCAGCGCGTCCCGCCCCAGGACCTGGATCAGGTCTTCCATCCGATGGTCGATCCCCGCGCCACGGTCACAGTTGTCGCGAAGGGACTACCCGCCTCACCAGGCGCGGCGATCGGCGAGGCGGTGTTCGACGCCGATGAAGCCGAGCGTCTGGCGAAGAAGGGGCACCGGGTGGTTCTGGTGCGTCCGGAAACGAGCCCGGATGATTTTCACGGCATGGTCGCGGCGCAGGCCATCCTGACCGCGCGCGGCGGCATGACGAGTCATGCGGCCATCGTCGCCCGGGGCATGGGCAAGACGTGCGTGGTCGGTGCGAAGGACATCGACGTGGAGCCGGAGGCCGGGCGGTTCCGCGCCAATGGGCGCGTCATCAAGCGCGGCCAGGTACTCACGATCGATGGCACAACCGGGCGCGTCATCCTGGGCGCGGCCAAGCTGGTGCAGCCCAAAGCGGGGACGCATTACGATCGGCTGATGTCCTGGGCGGACAAGCGGCGCCGCTTGAAGGTGCGGACCAACGCCGACACACCAGAAGATGCCAAGCGGGCGCGCGGTTTCGGAGCCGAGGGGATCGGGCTGTGCCGGACCGAGCACATGTTCTTCCAAGAAGACCGCATCACGGCGATGCGCGAGATGATCGTGGCCCCGGATGAAGCGGGCCGCCGCAAAGCGCTGGCCAAACTGCTCCCGATGCAGCGCGCGGACTTCGAGGGCATTTTCACGGCGATGGCTGGGTACCCGGTCACCATCCGGCTCCTCGATCCGCCGCTGCACGAGTTCCTGCCCCACACGAAGGATGAGCAGACCGTCCTCGCCAAGGCGTTGCGGATGCCGCTCGCCCGGCTCAAATCGCAGGTCGACGCCCTGGTCGAAGCCAACCCGATGCTCGGCCATCGCGGATGCCGGCTCGGCATCACCTACCCGGAAATCACCGAAATGCAGGCCCGCGCCATTTTCGAGGCCGCCTGCCACGTCGTGTCCCGCGGCAAGACCGCTGTCGTGGAAGTGATGATTCCTCTCGTCGCCGTGGCGGAGGAGCTGCGGCGCCAGGCGCAGATCGTGCGGCGGGTGGCCCAGGAGGTCTTCCAGGCCCAGCATCGCGCCGTGCCCTATCTGGTCGGGACGATGATCGAGCTGCCCCGGGCCGCGCTCACGGCCGATGAGATCGCGAAGGAGGCCGAGTTCTTCTCCTTCGGGACCAACGACCTCACGCAAACCACGTTCGGATTGTCCCGCGACGATGCCGGGCGGTTCCTGCCGTTCTACGTGGAATCCGGGATCCTGAAGGACGATCCGTTCCAGGTGTTGGACCAGGGCGGCGTCGGCAAGCTGGTCGAGCTGGCGGTCAAGCTGGGGCGCGGCACGCGGGGAGACCTGAAGGTAGGAATTTGCGGCGAACACGGCGGAGAGCCAGCGTCGGTGAAATTCTGTCACCGCGCCGGACTCAACTACGTCTCCTGTTCGCCGTTCCGTGTCGCCATCGCCCGCCTCGCCGCGGCCCAGGCGGCCCTCGAGGAGGCGGGCGTGATCAACCGGACTCGAGCGACGGTCTAGCCCTCGATCAGCTGGTCCCTCTGCTCGCCAGCATCGTGCCAACCCCGGCGAACAAGAGCCCGAGCACCGTCACGATGATCGCCACCGTGTATGCAGAGCCCTTTGACGTCCGGTGCGTGACCTGAATGCCGATCGCCGTCAGGATCATCCCCCAGATAGTGAACGGATTGATTCCCGCCAGCACGCCGATGAGGAAACCGGAGACGTTCGGCGTCAGCAGGTTCAAGCCGAGCGGCGGCTGCAAATCCAGCGGCGAAGTGACTGATTCCACGCCCTTCATCTTCAGCACCAGGAATCCGGCGACCTGGAGGAAAAACGCCGGCAAGGCGGTGTAAGTCACCACACTGAGCAGCGTCTTGAACTTGGCATCCCCACCGGCGATGAGCGTGACCAGCAGCCACAACACCACCGCGACGATCACCATGAAGAGAATGACGAAAATCGGGGCGAGAAAAACGCCGATCGACTGAAATTTCGCCATCTGGGCGGCCGCGTTCGGATTCTGGGCGGCCACTTGTGCCATCTGCGGTGCCATCGACGCCAGCCGGTACGGCAGCATCAGTTTACCCACGATCGTGAACAGCACCCCGATCGCGATGGCCGGTACGAGGAATTTCGGCCGCTCTCGGATACGCTCGAACACTGCCGTCGGCTCGAACAGAACCCGGACCAGATCCCAGACTGCGCCCATCTCGCCTCCCTCATTCGCGGGTTGTACCACCGGAGCTCTGCCGAATTTGCAGCGCGGGGAATATGGACCTTGACCGGGGTCCTGCAAGCCTACGCACCTTGACCCTTTATGGTGTCAGGGGGTAGAGTGAAACAGCGGGCATGCTTACACACATCGCATTCGCACTCGGAGTCCTGACCCAAGTCGCGCCGCCGCCCTCGAACGATCGGCGGAGCGCCGATCCCGGTGTGCGCATCTGGGTCTCCGATACTCTCTATCAGGTCGGGGCGGGCGCGCGCGTCTACGTGAAACTGCGCGAGCCGGGATACCTGACGGTGCTGCACACCGACGCGATGGGCCGCATTCGCGTCCTCTACCCCCTGGCGCCGGACCAGCAAGCCATCGTCCCGGCCGGAGATCCGTTCGAAGTGACCGGCCCCGATGACGGTACGACGTTCCGGGTCGAGGCACGCGGACGCGGTACGCTGCTGGCGGTGCGCGCCTCGCGGCCGTTCTACTTCGAGCCACTGCGTCGCGCGAACCGCTGGGATTACGAGCAGTCGCTGCTGCTGCAACCCACCGCGGGAAACGCGTTCGCCGCGCTGCTTGACATCGCCGACCGCGTCGGCGAGGGCCAGCCCTACGACTATGACGTGACGTTTTACGGAACGCCGGGCGCGCTGGCGAGCCGCGCCGGCTCGGACACGGTGTGCTTCAGCTGTCTCACGGCGCGGCACCCGAGGTCATCCACGGCCGGACCGGGTGGCTACGGCAACGGAGCGGTGGCGACGAACAACTCGTCGGCGGTCGATTGCTCGGGCGCGAACCTGGTCAATTCCTGGTGCGGCGTGCAGGACAACAGCGTCAGCAATACATACACGGACAACTCGACCTACCAGTCGACCACGGTCGAGTATCCGGTCTACGTGCCGTTCTTCGTGCCGTTCCGGCGCTTCTTTCGGCGGGAGCCCCCGCCCGCACCGCCTCCACCGCGGCCCGCGACGACCCTGCCAATGCCGCTGCGTCCGGTTTCGCGGCGGCTCGTGCCTCCGCCGGCCCGCCAGCGCCCGACCATCGTAGTAGTCCAGCCGACGGCGCCCAGCCATCCCGACCTCGGCGGAGGGAACGCAGAGCCCGCGCCAGCCGTATCGGCACCGGCCGGGACGCCACCGCCGGCCCGCATGGCGCGGACGGCCGGCATGGAAACCGCTGCGTCAATGCAGGCGAGATTGGCCGCACCGACAAGGATGAACTCGATGGGGGGCAGCGCAACGTTCTCTGCTCCGGCGGGGAGCGCACGCCCGGTTGCGACCACCGTCACCCGGCCCGCGGTCTCCACCACTCGCGCATTGGTTCCTTCACGCGCACAGGTCCGCTCGATCAACGCCGGTCGCCACTAGTCTCAGTCAGCAAAACATCCCGCTCCTCAACCGACCGACTTGACCGGCTTATGCCGATCGGCCGGCGCTCTAGTCCCGCAACGGCGGCAACGCTTCGCCTTCGGGGACGAATCGCAGCGCGACGCCGTTGTTGCAGTAGCGCTGACCGGTCGGCGCCGGGCCATCGGGGAAGACATGGCCCTGGTGGCCACCGCAGCGCAGGCAGTGATACTCGGTACGCGGGATCAGCAGCTTGAAATCACGCGCGGTGCCGACGTGGTCCTCGATTGCCTGAAAGAAACTGGGCCACCCGGTCCCGCTGTCGAACTTGGCGGTGGATTCGAACAGCGGCAGGAAACAGGAGGCACAGACGAACGTCCCCGCCCGCTTTTCTTCGTTCAGGGGACTGGTGAAAGCGCGCTCCGTCCCTGCTTCGAACAGCACGCGGTAGGCCGCCGGGTCCAACAGGCGGCGCCATTCGTCCTTTGTCTTCTTGAGTTGATCCATATTGCTCTCGTAGGAAAAGGGGGAAGGGGTCTACCCTTCCCCCTTCCCCGATCCCTGTTTCCATGTTTTAGTGGAGGCGCGGGGAATCGAACCCCGGTCCGAGCAAGACTCCGTAGTCGCTTCTACGTGCGTAGACGAAGCTTATTGGATCTCACCAGCACGGCGCTTCGCCGGCCCTGCTGATGACGAGCCCGTTGCAGCTCTTGTCGTATCCGGTTGGGCACCGGATCAGACCAGCCCGATTTTGCGATACGTGAGCGCCGCCTCAGGCGGGCTGCCACTCACGCAGGTGCGTGAAGCCGAAGCTTACGCAGCCAGTGCCAGGTTTGAATTGGCAGTTGTGCGTTTGCCAGTTGTTTAACCAGGTGACTGACGACCTGGGCACGCAGCGTCAACCTCATCTAACCCGTCGAAGCCTGTCGCCCCCTACACGCGCGAACGTAGCGGAGCCGCTCCTCGAATTCAACCCGTCACTCCCGCTCCAGCGTGGCCTTGGCGGCCTTCATCGCCGTGCGCTGATCGGCGGACAGCGCGGGATAGGCCAGATCGAGCCCCTCCAACGCGTCGATGATCGATTCAACGACCACGAGCCGGGTGAACCACTTGTGGTCGGCGGGCACGACGAACCACGGGGCATGCCGGGTCGCCGTGTGCTGAACCATCTCCTCGTACGCGTGCATGTACTCGTCCCAGCGGTCGCGCTCCGCGAGGTCGCCGGCGTTGAATTTCCAGTTCTTGGACGGCTCCTCGAGCCGGGCCAGAAACCGTCGCCGCTGCTCAACGGGCGAAACGTGGAGAAAGAACTTCAGCACGAGCGTTCCGTTGCGGACCAGATGCCGCTCGTGGTCGTTGATACTCTCGAACCGCTGCCGCCACACGTTCCGCCCCGCCAGCCGGGCCGGCAGGTGCTGCTTGGCGAGGAATTCCTGATGCACGCGGACCACCAGCACCTCTTCGTAATAGGAGCGGTTGAAGATGCCGATGCGTCCGCGCTCGGGCAGACACCTGGTCGTCCGCCACAGGAAATCGTGGTCCAGCTCCTCCGCCGAGGGCGCCTTGAAGGCGAACACCTGCGTGCCTTGCGGGTTCACGCCGGACATGACGTGCTTGATGGTGCTGTCCTTGCCGGCGGCGTCCATCGCTTGAAAGATCAGCAGCACGGCCCAGTGGTCGTCGGCGTAGAGCTTCTCCTGGAGTGCCGCGAGACGCTCCACGCCCTTGGTCAGCGCGGTAGCTGCCTGTTCTTTGGACTTGAACCCGAGCGTCTCGCCCGGGTCGATTGCGCTGAGTCGAAACCGTTCGCCATCCTTCACCCGGAAGGCTTTGGGCAGGGCCGCGCGCTTCACGTGCGCCTCAGGGGGTGTAGGGAGGTGCCAGGGCGACGCGGTTGCGGCCATCCTGCTTGGCGCGATACAGGGCCGCATCGGCTGCGCCGCGCAGGTTGTTCAAGTCCCCCACGCTCTCGGGGAAGCCCGCCACCCCGCACGACACGGTGAGGGGATAGCGGGATCCGTTCCAGTGCCACGCTTCGGTTTCGACCGAGCGCCGGAGCCGTTCCGCCACTTCCATCCCTTCCCCGAGCGGCGTCCCGGGAAGCCATACGGCGAATTCCTCTCCACCGATCCGGGCCACCAGGTCCCGATCACGGATCTGTTTCTGCAGCACGCTGGAGAAGTGACGCAGGGCGGAGTCGCCGGCGGCGTGCCCGAGGCCGTCATTCAGGGCTTTGAAGCGATCGAGATCCGCATACACCAGGGTCACGGGCTCGCCCGGGCCCCGCTCCTTTTGCCTCGAGCGGAAGGCCTCGATCTGGCGCTCGAATTCGCGCCGGTTGCGGAGGCCGGTGAGCGGATCCACGACGGCGCGCTGCTCCGCCTCGTGCACCGCCCGGGCCGCCGCGAGCCGCGGCCCCAGCTCCGCCACGAGCTGGCCGACCTGGTCGGCGAGCGGGGAGTCGGGCAGGATGGCCGGCCCCAGCAGCACCAGGGCGCCGATCGCGAAATGTCCATCCATCAGCGGGTAGGCCGAGCCGGCGCGCTCCTGGCGGCGCCGCTCGGGAACACCGGGACCGAAAATGTCTTCGTTCGCTTGCGTGATCACCGGGAGCCCGGTCTGCATGGCCCGGATGGCGGGCGCGTCGGACGACAACGGCAGGCCGGCCAGACGCCGATCCGCCGCCGTCGAAACGGCCAGCACATTGGCCACCTGGGTCGTCGGGTCCTGGATCACCACGGCCGTGCCGCGCTGGGCGAGCTGTTGGGCCAGCTCCGCGCCGGCTTTCGCCACCCCCTCGAGGGTTTGCGCGCCGGCGGCGATCATGGCCAGCTGCTTGGCGACGAGCTGGAATTGTCCCTCCGGGACCTCGAGCTCGGACAACCGCATCGCGGCGACGATGCGCCGCAGCTCTTCGGTGACCGATTGCGCGATCTCGGGATCCGCATCCCGTTCCGCGAGGAGCAGCCCGGCTCCGTAGGGGAAATCGCCGACCGCCACGTAGGTCCCCTCGCCCTCTCGCGCCACGTGCGAGCGCCCGTCCACCGAGGCGAGCTGTACGATCGCCCCGCCCCGCTCGCGGATCGGTCCCGGCGGCCGGGGATCGCCGTACGCCTCGACTTCTTCTTCGTCGAGCCCGACCGCCCAGGCGCCCACGGCGTCGTGCGCGCGTCGCAACAGATCCAGCATATGGGTGAGATCTGACGGCGTGACCGGCGCCTGATGGTGCAGCCAGGAGCGCATCACTCGGGCCATGCGGAACCCGTAGGCCATCGAGAAACCCGCCCCGATCCCCAACGCGGCCCACCAGCCACCGCGCCAGACCGCCAGGATGCAGACGGCCAGGCCGCCAACGCGCAGTAGCCGCGCTGCCCACTGTGCGTTGTCCTTCACAGGTGATTGATCCGGCTTGCCGCCGCCGCCGCGCCAAACCCATTGTCGATGTTCACGACCGTTACCCCGGCGGCACACGACGTGAGCATGCCGAGCAGGGCCGCGAGGCCCCCGAACGCGGCGCCGTACCCGACGCTGGTGGGGACCGCGATGACCGGGCCTTTGACCAGTCCTCCGACCACGCTGGGCAGTGCGCCTTCCATGCCGGCGACCACGATCACGACCGCGGCGTCACGCAGCTGCGTCGTCTGACTCAGCACACGGTGGATGCCCGCCACTCCCACATCCGTGAGTCGGGCGACGCGATTGCCCAGGGCACGGGCGGTGACGGCTGCTTCTTCGGCAACGGGCAAATCGGCGGTCCCGGCCGTCACGATGAGCACGGTTCCCCGGCCTGTCGGGGCCGGCTCAGGATCGCGTGGGAGGAAGGCGGTGCGTCCCAGCTCGTTCAGCTCGACGAGCGGAAACCGCTCCTGCAACGCGCTGCGGTGCTCCGCATCGGCTCGGGTGGCCAGAAACGTTCCGCTCCTGGCCGCCAGCCGCTCGGCGATGGCGATCACCTGAGCGGGCGTCTTTCCTTGCGAAAAAATCACCTCCTGATGGCCCTGCGTAACCGGCCGGAGGTGATCGATCGTGGCGAAAGGAAGCCGTTCGAACAGGCTTCCCAGGTCGTCGACGCTCACGCGGCTGCCAGATACCCGGTGAATACCGTTTCCGCTTCATGCATGGACTCGATCGCGAACAGGCGCTGACGCAGCTCGGAAGAGCCCGGCAGCCCCTTCGTGTACCACCCCAGGTGCTTGCGGAATTCGAGCGCCGTCTTGCGCGAGTCACCCTGAAGCCGCAGCGCGAGCCGGGCATGCTCCAGCGCCACGGCAAACCGCTGCTCCGCATCCGGCGCGGGCCGCATCGGCTGACCCTCCAGCAGGTCGCGCGCCTGGGCGAAAATCCACGGGTTGCCGAACGAGCCGCGGGCCACCATCACGCCGGCGCAGCCGGTGTGCCGCTGCATCGCCAGCACGTCGGCGGCCGTGTGGATGTCGCCGTTCCCGATCACGGGGACGTCGAGGGCCTCCACCACCCGGGCGATTTCGTCCCAGTTGGCCGTGCCCGAGTAGAG
>Ga0075431_100005230_pt1 | contig 12778 bp, 9 predicted proteins | sample RhiMetdeltSRZDD5_FD_75297 | JGI IMG/M metagenome (GOLD analysis project Ga0075431, IMG submission 75297) | Populus rhizosphere microbial communities from Tennessee, USA - Rhizosphere MetaG P. deltoides SRZDD5 | ecosystem: Host-associated > Plants > Roots > Rhizosphere > Soil | place: USA... | reverse complement strand
GGCAACGAGGCGGCGGCATCGGTCGCGCACCGCGTCAGCGAGGTGATCGCTATCTATCCGATTACGCCCAGTTCGCCCATGGGCGAATTCGCCGATCAATGGTCTAACGAAGGCAGGAAAAACCTTTGGGGTAACATCCCGGCCGTGGTCGAGATGCAGTCTGAAGCCGGCGCCGCAGGCGCGGCCCATGGCGCCCTCCAATCCGGCGCCCTGGCCACCACCTTCACGGCGTCCCAGGGATTGCTCTTGATGATTCCCAATATGTACAAGATCGCCGGGGAGTTGACGCCGTTCACCATGCATGTGGCGGCGCGCAGCATCGCCACGCATGCGCTGTCGATTTTCGGCGACCACTCCGACGTCATGGCTTGCCGCCAAACCGGTTTCGCCATGCTCTGCTCCGGCTCGGTGCAGGAAACCCACGATTTCGCCGCCATCGCCCACGCCGCCACGCTGGAGTCGAGGATTCCGTTCCTGCATTTTTTCGACGGCTTTCGCACGTCCCATGAGATCGCGAAGATCGAGGAACTGACGGATGACGAGCTCCGACTGCTGATTCCCGAAGACAAAATACAACAGCACCGGGCACGTGGATTGACGCCGGACCGGCCGGTGCTGCGCGGCACCGCGCAAAACCCCGACGTCTTCTTCCAGGCTCGTGAGTCCGCCAACCGCTTCTATGACGCCTGCCCGGCGATCGTCGAGAGCCTGATGGAACGGTTCGCCGCCTTGACGGGCCGGCGCTACGGTCTGTTTGACTACGTTGGCGATCCACACGCGGAGCGCTTGATCGTAATCATGGGCTCCGGGGCCGAGACGGTCGACGAGACCGTGCAGTACCTCACCGAGCGAGGCGGGAAAGTCGGCGTCCTCAAGGTGAGATTGTTCCGGCCGTTCTCTGGAGCGGCGCTGCTCGCGGCGCTGCCGACGACCACCCGCTCCATCGCCGTCCTCGATCGCACCAAGGAGCCCGGCGCGGTCGGCGATCCGCTTTATCTGGACGTCGTCTCTGCGCTCGCCGAGGCGCGCGCAGACGGGAAACTACCTTTTGCCTCGGAGCCGCGCCTCGTCGCGGGCCGCTATGGGCTGTCGTCGAAGGAATTCACGCCGGCCATGATTAAGGCCATCTTCGACGAGCTTGCGCAAGAACGGCCGCGCAACCACTTCACGATTGGGATTGTCGACGATGTCACGCACACCTCGCTCAATTGGGATCCGTCGTTGCGCACCGAGGCGGAAGATGTCGACACGGCGCTGTTTTACGGACTCGGCGCCGACGGCACGGTGGGAGCGAACAAAAACTCGATTAAAATCATCGGCGAAGAAACCGGCCGTTTCATCCAGGGCTACTTTGTTTACGACTCAAAAAAATCAGGCGCGATCACGATCTCGCACCTGCGCGCCAGCCCGCGCCCGATCCGATCGGCGTACCTCATCACCAACGCAAAATTTGTCGCCTGTCATCAATTCGATTTCGTCGACAAGATCGACGTGCTCGAGCACGCCGGCGCCGGCGCGGTGTTCCTGTTGAACGTTCCGGGGGCGCCGCACGGCGCGTGGGAGCGCCTGCCGCGCGAGCTACAGCAGCAGATGATCGAGAAAAACGTCCGCTTCTTCGCCATCGACGCTTATGCTGTAGCCAAGGAAACCGGCATGGGCAGCCGCATCAACACGATCATGCAAACCTGCTACTTCGCGATCTCGGGCGTGCTGCCGCGCCAAGAAGCCATTGCCAAGATCAAAAAGGCGATCGAGAAGACCTACGGCAAGATGGGGGCCGATACGGTGCGCCGGAACTTCGAGGCGGTCGATCAGACCCTCGCGCGTTTGCACGAGATCGCGCTGCCCGGCGCGGCGAGCGCCAGCCGCAATCGGCCGCCGCTGGTTTCCGAGAAGGCGCCCGACTTCGTGCAAAAGGTCACCGCAGTGATGATGGCCGGCAAAGGAGATCTGCTGCCGGTGAGCGCCTTTCCCGTCGACGGTACCTGGCCCGTGGCCACCGGTAAATGGGAGAAGCGCGCCATCGCTCTCGAGATTCCGGTCTGGGACACGGCGATCTGCATCCAGTGCAACATGTGCGCGCTGGTTTGTCCGCACGCGGCGATCCGCGCCAAAGTCTACGACCCCGTCGAGCGTGAAAGTGCTCCGGCAACCTTCAAGGCGACGCCCTATAAAGGCCTCGACTTCAAGAACAAAGACTACACGATCCAGGTCGCGCCCGAGGACTGCACGGGCTGTAATTTGTGCGTCAACGTGTGCCCGGCCAAGGACCGGACCAACCCGCGGCATAAAGCGATCGACATGCAGCCGATGGCGCCCCTGCGCGAAGCCGAACGGGAAAATTATTCGTTCTTCTTGAACCTGCCGGAAACCGAACGCAGCGAGGTGACACGGCTCGATCACAAGGGCTCGCAGTTTCTCGAGCCGCTCTTTGAGTATTCCGGAGCGTGCGCGGGCTGCGGCGAAACACCCTACATTAAGCTGCTCACCCAGCTCTTTGGCGATCGCCTGCTGATCGCCAACGCCACCGGCTGCACGTCGATCTATGGCGGCAACCTGCCGACCACGCCGTACACAACCAATCGCGACGGACGCGGTCCGGCCTGGTCCAACTCGCTGTTCGAAGACAACGCCGAATTCGGCTTCGGCATTCGCCTGGGAATCGACAGCCACGTGGCCGCCGCGCGCGCGCTGGTCGAGCGGCTCGGGCCCGCATTGGGGGACACCCTCGCGAAGGAATTGCTTGGCGCAGACCAGACGAGCGAGTTCGGGATCGCCGCTCAGCGCGAACGCGTGCAGGCGCTGCGCCAAAAGATCATTGCAATCGACACGCCCGAGGCGCGGCGCCTGGAAGGACTCGCCGATTATCTCGTTAGTAAGAGTGTGTGGCTGCTGGGCGGCGATGGCTGGGCCTACGACATCGGTTACGGCGGCCTCGATCACGTGCTCGCGAGCGACCGCAACGTCAACGTGCTCGTGCTCGACACCGAAGTTTATTCCAACACCGGCGGCCAGCAATCCAAGGCGACGCCGCTCGGCGCGGTCGCAAAATTCGCCTCGGCGGGAAAGAGCACGGCAAAGAAAGATTTGGGGCTGCTGGCGAACAGCTACGGTCACGTGTACGTCGCCCGCGTCGCGATGGGCGCCAGGATGCCGCAAACCGTGCAGGCATTTATCGAGGCCGAATCGTATCCCGGGCCTTCGCTCATCATCGCCTACAGCCACTGCATCGCCCATGGCTACGATATGGCTCACGGCATGTCGCAGCAGAAGCTCGCGGTGGATTCCGGCGTTTGGCCGCTGTACCGTTTCGATCCGCGACGCCTGGCCAAGGGCGAAGCGCCGCTCCGTCTCGACTATGGTCCGCTGAAGGCGCGAGTCGCCGACTACATGCGCAACGAGGCGCGCTTCCGCGTGGTCGAGCGCACCGATCCCGCGCGCTTCAAGGGATTTCTCAAAGAGGCGCAAGCGGCCGCGCAGAAGCGCTATTCGGTCTACGAGCAACTCGCGGGCATAACGGTGCCTCAGGTCGAAGCCAAGGACGAAGACGGCGGCGATTCGAAGCCGGCAAAAAAATAGGAGGAGCGCATGGATCTCAGCACGAGTTATCTCGGAATCAGGCTGCCGCATCCCCTGGTCCCGGGCGCGTCACCGCTGAGCGACGATCTCGATACCGTCAGGCAGCTCGAGGACGCGGGTGCCGGCGCGATCATTTTACGCTCGCTTTTCGAGGAGCAGATCAGCCGCGAACAGGAAGCGACCCGTGATCACTGGGACAGGCACGACGAGGCTTTCGCCGAGGCCGTGACTTTCTTTCCGAGCCCCGACTCCTTTGTGCTCGGTCCGGACGAGTATCTCAATCACGTGCAGCGCGTGAAGCAAGCGGTGCGGATCCCCGTTCTCGGGTCGCTCAACGGCATGACTCCAGGCGGCTGGCTATCGTACGCGCGCCTGATCGAGCAAGCCGGCGCGGACGCTCTGGAGTTGAACGTCTACCACGCGCCGACCGACTTTGAGATGAGCGCCGACGAGGTCGAGCGCCAGACCATCGAGATGCTTCGCGCCGTGAAAGACGGGTTGAAAATTCCGCTGGCGGTAAAACTTTCGCCGTTTTTCACCGCTTTCGCACACTTCGCGCGCCGGCTTGACGACGCCGGCGCCGACGGGCTGGTGCTGTTCAACCGCTACTACGATCCCGATATCGACGTGCGGGAGCTCAGCGTGTTGCGCACTTTGCAACTTTCGGACTCTGCCGAGCTGCCGCTGCGCTTGCGCGGCATCGCCGCGCTCGCGGGACGCGTCAAAGCATCGCTCGCGGTTACCGGCGGAGTTCACACGGCGCTGGACGTGGTGAAATCGACGATGGCGGGGGCGCACATCACGCAGATGGTGTCGGCGCTGCTTAAGAACGGCCCCGGCCACCTCAGAAAGGTTCGCGCCGACCTCGAAGCATGGATGGAAGAGAACGAATGGTCCTCGCTCAACGAGATGCGCGGCAACTTGAGCCAGGAGCGGATCCCCAACCCGCAGGTCTACGAGCGCGCCAACTACATGCTGATGCTCCAGACCTGGGAGCGGACGTAGGCGCTTATGTAAATCTCGCGCACGACCACGGGTCTTTGATTCGGCCCGTAAATATTTTCGGGACGCAAAGCTTCCAGCATTCAATAAACCAACAACCCGGGCTTGTCCCTGCATAAACGCACGGCTTACTCGTGATCTTAAACTCTCGACTTTTTCTCGTTGAGGTAATGCTGCTCGATCGCGTCCAGGCGGCGCAGCGCGCGCAGCGCCTCGGGTTTGTTGCGCGCCGCAACAGCTATCGCCAAAGCATTCAGCAAGGACATCGAAGCGGCGAGGGACTGCGTCCTGTGCGGCCGTCGACAACCCAGCAGGCAAAGCGTCGAGGTGCGCGCAATTTCCGATGTCGGAGCGTGGCTGATCCCGAGCACCGGAATTCGATGCTTCACGGCAAAATCGATCGTCATCCTTGTTTCTCGCGGGGTTTCGTCAAAACCCAGGGCGATGACAAGATCGCCTCTTTTTAGCAGTGCGAGCTGCTCGAAGAGGGAGGTGCCGCCGGTTACGGTGATAAGCCGCACATCCATCCGAAGCCGCACAAAACGAAAATACAGGAAATAAGCCAGCGAAAAAGCCGCGCGGAACCCGACGATAAAAATTTGTCTGGCGCCGGCGATCATGCTGACCGCCTCGGTCAAGGCCGCTTCCGTCAATTTCGCTCGCGTTTCCTCGATCAATTGAATATCGTTTTGAAATAGCGACTCCGGAAAGCCTTCCTCCCAACTGCTCGTGACCGCCTGTCGAAATCTGGACGCGTTGCCGGTTTGTTTTCTGAATTCGGCCTGAAATGCCTTGCGAAAGCTCGGATAGCCTTTGTAGCCAAGCTGTTTGGCGAACCTCACGAGCGACGCTTCACTGACACCGATTTTCGGCGCCAGCTCGGTGATGGAATCAAAGGACGCGGCAATTCCATTGCTGGCGAGGTAGTCCGCTATCCTGCGTTGGTTTTTACTCAAGGTGGCATGGCGGCGCTGAACTTGATTGAGCAATTCCACGACGGTTTTTCTTTCGATTCGCTATTGATTGCTGGTCATTCTTACTTGACAGGTTTTTTTCATTTTGATAGCGCTCTGAAAGAATCTTTGCAAGTGCTCGCGCGAAGGCTGACTCCAAAGTCCGGCAACGTAGCGCGGCAGAATACCAAGGAGGCATGTCATGGACCAGCCCGCCTATTTCTCGGCAGATTCGCACGTCAACGAACCGCCATCGGCGTGGGAGCGCATACCCAAACAGCTGCGAACGCACGGACCCCATTTTGTTCAAGATCCGCCCGGTCGCAAAGGACTCTACATGGTGTTCGACGGTCATGAGCCCGATCCGGTGGGCATGACTTTTACGGCCGGAGTGCAGAAGGAGTCCGGCGGCGTTCGCAAGATGATCGAGAATTTTAAATGGGAGGACTGGCGAGGGCCCTGGGACCCGCTGGCGCGATTGAGCGATATGGATCTCGATGGCGTTAGAATGGAGGTGCTTTATCCGAGCATGGCGCGCAATTTCTACAGCTTGAAAGGCGATGAGGTGCCGCTCCAGCAGGCCGGACTCAGATCTTACAACGATTGGATGCGCGATTACTGCGATGCCGCGCCGGAACGGCTTCTCGGCCTGGGTCTGTTGTCTGCTCTCGATATCGAGTGGTCGATTGCCGAAATGCAACGTTGCGCGAAGCTTGGACTCAAGGGCGTGGTGCTGCCGTCCGGCTTGCCGGACGGCATGAGTTACGCCGATGCGGAATTTGATCGGTTGTGGGCAGCCGCTCAAGATCTGAACTATCCGGTCCATTTTCACGTCAATATATTGCAGGGCAGAGATCGAATGGCGGCTCGGCTGAAAGTCATCACCCAACTACAGCAAGGACGCAATGCCGTGCGGCGGGGAATCCTCGAGCCGCTGGCCCTGATCACCGACCTTGTTTTTGGCGGCGTGCTCAATCGTTTTCCGAAGCTTCGATTTGTCTTTGCCGAATACGAATTGTCCTGGCTGTATCCGTTTTTCACGAAAATGGATGGGTCCGTCGCCCGGGCTCGTTCAGAGGCGCCCGAATCGCCGACCATCGAAGCGCTGCCGAGCGAGTCTATTAGACGGCAGGTTTACATCACGTTTCAGGACGATCGGGCGGGCGTTCTCGGTTCGCAGGCTCTCAATCTTGGAAATAATGTTATGTGGGCCAGCGACTACCCGCACGGCGGCGCGACCTGGCCGCATTCCAAAGACATCATCCAAGCTCAGTTCCAGGGTGTGTCCGATGAGATCAAGAAAAACCTTACCTGGAAAAACGCCGCAATGTTTTACGGCGTTGAATGACTGCGCCTCTCGGGAGTTTCTATGAAACGGTTTGGATACCTCCTCGCGTTATCAATAGTCGGCGTGCTTGTTGTTGTCCATCCAGCCGCCGCGCAGAAAGAAGGTTTTTATAAGGGTAAAACGTTGCAGATCCTCGTCGGCTCCGGACCGGGGGCCGGTAATGACCTGAAGACGCGCATTTTTGCCAGGCATGCGCCGAAATATCTGCCGGGAGCCCCCAATGTGGTCGTGGAAAACATGCCCGGCGCGGGCGGCCTTAGAGCGAGAAACCATTTGTACAATCTCGCGAAGCCGGACGGGCTGACGATTGCACAGATCGTCAGGGGAACAGAGCTCCAGGAGGCGATCGGCGACCCCGGCGTTAGATACAAAGCCGATCGGTTCCATTGGATCGGTAATCTCACAACGGGAGATGCGGTTTGTGCCGTGCGTATCGACCGGGGCGGCAGTACGCTGCAGGAAGCGATCAAGCGGTCTGCCGGCGCACCACTGCGTAACGCGGAATCGGGCGGCTCCAGCATTGGCGCGGTGGCGGCATTGCTGGTGAAAGAATTCACCGGGCTTAAATTGGATGTTGTCGCGGGGTATTCCGGCGGATCCGCTATCGACCTCGCCATTGAACGCGGCGAGGCGGACATGCGGTGCGGTCTGATCTGGAGTTCCGCGCGCGCGCGACATGCGAACTGGTTTAAACAATTCGGCGCCAGCAAACCCTTCGCTGCCGTGATCGTCCAGATAGCCGAGCAGCGAAACCGTGAGTTGCCCGATGTACCGACACTGATCGAGCTTGCTCCCGATCCTTCATGGCGCGCCGTGGCTGAGACCATAAGCTTCACATATGAGAACGCATACCCGATGCTGGGGCCTCCTGGACTCGCCGATAGTACAGTCAAAATCTTGCGCAAGGCCTTTTGGGATACGGTTCACGATCCTGAATACATCGCCGATTCCAAGAAAGCGGGATTCCCGGACGACGAACCGCTGCCCGGTGACAAGGTTCAACAAACGGTCAAGCAAATCTTAGATATTTCGGAAGAGGCTAAGCTGCGCTTAAAAAAACTTTTAGGCATGACCTGATCCAGTTCGCGCTGTTTAATGCGCGAGCGATTCGGTTGGGATGCCAAGGGCAATATCAAATATGAAACAACCCGGCACGCACACGCTTAGTGGCTTGTCCACCAAGTTGGCTAAGTTCTCGGTTGGCCTGACTCTGCAGACGGTCCCGCAAAAGGCAGTGGACAATGCCAAGATAGCGATTCTCGATTGTCTCGGCGTGGCGGTGCTGGCGGCGTCACAGGAGATCGGCGACAAACTGGCGCGTTTCGCCGGCAAAAATGCCGCACAGGGTTCTTGCACTATATGGGGCACTTCGCTGCGTTCGGGCATGCGCGATGCGGCGCTGTTGAACGGCACGCTGGCGCACGGCTTGGACTATGATGACAGAAATCACGCCTCGACTTACACGCTGGCGGTCTCGCTCGCTGCGGCTGAAGAATTCGATGCCGGTGGCGCGAAATCACTCGAGGCCTTTGTGGTCGGCCGAGAGATTCGCGCCGCGCTCGACGGGTTATTTTCGAGGCGCTCGAGCGGCATCGGTCCCGGCGCGAAAGGTTGGCATTCGAATGGAATCCTGGGGCCGATTGCTTCGGCTTGCGCGGCGAGCAGGGTATTGGGGCTGGCCGTTGAACAGACTGTAGCGGCGATCGGCTTGGCGGCGGGGTCATCCGGCGCTCTCACCCGAGACGGCGGAACGATGGCGAAGCCGTTTCGCGTCGGCCACGCCGCCGCGACCGGAATGACTTGCGCGCTTCTCGCAGCAGAAGGATTCACCTCGGATGAGACTATCCTTGAAGGACGCTATGGTCTGCTGGAAGCGCTTGGGCCTATTCCCGAAGAGGTACTGATGAGCCTCGGAGAAAATCTCGGCAACGAGTTTGAACTCGAACGCGATATCAGGATCAAACCCTTCGCATCCTGCACCGCCACCCACGCCACTGTCGAGGCGATGCTCAGATTGACCGAGAAGCAGGCCGTGACCGCGGCTGATGTGGAGCTGATCGAAGCCGACTTAAAGCCGTATCCGCTGGTTCGGCAGAACCCTAAACGAGGCTTTGAGGGACGGTTCAGCATGCCGTTCTGCCTTGCCCATGCTCTTGTCTATAAACGTCTCCTACCCGACGACTTCAGCGATCGCCGTTTGGAAGAACCGAGAATCATGGAGCTAATCGATCGTTTCCGGCATACCTCCGATGCGCCTTCGCTGACCGTTGTACTCAAAAATGGCGCGCGACTTACCGAACCGCTTCAGACAGCGAGTGACCTGAAGGGCTGGGAACAAACGGTCGCGAAGTTTAACAAATCCGTCGGTACGCTGCTGAGTGATAATCAACAAAGCACCGTCGTCGAGTCTGTACAGTGTATCCAAGACCTCGCGTCGATTCGAAACCTGACCCGGGCCTTACAACAAGGTAAGGAGAACTAGGCACTCCCGGAATCTTTCGCCGAAGCATTTCCCGCTTTGATAGCTTTCACGCCGCCGCCGTTATCGCCTCGCGCCGGCGGTTTGAGCCGTCGCCGCCGGCGTCGACCCCGCCGTCGACGGGCAGGATCACACCGGTAACCCAGGTCGCATTAGCCAGGTAGAGTACCGCGTCGGCAATATCTTTTGGCGTGCCATAGCGTCCGAGCGGCTGCAGGTTTTTCAGCGCATTGAGTTGCGCTTCGTTCAGTTCGCCGTAGAGCGGAGTGGGGACCACTCCCGGCGCGACGGCATTGATGCGAATGTTGTCCGCCGCCAGCTCGATGGACAGGTTCCTGGTTAAGGCGGTGATTCCACCCTTCGCCGTCATCGGCGCGCTCGACGGCAGGCCCGCTACGCCGTTGAAGGCCAATATCGTGCTCACATTGATGATCGCGCCGCCTTCCGGCTGCTGCCGCATCGCCCGCACGGCCGATTGCGTGAGCACAAATGTGCCGCGCAGGTACCCAAGAAAGGCGTCCAGATCTTCTACCGTGTAGTCGGCGAACGGCTTGTTGTAGAAGATGCCGGCATTGTTCACCAGCACATCCAGGCGGCCGAAGCGCTCGAGCGCGGCATCGACGATAATCTGCGCCTTGGCAGGCTGGGTGATGTCGGCGGCGATGAAAGCGACGCGATCGGGCTTGCCCAATTTTTCGGCGGCGCCCGCCAGTTTCGCACGGGTACGGCCGTTGATGAGGACGTTAGCGCCACGCTCGACAAACTGTTCCGCGACCGCGTAGCCGATCCCCGTGGCCCCTCCGGTGACGATGACTGTTTGATTAAAATGGTTTGTTTTCATAGGCGGCCTCCTTTGTGTTCCTGATAGTCCAAAGCTTAAGGTCGACAAGAAAGTTCGTCCAATGCATAATCGGACTACGTGTCATGACGCCGCGGAATATCAGACAGGCGGATCTGAATCTGCTCATCGCGCTCAACGTCTTAATGGAGGAGCGAAACGTCACCCGCGCCGCGGCCCGCCTCGGCTTGACACAGTCCGCGGCGAGCCGAATGCTCGGCCGGCTGCGCGCCACCTTCGATGATCCCTTGTTCGTTCGCACAAGCCGCGGGCTGACGCCGACAAAACGCGCGCTGGATCTCGCCGGTCCTTTGCGGGAATACCTCGCGGGCCTGGAAAAGTTGCTGCTCGAAAGGGGGGATTTCGATCCCGCGACGGCACAGCGGCGATTTCGTATTGCGGCTATCGACTACGTGCAGGCGGTTCTGCTCGCGCCGCTGGTTGCGAAACTGCAGAATCAATCGCCGCAAATCGATTTCGAGATCCGTCAACCTTCGATGGAGAGCGAGCGCGATTTGGATGCCGGAGTCCTCGATTTGCTACTGATGCCGCAGCAGCGCTCGGGCCCCGGCGTCGTCTGGACGCCTCTGTACCACGACACCTACACATGTTTGGTATGGAACCGGCACTCGGTGGAGCGTTTGACGCTGGCCCGTTTTGCTGCGATGGAGCACGTGTTGGTTGCGCCGCGCGAACGGTTGGGCGGGGTCGTTGACTCGGTTCTTGAGAAAAACGGCCTGGTGCGCCGGGTCGCGGTGCAAGCGTCGACCTTTCTCATCGTGCCTTATTTGCTAACGGGCACGACGCGAATTGCGACGGTTCCGAAACGTATGGCTGCCGAGCTCGTACGCATGCATCCGTTGAGGATTCTCAAACCGCCGGTCGAGATCCCGGGATTCACAATGTGTCAGGGGTGGCACGAAATCCACCGCAATGATCCCGGTCACCGGTGGCTGCGCGATGCGCTTAGCAATGCTGCAAAGCGGGACTAGCTCAGATGGACCCGCGCATAGAAAAGTTGGTGAACGGCTTGTATGAAACTCCATGGTGAATCGAAATGACGGGCTCGGACGGGCTGGCATGACAAGTCGTTCCATTCTGCTGTTGATCGATGTTGAACCGGACCTGCGGAAAACTCGCGGGAACCCGGGGGAGTGGGAAGGGTCTCGAAAAGCACTGCCGCAACTCGAAGCTCTCAGGCGACAATTCGAAACGCACACGCGCCGTCGGGTATTGTTCAACTGGTTTATTCGCGCCGATCCGCAGATCCAGAAAAGCTACGGCAGGGCGGACTGGGTCGCCACGGCGTGTCCGGAGATTGTCAGGACGATCAAAGAGAGTGGGGACGCGTGCGGCATCCATCCGCACCTTTGGCGCTGGCACGAGCGGCGCGGCGAGTGGTTCAGTGAATTAAACGATCCCGACTGGACGGCGGAGTGCCTGCACACTTCAATCCGGGCGTTCGAAGAAGTCTTTGGCCGTTCACCCGATTCATGCCGATTCGGTGACCGGTGGCTGAATCAAAACGCCGTAGAACTGATGCGCGCCTGCGGCATTCGCTATGACCTGACGATCGAACCGGGGGTGCCGGAAGAGCCCGTATTCGACGACCCGGATGCAACCGGCCGGTTGCCCGACTACAGAAAAGCGCCGCGCGAGCCCTACCGACCCTCCAAAGAAAATTTCCTCGTTCCGGAAACCGGCGAAGCAAACGACAGTTCTTTGTGGATCGTGCCGCTCACCACAACGGCGCCGGTTTGGCGGCTGAGGCGGCGCTCCCCTTACTTGATCAAAGTGAGTCGCCCGCCCAATGTCGTGCTCGCTTCGTCCTATGTCTGGCCACACCTGCGGGTCCAATTGAATTTTAAAACCCAGGTCCCGCTGGTGATCGTTGTCCGAACCGGTGACTTATCGAAAAGCTGGTGCCTCCAGAACTTCTTACAAACCACGCAGCAGTTGGCGAAGCATCCGGCGCTGGCGGATTGCGAATTTACGCATACCGCCAACGCCATCGCAAAATGGCAAGCTTTGTGATGCGAGGCGAGACGCCCGCTGAAAGTGTGGCGTCGCCGACGGGATATGGTCTTCCACAGAGTTCAAACTTTCCCTTCGCTCAGGGCCTGTTTATCGAAGGCAAGCCGTTCAATCGCGATGCTCCGTTCAAAACGTTCAAAGCCGGAGCGATCTGCTGCGCTATTGTGGGGCTTGGTTAAACTCTAGAACTCCTGCGCCATCTCGAGTATGCACAATGATGACGAAGGAGTCGTTCACTTTCTCGGACTGATTTCTTAGATCGGTTCACACATCGGGTGTCAAGTTGCTGAAGCTGTCGACGGCCGAGGTGATGGGTTTCGTATCTCGAATTCAGACCCAGCCCGCGTGCCTGGCCTATGCCAGCAAAAAAACCTCGACCAATGCCGCCGATGTGTGGTACTCGGCGGTTTATCCTGTGGCGATGATCACAAAGATCATTTTGGCTCAGTTGTTGGTTTACCTGCTGCTGTAGCTACCGGGACTTAAGCGAGCAGGCTGCTGAAAAAGACTCATAGGCAAGCCGATTGTCGGGACTGGAGTAATGG
>Ga0075431_100005227_pt1 | contig 12784 bp, 9 predicted proteins | sample RhiMetdeltSRZDD5_FD_75297 | JGI IMG/M metagenome (GOLD analysis project Ga0075431, IMG submission 75297) | Populus rhizosphere microbial communities from Tennessee, USA - Rhizosphere MetaG P. deltoides SRZDD5 | ecosystem: Host-associated > Plants > Roots > Rhizosphere > Soil | place: USA... | reverse complement strand
GGCCGGGAATACAAAAGCACGGGCGAAATGCCGGCGATCGTGCGTCGTCTGTTCGAAATGGCGATGGGCCAAACGGATGCGAACCATAACGGCATTCCAGACGCGCTCGAAACGGCGCTAGGAGCACAGGTTACCTCATCCTCTGCCGGAACCGACCGACCCAAGTCTGCCATTGCCGCAAACGAATCAACCGCCAATCCGTCGCACGAGCGCGAACCCATTATGAAGGCGCTCGGCCAGACTGCAAACGCGCTCGATACCTTTCTCCGAATCCTCCTGGGCATCGTCTCGGTCGCTACCGTAGGCGGCGCGATCTTTCTCATGCTCAAGATGGATGGCGGCTCTCGCAGCCAAGGCGGCAGATTCTATGTCGCCATCGCTGCGCTCGTCATCCTCGGAGCCGTGGACTCGCAATTTCGGAAATTGGTAGTACGGCGCGCGCCGTTTAGCCTGGGGACGACCGAGGCGGAAAGCCGCTACGCCATGATCAGCCTTCTCCTCATGCTGCTCTCGGCGGTGCTGCTGATCGGCCTCGCCTGGTACCTGCCCTGAAGCTATCGCGAGCAAGACGCTCAATTCAGAATTCTTCGCGCATCCGTAGATAACTCGCAAAACGGGGCAAGCCCGTTTGGGTCAAGCCGCGGTAAGTGTACGTGATCGTTGTGCCGGCTAGCGGCGGATTTTTGCGCACTTCGTCCGTAAACCCGGTGCCGATAAGAAACTGTTTGCCGTCCGGCGCTCGCACGCGGAGCGCACCCATCAGACCTTGGTATTTACCTTGACCGGGAACGTGCTCGATGACCACAGCTTCGGTGTCTTGCAACGGCTTGAGCTTGATCAGCACATCGCTGCGGCCGGTCACGTAGGGAGCGTCGGCCAAATGAAGCATGAGGCCTTCACCGCCGCCGCGCACCACTTCATCCAGTTTGCGTTTGAGCGCGGCGCGGTCAGCCACACGAAATTGCGCTGCTGCAATCATCTGCGGCCACGCTGTTTGGGCCGCGATTTCCCGAATGCGCTGCGCACGTTCGGCGAATGTGCCCGGCGCGTTCGGCAGTTCGAACACCATATATTTGATCTGCCGCCATTCGTCATCCATCGGTTCGGCCTTCCGCACCATGCCGGAAAGCGCGTCAAAACGCCCCCGCCCTAACCAAAGCTCGCCATCCAGCGCCTGCGCCGGCAATTTCGCAACGAACCACGCCGGCGCGTTGACCAGACGGCCGCTCCGAAAGCGCAGCACTGTACCGTCCCAAATCGCCCGGGCACCGTCGTACTTTTCACTGACCAGATATTTGGCAGGGTCAATTTGCGGTCCGAGCGCTTTGGCTAGCAGTAAAGCCGGCGGCGGCGCATTCGATTCCGCGGCTTGCGCAATCTCTCGTAACCCGGTGAGGAGCACCCAAAACAAAAATAGTTCCGCGACTTGCTTAAGTGGGATCCACCTGAATATTGCTCTTTTGCGCAAAGCCGTGAGAGGTTTGAGCGACTGGGAAAGTGACGTGGCTTTAACGGGGCAGTTTGTCTAGGCTTCGCCCGCGTCGTCGAAACTATAATCTCGCTCCGTGTAATTTTCGAAACGGGTGTACTCGCCTAGGAACGTGAGGGTGATGGTTCCGGTGGGGCCGTTACGTTGTTTCTCGACGATGACTTCCGCTTTGCCCTTCACATCGTCATTGTTTTTGTCATAAAGCTCTTCTCGGTAGATGAACATGATCACATCCGCATCCTGTTCTATGGCACCGGATTCACGAAGGTCCGACATCTGCGGCTTTCTCCCGGTACGATCTTCGACCTTGCGGTTGAGCTGCGAAAGCGCGATTACGGGCACGTTCAATTCCTTAGCGAGCGCTTTCAAAGATCGGGAAATTTCGGAGATTTCTTGTTCGCGATTGTTGGCGTTGCCCATACCGCGCATAAGCTGAAGATAATCCACAACGATGAGCCCGACCTTCTTGGTGCGGTCGCGGAGCAAACGGCGCGCCTTGGCGCGCAGTTCGAGCACGGAAATGGCGGGCGTGTCGTCGATATAGATGGGCGCTTCGTGCAACCGCCCCGCAGCCTTGGCGAGCTGGGGAAAGTCGCGCTCGCCGAGATAGCCGGAGCGCACTTTGGCGCTGTTCACCCGCGCTTCCGAACAGAGCATGCGCAAAACCAGCTGCTCTTTGGCCATTTCCAAAGAAAAAACCGCCGCCCCCACACCGCTGTATGCCGCATTAGCGGCGATATTGAGCGCGAACGCGGTTTTCCCCATGCCCGGCCGCCCCGCGACGATGATGAGATCCGCGGGTTGAAGCCCGGCGGTGAGCTTGTCCAAGTCCTCGTAACCGGTCGGCACGCCGGTGACCATCTCTTTACGCTGATAAAGCTTGTCGATGGTTTTGAGCGTGTCGGTAATCATGTCGCCGACGGCGACAAAAGACGCTTTGACTTTTTTCTCGGAGATGTCGAAGATGACTTTTTCAGCCGCATCGAGAAACTCATCGACGTTTCCTTGCTCCTCGTAACCCCGGGTAGCAATCTCGGTGGCGGTGCTGATCAAGCTTCGAAGAATCGCCTTTTCACGTACGATGCGGGCATAGTAGGAAATATTGGCGGCCGTCGGCACAAAGGCCGCCAGGGACGCCAGATAAGCCGTGCCGCCGACCGCCTCCAGCTCATTTCTGCTCTTCAGGAATTCGCTGAGAGTAATCAAATCCACCGGCTCACTTCGATCGGTGATCTCGATCATCGCGCGCAGAATCTTTCGGTGCGATTCGCGATAGAAATCCTCGGGCCGCAATACCTCGAGGACCTGATTGATCGCTTCATTGTCAAGCAGGATACCGCCCAGCGCGGACGACTCCGCCTCCAGATTCTGCGGCGGGACCTTGCGCAGATTGTCGTCTATCGCCGCCATCGGTGCGCCTGACCTTCGCGTGACAATAGGTGGAGAAACTTTTCCATGATCATTTGAACGATGAATGGGGGAACAAGAATATGTAGCCAAATCGAATCAGAATGCAAGAAAATTTTTCGTCCGACGAAAAAAATTGCCGTTGATCTTTCCCGCGCGACTCGATCGCAAAATCACCAAGCGCAGCTTTCGAAGTTCGCGCGCGCGTTTCGGCGCGCTCGCTCACAGGTTGTACACAGGCATATGCACAGCGGCGCTTGCCGTTGTTGTCCTCGCGCCGACGGGTTCACGAAACTGTCCCCGGACTGATCATTCGCGCCGCGTCATCGAGCGCTTTGTGATCGCCGAGGAGCACGAGCCGGTCGCCGGCTTCGACGACGAATTCCGGCGCGACGTTGTGAAATGGCTTGCCGTCGCGCACCACGGCGATCAGCGTCACGCCGTTGCGCCGGGGCAAATCGATATCCCTCAAGCTTTGGCCGATCAGCGGCGAGCTCTCGGTCACGGAGAAGATATCGGTGGTCGCGCCAATCAGATACTGGCTCAGCTCATCGAGCTGTTTTCCTTGCAAATGGAGTCCGCGCAAGGTGCCGTAGTGTTCTTTGCGAATCAGATCGACTTGCAGCGCGATGACATTGCGCGGGATGTGATACTCCTGCAGCACGCGCGCGAATATTTCGACGGACGTTTCGAACTCCTCCGGTATCACTTGATTGGCGCCCAGCCGGTACAGCCGCTCGATCTCAACGACGTAGCGGGTGCGGACAATGATATTGATGTCGCGCCGCATGCGGCGGGCTTGCGACACGATCCGCGCCGTCGCCGCCGGATCGGAAATGGCAATCACCAAAACACGCGCACCATCGATTCCCGCCCGCTGGAGAATATCCGTTCGCGTGCCGTCGCCGAAATCTATCGGCTCGCTCGCTGTTTTGCCTTCATGCACCAGCTCCGGATCGAGTTCGAGAACGCGATAAGGGATGCCGGATTCGCGCAGCACGCGCGCGAGATTTTGACCGTTGAGTCCATAGCCGACAATAATGACATGACCCTCGCTGCCACTGTGCTCGGCGACTTCCGGAGCTATCCCGCGACTCGTCCCGGGGCGGATTTGGCCGGTCATACGCCGACTGATGCCGTGCGCCGCTGGAATCAAAAGCGGTGTCGCAATCATGCTCAAAATCGATGCCGCGAGAAATGTCTGCTCTTCGCTGGCGCTTAACAGGCGCTCGCCGATGCCCGCTTTGGCGAGGATGAAGGAAAACTCGCCGATTTGAGCCAGGCTAAGCCCCAAAATGATGCCGAGCCGGAGCGAGCGATAAAGATACCAAAAGACCAGTAACGTCACGCCGGTTTTGACGCTCACCAGAAGCAGGAGTTCCAATACAGGAGTCAGCCAATCCCGTCCCAGGGACCCGGGATCCAGCAACATTCCGATGGAGATAAAGAATATGCCGCTAAAACAATCGCGCAGCGGCAGCACGTCGGCGACGACTTGATGGCTCAATTCGGATTCCGAGATGACGAGTCCCGCGATGAGCGCGCCGAGCGCGAGCGATAAACCGGTTTTCGACGACAACCAAGCCGTGCCGAGACAAACGAACACGATGAAGAGAACGAAGATTTCCCGGTTTCTGACCAGTGCAACGTGGCGCAGCACGCGCGGCAGCACTTTGCGCGCGAGCCAGACAACAAGCGCGAGCGCCGCAAGAGATTTGACGATAGCCCAGAGAATTCCTGCTACATCGACAGGTCCCGAGCGCGCCAGGAAAGGCACCATCAGCATCATCGGCACGATGCATAGGTCTTGAAAGAGCAGCGTACCGCTGGCCAAGCGGCCATGCAGCGCATTGATCTCTCCCCTCTCCTGATAAGCGCGCAGAACGATGGCCGTGCTGCTCATGGTAACCAGGAAACCATAGAAGATGCCCACAGCAGGCAAGATTCCCAGCGCTGAGGCGATACCGGCGACCGCCACAGTCGTCAGCAACACCTGGAGAAGTCCGGCGAACAGAATGCGCCGCTGCATGGACAAAATTGTTTCCAGAGAAAACTCGATGCCGATCGTGAAAAGCAGCAATACGAGGCCGATATCCGCCAGGGTTTCGACTTGGCCGACGTTTTTGATCAACCCCCAACCGCCGGGGCCAATCACCACGCCGGCGAGGAGAAAGCCAACGATCGCCGGGACGCGCAATTTTTGAAACAGGTAGACAATGGCGATCGTTACCGCGAGGACGATCAGCAGTTCTTCGAGTAAGTGAATTGCCGGCATGAGCCGTTAGGGAGTTGAAGAAGTCACGGGCGGCTATCGTCGCGACGTCTTAAGGCTGTCTGTACTCGGTCTTAACAGTTGTATGGATGCCGCCGCGCACGTTGAAGTCACCGACAATCGCCATTTTTCTGGGCCGGCACGCCTGCACCAGATCATCGAGAATCCGATTGATGACGGCCTCGTGAAAGGTTCCCTCATTGCGATAAGACCACAGGTAGAGCTTTAAAGATTTAAGCTCGATGCAAAGCTTTTCGGGCACGTAGGTGATGCGAATCGTCGCGAAATCGGGCTGGCCGGTGCGCGGACAGACGCAGGTAAACTCCGGACATTCCATGTTGATCTCGTAGTCGCGCTCCGGATAAGGATTGGGGAACGTTTCCAGCCCTTTGCTCGGTAGGGTCGCCATCCACCGATCTTAGCGCGACGCAAATGTATTTCCAAATCGACAACTTACCTTGACTTGAAAATAGGCCGATGATAACCCAAAGAAAATCCGTGGCGAGCAGATCGATTTGCTGGAGGTCCCGTGAGCAAGCCCAATGAACCCAAGGCCGGCGAAAAGCTGAACGAGCAGGAAGCCAAGGCCTACGTCGATTATCTCTACTCGACGCTTTATAAATACGCGCACGACAAAATTCATAAGGGCGCCTTCATGACGCAGTTGCGCGAAGGCAGGCTGCCGCTGCCGGTCATGCGCCAGTTTTTCAAGAACTGGGGCCATTTTTCCTTGGAAGTGAATGCGCTCAATGCGGTGTCCTATTACACGCATCTGCCGTTCTTTGTCCGCAACTTCGATCTGCTTGGCCCCTTCTGCGCTAAAATCGCCGACGAACTCATTTCCCCGCGTGCCCCGGGTCATGTTTTGGTCTTGCTGCAAACCGCGGAAAAGATGGGGCTCAACAAAAAAGAAATGTTGGAAGATTCCTACCTGCCCGCCGCCCGCGGGATTAACGATTTCTGTCACAAGATTTTCATCGACGGTTCCATCGTCGAGCTATGGGGACTGCACGTGTTCGAAGAATCCCTCTCCATGTGGTCGGGTCAATGGTTCACCGCGCTTACGACGCATTACGGTTTCACCAAGCAGGACGCGATCTATTTCTCCACTCACGAAGAAGCCGACATGGACACCCACAAGCTCGGCGAGAACGGCGAGGAGGCGATGGGGCACGGCGCATTTAACCGCACCGTGCTGACTCGCGCGCTCCAGGAAAGCGTCGAATCCCGCACCGGCTATTCGATCGAGTATTGCGCACTGACGATGGTCGACCTGCACGCTCAGATGAAACAGGCGGCGTTGGATAATCCGTATAAAGCTTGATTAAACCAATCGCCCGCCCGGCATGTGCGGAAACGCGCTCATCTCGTGCGGATTCGTCACGGGATAAGATTTGCAGACGTAGCTAGAATTGACCTGATCGATGCGCGTGACGCCCAAAAGCGCCATATCGATGATCAGCTCGTCTTCGAGAATTTCTAGCACGCGCACCAAGCCGTCTTTGCCGCCGGCGCCCAACCCCCAGCCTTGCAATTTGCCGATGGTCACCGCGCGGCAGCCCAGCGCCAACGCTTTGAGAACATCCGTGCCGCGTGTCACGCCGCCGTCGAGCACGATATCCGCTTTGCCCTTGGCGACTTCGACGATCTCGGGCAGCACATCGATGGTGCCGCGGCCGTGATCGAGTTGGCGGCCGCCATGGTTTGAAACGTAGATGACATCCACGCCATGGTCGAGCGCGATCTTTGCATCCTCTGCCGTGGCCACGCCTTTGAGAATAAACGGCAAACCGGCATGTTTTTTGATTGCCGCCATCAATTCCCACGTCAACATCCCTTGGTAATGACGCGACGTCTCGGTGCGCTTGTTGGGCGGCAAATACCGGTTCATCATCTGGCGCTCGCGCCGGCTGTAATGCGCGGTGTCGACGGTCAAACACAGCGCCAGGTAGCCCGCTTTGAGAACGCGGTCGACGATTTCCTTGCACCAGTCCAAGCCGCCGCGAATGTAGAGCTGAAATATCTTCGGATGGTCCGTGCTGGCGGCGATCTCTTCCAAGCTCGGTTGCGTCACCGAGCTGACGAAGTTCATCGTGCCGAACTCCTTGGCCGCCTTGGCGACGGCAACGCCGCCTTCCGGCGTAATCGTTTGTAACGACCCGATCGGCGCCATCATGACCGGAATGCGCAATTTCTGGCCGAGAAACGTCGTGGAAGTATCGATCTTGGAAACGTCGACACATACACGCGGGCGCAAGGCCAGATAATCGAAGCCAAGCCGGTTGCGCCGCAGAGTGGTTTCCGACTCCGCGCCGCCGCTCAAGTAATCCCAAATATCTTGGTTGAGATTCTTGCGCGCCGCCTGGATGATCTCCTGATTGGTCACAAAGTCGAGGCTCATGAAGTGATCTCCTTCCGATCGCGAAAGATAACGCGGTTTTCGATGCGCACACTATCGAAACGTGCGGTGAGCTGTCAAACATTCAGCCGCAAAAATAAAAAGGGAGGCTCATCGCCTCCCTTGCCGCTTTGAACTTTTGAACCTTGAACGATCTTGCTATTTACAACTCACGCCGGCTTGTACACCTGATGCAGTGTCGTGCCGCTGCTGCCGCCCTGGGTCGTGCCGCCGCCGGTGAGATGGATCAGTCCTTTGATGAATGCCATGCCGGTCACGCCGTGCACGGGAATCGGCAGGTTCTCCAATCGATGCCAGCTATCCGTGATCGGATTGTAGTAATCGTGGTCGGGATAAATACCGTAAGGATGCTCCGGATTGCCTTCACCGCCGAAAAGGTGAAAACAGCCGTTGGCAAAAATGCCATTCACACCGCCGCGCGGCCGCAGCATCGGCCGGCGCTTCGACCACTGATTGGTTTTCGGATCGAAGACTTCAACGATGTCAGTTCGCTCGCTTCTAAATCCGCCTTCAAATCTGCCGCCGACGACATAAATTTTGCCGCCGACGGCGTCCGCCGCCAGATGATTTCGCTGCGTCGGCAAATTCGGCAGCGTGGTCCAGCGGTCGGCTTTCGGATCATACACCGCGAAATCGGCGCCGCCCGGTTGCCGGCCGCCGACCACATAGATTTTACCGTCGACCACAGCCGACGCTCCGCCGCCGCGCCGCGTCGGCATCGGCGCCTTCGGCGTCCAGCGATTTGCAGCGGGATCATACTCATACACCGTCTGAACGAAGCCCGCCTTCTGCGGATCGCTGTTTTCACTGGTCTGCCCGCCGATGGCGTAGACCTTGCCGTTAGCGCTCGCCGCCATGACATGATTGAGCGGCACCGGCAAGGGTGCGACGATCTGCCACTTGTCGGTGGCCGAATCGTACATCTGCACCGTGGCAACCGTTTTCCGATCCCAGGGATAACCGCCGATGACATAAATCTTGCCAGCGAGCTCAGCGACGGCGATTTCTGAATTGGCTACCGGCATGGTCGCCAACAGGCTCCAGCCGTCGTAAGCCGGCCGTCGCTCCTGCAGGGCGCAACCGGCACCAGCAATGAGCAGAATCATCAGACCAACAAGTTTACAAATTTGCGCAATCATCCAAAAGCAACTCCTTCGTTTCACCCCGATGCTCGATTACCGCGTCACCGCGCCTTCGGATGCCGATGAAACCAATTTTGCGTACTTCGCCATGACGCCGGTTTTGTAGCGCGGCGCCGGCGCTGTCCAGCGGCTCAGTCGGGACTTGATCTCTGCCTCCGGAATTTCGAGATCGAGCCGGCGCGCTTTGATGTCGAAAATAATCGTGTCGCCGTCGCGCACCGCAGCAATCGGCCCGCCATGCGCCGCTTCCGGCGCCACATGTCCGGCCATCAAGCCATGTGTCGCTCCGGAGAACCTGCCGTCGGTGATCAACGCCACCGAATCGCCGAGGCCCGCACCGACGAGCGCGGCCGTGACACCGAGCATCTCGCGCATGCCCGGCCCGCCCTTTGGGCCCTCATAGCGAATGACAATCACGTCGTTGGCTTTGATTTTTCCTTGCTGCACCGCCTGGAACGCATCTTCCTCGCGGTCGAAGACCCGCGCCGGGCCTTGGTGAATCAGGCGCTCATGACCCGCCACCTTAACGACACAGCCTTCCGGCGCCAAATTGCCTTTGAGAATCACCAACCCGCCGGTCGCTTTCAGCGGCTGCGACATCGGCCGCACGACTTCCTGTCCGGGCGACTCTTTTATCATCTGCGCCGACTCGGCGATCGTTTTCCCTGTGACCGTGATCGTATCGCCATGAATCAGTCCGGCGTCGATCAAGCGCTTGGCAACCAATGGAATGCCGCCGGCTTTATAAAGATCGTTGGCGACAAATCGCCCGCCCGGTTTGAGATCGGCAATCAACGGCGTGCGGTCGCTGATCGTGTCGAAATCATCGATGGTCAATTCCACGCCGGCTTCGCGCGCGATGGCGAGCAGGTGCAACACCGCATTCGTCGAGCCGCCGGTGGCGGCGACCGACACGATGGCGTTCTCGATCGCTTTGCGCGTAAGAATTTGTGATGGCTTGAGATCGCGCCGCAGCAAATCCATCACGAGCTTACCGGCGTTGAAGGCCGCTTCGTCTTTCTCGACGACAGTGGCAGGAATGCCGTTGCTGCCCATCGGCGAAATTCCGAGAAATTCCATCACCGTCGACATGGTGTTGGCTGTAAACTGCCCGCCGCACGCCCCCGCGCCGGGGCAGGCGGCGTTTTCCACGGCCAGAAATTGTTCCGCGTTAATTCGTTTGCTGGCATAAGCGCCCACGGCTTCGAACACGTCTTGAATGGTCAGATCCTTGTCGCCCAGATGTCCCGGCGCGATCGAACCGCCGTAGAGCGCCAAGCCGGGAATATCGAGGCGAGCTAAAGCCATTACCACCCCCGGGTTGGTCTTGTCGCAACCGGAAAGACAAACGAGGGCGTCAAAATGATTGCCGCGCGCGACCAGCTCGATGGAATCCGCGATCACCTCGCGGCTGATCAACGAACACTTCATTCCCTCGGCGCCCATGCTGATGCCATCGGAGATCGACACGGTGTTGAACTCCATCGGCGTCCCGCCTGCCGCGCGAATGCCCTCTTTCACTTTTGCCGCCAGCCGGCGCAAGTGATAGTTGCACGGTCCGATCTCGATCCAGGTATTGGCCACGCCGACGATCGGACGGCGCAAATCTTCATCGGTAAACCCCGCCGCCTTGAGCATTGCCCGTGACGGTGAGCGATCCGGTCCATCGGTAATGACGCCGCTGCGCGGTTTCAAATTCTCTGCCATTTGTCGCTCCTGACTCTTACTGGAAATGGGCCTTCAATTAACTATGGCGCCTGTGGATTTGCAAGACGCCCTATCTGCGCCGTCGAATCCACGGCGACCGGTGAGCTGATGAAATTCGCTATGTCTTGAAGGTGCGCGCTGCAGACTCTATCGTACTCACATGAGTCTGCGAAAGTTTCGGCCCGGCGTACTGACGGCGGTATGGGTTTTGAGTGCCGCAGTGTCAGTTACAGCGGCGCTCGAAATCTCAAAGGAGCAAGGTGACCGTCTAGAGAAAAAGCTTGAGGAAATCGCCAAGCACGCTGCCGCCGAGCCGGTGCGGCCAAAAAGAACCGTCATGTCCGAAACGGAAGTGAATTCCTATCTCAATTTTAACGTTAGAGAGAAAATTCCACGCGGTCTGACTCATCCACAAATTTCCGGGTTGGGGAGCGGCAACCTTGCGGGGCGTATTTTTATCGATCTCGATGAATTCAAGCGCCAGCGCGGCTCCGGCGGTATCATGGACCCGCTGAATTATATTTCCGGCCAGGTGCCGTTAACTGCGCGCGGCATACTGCGTGCCACGGGCGGGAAGGGGCAGTTTCAACTTATCTCGGCGGAAATCCATCGCATCCCGATACCAAAATCGCTGGTTCAGGAATTGGTAACGTTTTTCTCGCGCACCCAGGACAATCCGCGAGGAATCAATATGGACGAACCCTTTAGCCTCCCCGCAAAGATCCGCGAAGTGATCGTCAATCAGGGAGAGGCTGTTGTCGTCCAGTAGACTGGACGCAGTTTGATCGAATACAGTCAGTGAGATGATATCGCTCCGCGGTTTAGTGAACGGGCTCCTGCTTCAGCACGCCTATTTCTTATAAAGCCTGTCAGTAAAGCCGCTCTGATCGATCTCTTTCAGCAAGGCGATATTGATAAAATCTTCGGGCTTCGCCCCCCTTGGCTTTGGCTTGCTTCTTGGCGCTTAAAGGCATCGCGTTTCAGCTCAAAGGCACTAAGGCGGCAATCAGCCGTTTTGGTTCGAACCCCTTTTTACTTTTCAATTCAAAACGTTGGCGTTAAGGCTTGGTCGCACAGAATCTCGATGCTCATTCTTTAGTCACACCTGCTACAATTCAGGCAGCAAAGCACGAGGAGAGATTAAGGGCGGCCATTGAATAGCGTCCTAGTAATTATCTGAATCTGGATCGTGGTCACTGCGTGGGACGGAGAGCGAGTGATCGGAGTCGCTCGCGCCGCGGCAGCTACCCGCGAGAGAGTTTCCAGATTGCTGATTTCTACGCTAAGATAATTGATTAACTGTGTTTAAATCGGCCCGATGCGACGCAACGGACTCTTGGGGGCGTAAACAACCGAGCGCTTGCTCAGCGGACCGGCCGAAATTTCAAAGCAACGGAGACCCAGTGAATCTGATCGAACATCTTATGGTTAAAGCTCTCACGATTGTGCTGCTGATCGTTGCCTATCCTTTTTCGGCGCATGCAAATTCGCCGCTAATGATCGGCGTTGCCGGACCGGCGATCAATCTGGTTTACGCGAATCTGACCAAGGACGTTGGGCTGTGGCAGAAACATGGCCTCGATGCACGCGTCGTCGTTTTCGAGTCCGGGTCGATCTTAGCCCAATCGGCGCTTTCCGGCGAGGTTAGGTTTTCGATCTCATCAGGGCCGGCAACGATCGCTTCGCGTACTCAAGGCGCGGACACGATCATTCTCGCCGCGACGGTCAATACGCTTCCTTACAGCATCGTCGCAGCTAAAAACATTACCAAGTGGGAGCAGTTGAAAGGCAAAAAGATTGCTGTCAGCCGCTTCGGCTCAGGTACCGACACAGCGGTCCGCATGGTATTAAAAAAATACGGTCTCGATCCGGTTAAAGATGTTTTTATTCTCCAAGTGGGCACTCAGCCGGCGCGCATTCAAGCTCTATCCGCCGGCGTGATCGATGCGACAATCGTTTCGCCGCCCTTGGACTTTCAAGCTAAAAAACAAGGCTACCAAATCCTGGTCAACATCGCGGACCTGAAGATCCCTTATCCTCAGCTCGTCATCGAGGCCACCGAGCGCTACGTCAGGGAGAACCCACAGACGGTCAAGAGCTTTCTGAAAGGCTTTATCGAAGGCGTGCACTACGCGGCGAGCCACAAAGATGAAACGAAAAAGATCATGACCAAATACCTGAAAACCGTCGATCCCGAAATTCTCGACGTCACCTATCAAAATTTTCTGCAAACCACCGACTACAGCGGCCGGCCGAATCTGGAAGGCATCCGCAACGCCATGGACGAAGTCGCCGTCCGCCTGCCGGCGGTCAAGAGTAAAAAGCCCGAAGATTTCGTCGATATGCGC
>Ga0075431_100005225_pt1 | contig 12789 bp, 9 predicted proteins | sample RhiMetdeltSRZDD5_FD_75297 | JGI IMG/M metagenome (GOLD analysis project Ga0075431, IMG submission 75297) | Populus rhizosphere microbial communities from Tennessee, USA - Rhizosphere MetaG P. deltoides SRZDD5 | ecosystem: Host-associated > Plants > Roots > Rhizosphere > Soil | place: USA... | reverse complement strand
GTGGAGCCGCGCCAAGGCGGAAAACGAAACTGGAACCTTCGCGCCGCCTGATAATTATGACGACTATGCTCATTTCGCTGTCGCACTAGCGGATCGTTACAAAGGACGCATCACCTATTTCCAAATCTGGAACGAGCCGAATATTTACCCTGAATGGGGTAACTACCCGATCAACCCGGAGGAATACACCAAGCTGCTGTGCAATGCGTATCACGCAATTAAGGCGGTAAACCCTGATGCAGTGATCCTCAGTGCGGCACTGGCCCCAACTACTGAGATTCAGGATGGAACGCTGAACGATTACCTCTTCCTTCAGCGTATGTATGGTGCAGGCGCGGGCGAGTGCTTCGATATACTCTCTGCACAAGGTTATGGCCTGTGGAGCGGCCCCACCGATCACCGTGCACGCCCGTTCATCATCAACTTTGCGCGCAACCAGTACCTGCGAGACATCATGGTGCGCAACGGCGACTCGCACAAAGCCATCTGGATCAGCGAGATGAACTGGAACGTCGCGCCCGGAGATGTGCCTGCCTCTTATGGGCGTGCTACTCTGGATCAGCAGGCACGCTGGGCCCCACTCGCCTATGAGCGCGCACAGAAGGATTGGCCCTGGGTCGGTGTGATCGCCTTCTGGTACTTCAAACGCGCCGATGACGAATGGCTGAAAGCACGCCGCCCGGAAGCGTACTTCCAGATGAGTGCCCCGGATTTCACCTTGCAGCCCGTCTATGACTCGATGAAATCCTACATCACCGGGCAAACTCCGATGATGTATCGCGGCACGCACAAAGCTGATTCGTGGGTTGTAACTTACGGCAAAGGGTGGGCTTCCGACGGCTTCCTACGTAAAGCCGACGAAGGAGCCGATCCTGTAACGTTCATGTTTGAGGGCACAGAGATTCAGATTGTATTCGGCCCGCCGGGTGAAATTCCCAACAGCAGTATCACCTACGCTGTCGATGGTCATCAACCCATCCGAACGACCGCGCATGTCGGAGGCGCGACGTGGAAAGGCGGCTCCGGCAAGCATACGATCACGATCACCCCGACAGGGAAAGTCACAATTGCGTACTACGTGGTGCGCCGATCTATCCCCGTCCTGCTGCTGGCGGTGATCATTGCCATCGTGGTGATGGCAGGAGGGATATTCGCGGCCTCGCGCAAGCTGGAATCGGAAGTATGATGGCAAAAGCGCTCTTGCGAATCGGGGTGATTCTAATACTGCTTCTTGCGGCAGGGCTGCGATTCCACAAACTCGACGCGCAGTCATTCTGGAATGACGAGGGAAACTCCGCCCGCATCGCTGAACGTCCCATCAATCTGATCGTCGAAGGCGCAGCAGGCGATATTCACCCACCCGCTTACTACCTGATCCTTGCCGGGTGGCGCGCACTCACAGGTCACAGCGAGTTTGCCCTGCGGATGTTCTCTGCGCTGGCTGGCATCGTTGCGGTCGCCGCCATCTATGCGATTGGCGTGGCCCTGTTTGATCGAGCATCGGCGCTGGTCGGGGCCTTCATCGCCGCGATTAGCCCGTTTCAAGTGTGGTATAGCCAAGAAGCGCGGATGTACGCGCTTGTCGCCATGCTTGCGGCGCTCTCGATCTGGCTGACCATCAAGGTAATCAACCTCCCCGGCAAGATGATCGCCAAACGTTTCAATCCGCGCCAAGCGATTGTAATTGCAGGTGGATTTATTCTCGTCAACACACTTGGACTTTACACACATTACAGCTTCCCCCTGATTCTCCTTGCTGAATCGCTTATCTTCCTGATATGGCTTATCCGCCGGATTATTGGTGCAAGGGGCCGGGGCGCATCGCCATTGCGTACGGCGATTCACGGGCTGCGCGTCTGGGTGATCCTCAACCTCATCCCCGTGATTTTCTTCGTGCCCTGGATTCCCACCGCCGTCCGCCAGATCAGCACATGGCCGCGCGGTAGCGGCGCGGGCATCAATGCGCTGAAACTTGCTTCGACGCTGGCCTATGGAATCACCCTCCCCCCAGATGTCGCCCGCAATGGCCTGATCCCTCTGGCACTGCTGGTGCTGGTCGGATGCTTCACCCCAATCGATTTCGATTCAGAGCAGCGCCGCTATTTACGCTTCACAGAGCGCCTCGGATTAGTGTTGGCATGGCTGATCGTGCCTGTGGCAACGCTGATAATCGTCGGTGCTCTCAGTGAGCCGTTCCTCAAATTCCTGTTACCCTCGAATTTAGCCCTCGCTCTGCTGGTCGGGCGCGGGATTGCCTTGGGCCTTGAACTTGGGCGGCCTGTCACTGGCACAAGCAAACTCAATACAGCAATGATCTTGATCACAATTGTCGGGCTGTCGATCTTCGCCGGGCTGCCACTCTATACATCGTTGAATAATCTTTACGGCAATCCCGCCTACGCCCGTGATAACTACCGCGCCATCGCGCAGCGTATTCGAATAGAATCGGGGCCCGATGCGGCAGTCATTCTCGATGCGCCAAATCAGTGGGAAGTGTTCACTTACTATTACCCCGATGGCGATGGGATCGCCCCTCTTCCGAAAGGAGAGACCGAGGGGCGCATCAATGAGCTATTGCAAACTCACAAACGGATTTATGTACTCTATTGGGGTGCTGAGCAGCAAGACCCGCAAGGAATTGTGCAGCACACGTTGGAGCAAAGTGCATTCGAGGCTGGATCGGAATGGTATGGCGGTGTGCGGTTGGCGATCTACGCTGTGACCGATGGCTCTACGGGCTTCAAGACGAGCGGGGCACAATTCGGAGATGCGATTAGGTTGGAAGGGTTCACCGTCAGTGCCGAGTCACTACACCCCGGCGATGGCCTCGGTGTAGATTTGTTTTGGCGATCTGGCGTACTGATTGACCAAACTCTCAAAGTCTTTGTACATCTTTATGGGCCAGATGGAGCGTTAACCGCTCAACACGACTCGGAACCTGTTAATAACCAGCGTCCTACTACGACATGGCAAGTTGGCGAACAAATTGTTGATCGGCATGGTCTACTGATTCCGCTCGACGCGCCGCCGGGAACCTACCACCTTGCGGTGGGGTTATACCGTCCCGAAGACAGTACGCGCCTGCCCGTGATAGTGGCAGGTCAATCTCTTTCCGATGTAGCTACACTGATGCACATAACCATTAAATAGCGGGCAATCCATACGTTACCCCATAGACTACGTGACCGAATAAGGTTACAATGCGGCGGCAGTAGGGAGTAGCCCGCGCATTTCTTGTAAATCCTGTATAATAGTTTCCGCGTAGTGGTTGGCTAGAGAGCAGCAGTTTGCATGGATACAAGTACTCCGTTTCGTCCACCCAGTAACAGCGATATGGCGTTCGTTCCAGAGCGCATCCCTGTCACTAAACGCATCCCGGTGACACACCGGGAGTGGGCTTTGTTTGGCCTTCGCTCGTTGATCCCGTTGGGCTTACTGCTCTATGTGGTAAGTGGGCAGGGCGTCCTACCACAAGGCTATACGCCTGTTTTTGCGGTGATCGGCGCAGCAGTCATCACCGACTTAGTTCTACTCCTCCTGATCATAGCCGATCACTGGACGCGCCTCGTCGTGATCTTCACCATCGCAGCCGATATTCTGCTGGTGCTGGCCGGAGTTTCATACACCAGCGCTGCTCTGATATGGATGGGCCTGATCCCTGTTGTGGTGGCTGGTTTTTATTTCAACTGGTTTCCATCCCTAATCGCTGGAGCTATTCTGGCAGCCGGACTATTTGTCTCACAGATTTACTATGTCAAGCCGGCGCAGCCTGACATTCAAGCATTGGTGCTGGGCCTTCTCACGATTCCGGCGGCGGGGCCGCTTGCCGCCCTGTTAAGCCGGAGCGATAGTGAGCAGATCATGCTGCAAGACCGCTTCCGTGAGCGTGCCAAACGTGTCGAGCAGGTAGCGCGGCTGGCACAGGAGCAAATGCACGTCATCTATGAAATGGCGGAAGTCCTCAGCAAGTCAAAGCTCGATCCCAAGCGCGTGCTGTCATCTGCCGTGACATTCGCCCTCGACTCATTGGAGCGCATGGGCGTACCATCTCCTGTCTATGCGATGGTCCTCCTCTTCGCTAACTCCGAAGTAGGAACTGGGACGGTGCTACGCGTCACAAGAGCCAGCATGAGTGTGGCACTCGCAGATCAGGCAGTTGAAGTTCCAGGCCAAGCTGGAGTAATCGAGAAGGTATTACGCTTATCAGATCCGGCTATTTCTTATGCACCTGATAATGATCCGGAACTAAATAAGTTCGACTGCTTCCGCCGGTGTCGCTCGGTCCTGGTACTACCTCTGCGTACGGGTGATGAGGTCTACGGGGTAATGGCGGTTGGCAGCATCGACGGCAACGCATTCAAGGATACCCATATTGAACTGATGGCAGCCGTAACCAATCAAGCCGCCGCCTCGCTGAACAATGTGCGGCTGTATGTGGCGCTGCTGGAAGAACGCGACCGGATCGTTCAGATTGAGAAAGATGCCCGCGCCCAGCTTGCCAGCGATCTCCACGATGGCCCCACACAGGGCGTCGCTGCGATCACCATGCGTCTGAATTATGTGCGGAAGCTAATCGAGAAGAAGCCCGAAAACGCAGTCGATGAGCTTTATGCCATCGAAGATATGGCCCGCCGCACCACCAAAGAGATTCGCCACATGCTGTTTGAACTGCGGCCTAAAGCGCTTGATGCGGGCCTTAAATCGGGCCTCGAACAGCTTGCCGTCAAGATGAAGGAAACCTACGATCAGAATGTAGTTGTCACCATGCGCGATGGTCTGGATCAACAGCTAGACGCGCAAACGACTACAACCCTGTTTTCTATCGCCTCCGAAACCGTCAATAATGCGCGCAAACACGCGCAGGCCAGTCGTATCAATATCTCCGTTCATGCCGAGCGGGATATGCTGGTACTGAACATCGCCGACGACGGCGTTGGTTTCGATGTAGAGCGAGCTATCCAGGAAGCTAAGAAGCGCGAAGGTCACTTGGGCTTGACGAACCTACAAGAACGTGCCGCGCTGCTGGAAGGTGCGCTGCACATTGAGTCAGCGCCAGGCAAGGGCACACGCACTACTGTCGTCATTCCGCTGGAACTCGTCAAAGTCCGCAAACAAGAGGAAACTACCCGCAGCGCCGATGGCAGCAAGGTTCTTGCGCGGCCTCCCAGCAGCCACTAACTTTCCAGTTCTCGTAAGGACGGACACATAAGTCTGTCCTCTGACCCATTGCATCACGACCCCCGGCGCGCTATCGTTAGCGCGCCTTTGATTCTCACAAATTCAGCTTATGTCCTCCAAGCGCCCCAAAGTCAAACTCGTCGAGCCGTCTCCACCGCCACCGAAACGAACCTTCTTCGCGGTGATGCTTGACTTCTTCCGGTATCTGTTCGCAATCCTGTGGCTCGTTTTGACCTGGCTGTGGCGTGCTTTGCGCTGGCTTGGAATCTGGCTGTACCGCTTCCTCCGATGGGCCGTTCCGCCCGCCGCTCGGTGGACACGCTCGTTCGTCTTGTGGCTTCTCGCAGATCGCAAGCGGTTCGCCGTCGCGCTGTTGTTTATCGCCGTCGCGGGGATGTACGTGGCCTATCGCGCCGCGCGCTTCGTTCAGATTAACTCACCCATCAACGAGCATAACGATGTGTTCTCGCAGTGGTTCGAGGGCGATCCTGCCCTCGCAGAAAAGTTGATGACAATCCGCAATGAGCCGTGCCCCGGCGCGCCGTTCCTGCTGCCCGCGAATGGGTTCATCGGTCTGTATTATGCCGATCCGCGCCTGCCCTACTCTGAGACACACCGCCATCAAGGGATCGATATATTCAGCCCCAATGACGAGCCGGGGAAGATGCCCGTCGTAGCCGCCTATGATGGCTATATCACTCGAAGGACTTATTGGCTCAGCGCCATGATCGAGCGCGTGCCCGATGATCCCCTTCATCCCGGTCGGCAAATCTGGCTGTACTATACGCATATGGCTCCCGCCGATGGCTCGTTCAGCTACATCGTTGATGCTTTCCCACTAGGGTCTGAAGAAATCTTTGTCAAACAGGGAACTTTGTTGGGCTACACAGGCAATTACGCAGGTGCAGCCGGAGGAATTTCGACCCACCTGCACTTCTCAATTGTGCTGGATGATGGTAGCGGCAGCTACAGCAACGAACTTTACTTTGAAAACACAGTCGATTCCTCTCGTTATTTAGGGATGCCAGTCAACTATGCGTGTGCACCTAATGCGGCTATCACCTGTTCCTCCGATCCACTTTGCCCAGAGGCTATCTTAAGTGCGGGCGGCAGCTAGCGAGCAAGCCACTCTCCAGTTCGCACCGCCTCAACCACTCGCCGGATTGCGTCGATGACAACTGCTGGCTGGTCATTCTGAATAAAGTGACCACTTCTTTCGGCCACAATATGCAGGCTGTTTGTGGATCGACTTGCATACTCGGCATGTAGTTCGTATCCAACTTGATCCATCTGACCTTCAAGCCCTGCTGGTAATCCTGGGCGCTCCGGCGGCATTCGTCCCCGTGTCAGTACAATGAGCGGCAGATCACCTAGCGAACCGACCTCTTGCATCAGTGCATAGCTCATCGCCTTATGAATTTTCTCCGGGTTGCTGTTCGGATCGGTGAGATTCACGGTCATATAGCGGCGGAGGTTGCGAAGGCTATCCGCTTCATCAGAACGCTCCGACGGCAGCAAGGATAGCCACTCTCCCTCTTGCCGAGGATGGCTGGGGTCGACAAGCACTAACCCTGCCACCTGATCAGCATAGCGAGAGGTAAAAAGCAGGGCAGTCAGCGCTGCAAATGAATGGCCGACCAGCACATAAGGAGGGTTTAGCGATATGGCAGGCAGCAGAGCACGTAGATCGCACACTATGTCGTTGACCGTGCGGGGAACCGGAGCCAGATCGCTGTTCCCGATGCCGGGACGATCATAGCTGCAAACCCGTGCGAACTGTGCGACGGCGGGTTGAACGTCCTGCCATGAATCAATTCCGCACCCTATCCCGCAGTCGAGGATCACACACGGCTTTGCCACACCTTGACAGGACAAGGCGAGTCGATACCCGCCCACGTCGAACAGCGCTGGCGATTTCTTCCGTTTCACAACGGCAGCGCCGCTAGTATTCGAGTGAGATGAGGATCAAGCGGCACTCGGTTTCACCTCATGCGCGAGGAGCGAGACGAGATTAGTTACATCGGCAGGCGGAGAGACAAACTGAACGCTTGCCGGATCAGTACCGATCAGTGAGGCGAGCCAGCCCCGCTCAATATCTTCGATGCCTACCTGCTCCAACTCGTCTGGGCCAATGACTTGTATCTCATTATAGGGGTATGATGCGCTTAACGTTCCACGCAGAAGCGGCGAGGGCAAATAGGGATCAAGGATGGCGATTCGGAATCTGGCCTCGGTCAGCATATTGATTGCATCAACCAAACCCGGCTTCCATGCTGAACACCGCTTTCCAACCATCTCAGTAAGGGTACCAAGATAATATGAGGATTGTGCCACATCAGGGATTGGCTGGCCTGCCAAGCGGAACCACGCGCGGATGACTCGCCAGCGACCTTCCCGCCACTGCTCTACCGAGTTGTCCCCGCTTAGGTCGAGATCAGCCCAATAGCTCTCCCAATCATCCGCGACGCGCTGATAGGCTCGCCGCCACGCATCGCGCTCCCCACCCATCTCCGCCGCCAGAATGCTGGCCCATGCATCGGGCAGAGCCGCCGCGAGCGCCGTCCGGTCGATCAGCACATCGCCGTGAATGAGAACCGTCTGGTCAGGCATTCCGAGGTTGAATGACGCACAACTCACGGTCGAAGGTCGTCAGTGACTCCGCACCACTTTGAGTCACTACCATGTTGTCTTCGATACGCACCCCAACCTCGCCGGGAATGTAGATTCCCGGTTCGACGGTGAAGGTCATGCCAACTTCAAGTGGCTGATCATTGCCTTCGCGCATGTATGGCCCTTCGTGGCCTTCCATCCCGATTCCATGCCCGACGCGGTGAATGAAGTATTCGCCGTACCCAGCTTGCTCGATCACCTTACGAGCCGCACGATCCACTTCTTGGCAGGGCACACCTGGCCCAGCGACCTTGCGCCCGGCTTCATTCGCCGCTTTGACCGTTTCATATACTTCGCGGGCTTTCGTGCTCGGCGGCTGTCCGAAGAAGAACGTGCGCGTGATGTCGGAGATGTAGCCACCGTAGCTCGTCCCAAAGTCAAACAGAATCTCGTCGCCCATGTTGAGCTTGCGATCCCCCGGATTCCCGTGCGGCAGCGCTGCATTATCGCCGATCAGAACAATCGCTTCAAAAGGCAGCGGGCCGCCGCCATGTTGAATCTGTGCGATGTTCAGGTACGCCTCGATCTCTTTCTCGGTCAGGTCCGGCTGAAGCCAATCGATGGTCTCTTGCAGCGCCGCTTCACTGATCTTGATCGCCTTGCGCATCGCTTCGATCTCGGCGGAATCTTTGGTCAGCCGCAGCGTATCCATGATTGGCCCACCGTCCTGCATCGCCGCAACGGGAAAATGTCGCTGAACCAATTTCAGTTCCAGCACCCGCATCCGCAGATATTCCACCGCGTAGCGCTCTACTTCCGGCAGTGACATCATTGCCTGCTCGAAGGCTTTATCCGGGCCGTCCGCATCGCTGTAATGGTAGATTGGCCCCTCGAACAGCCCACCCCCGTTGATTGCCTTCTGAACGCGCGGTACTTCCAGACTCGGAATTGCAAAGACCGGATCACCCTCGGCAGGAAAGAATACGACAGTTGGGCGTTCCATCAGGTGAAAGTCGAGACCAGTCATGTAGCGCAGATTCGCGCCGGCGATCAGCGCGAGGCATTGAATATCGCGGCGGCGCAGTTCGGCTTGCAGCCGTTCGAGGCGAGACTGGAACATGCAATTCTCCTAGAGGGATAATCGTTGATGCTTATGAGAAGATTAGACCGCAAACAAGTTTTGGGAACAAGCGCTGATAAACTTATTCAGTCGCAGAATCCGAGCGCCTAAGCACGCGGTAGCGGAAAGACTGCTGCGCCCGCCGCGCCAGATGGCTTACTGGTTCACAGAACTTTCGTGTCAGCGTGTGGGTAAGTCGCAAGGAAGCACGCCGCACACTCGACAGTCGAAGCTCAGACCAATCGTAGCCGAGAGCGGTGGCTTCGTCATACAGTTGATCCACGATCAGCGCGATCTCGCGCGACGTTAGCTGATCCCGCCAGCGCTCCAACGATTTCGCGTGAATTTTCCCCTGCTCCCGATTATTGTCGTAAGCCGAGTTTGGTGTGCTCGGCATGCCATTGATCGTCGGCTCAAGCAGCGACTCATGGAAGGAAATCCCTAGCTGACTGGCAGCACTCTCCATTGTATCTCGCGGCTGTTGTACAGCATCCTCATAGCGTAGCACAATGTAATCGAGACTCTGGCGGTATTCCATGCCCTTACGCAGCGAATCACGCAGCAGGTCAATCATGTGATCCATGCGAAACTTGTTCTCGCGTGTATCGGCCATTGTTTTCATTGCGGCAAAAATGGCGAGAGGATTTCGCACTACATGGACGAACTTTGCCCCCGGATACAAATCTCGAAGCGCATCCAGATCAAGTTCTTGAAGCGGGGTTTTATCGACCCAGAATTTCGGATTCGAGGGGCGCATCGGATTCGCGGCGAAATAGGCGCATGCCACGCTCTCCATGAGACTTTGCAGGGACTCGCAGTCATGAGCGAGCCAGTAATCGAGATAATTCAGAAAGGTAAGATGCGGTTCAGCGTCGTGCCCGAATAACCAGAAAGGTGGCTGTCCGGTTGGATTGACCAGTGTGTGAATCCAGTGTTCGCGGATTAGTTGGGCACGCTGATCAGGGGGGAATGCCAATCCGCGCCGCGCCCATTGCAGAAGTTTTGCATCGCCGGGGAGCGCACTTAGCTGCGGGTGACCGTCTAGCAGATTGAGCACCATCGTTGTGCCCGACTTGTAAAATCCCCCGACAAACAAGGGCTGCATTGATTCGGCTTGACTGACCAATGCTGCATCGGGCTGCCATCCGGCGGATTGCTGGGTCTGGAGCCATTGGCAGAAATCTACTAATCTGTCTGTTAGCTCTTGGTGAATCGCATCACGCACTGGGTAGACGGCTGCGCGAGCTTCGCACAGCCGATCTAAGTCAGCAGCTAATTCGGCAAAGGTAGCTGTACTCATTCAGACTCCGATTCTTCCGAGCAGTTGGGCAACTTTATCGTAAAGCTGACCAGTAATCCAGTCAATCGAATCAGAATCCCCTCATATTCAGAGGGGATTCGTAGTTGCCATTAGCTGACCTGCTGAAATACTGACTAGCTGACACGCTTAAAAGAACACTTTAGCCAGCTTGAGAATCCCCTGACTCCAGGGGACGCGGTGACTTACGCCGGACTGACCCTCGAAGTTCTTGAGGTTCGCCTTATACCACTCGAAGTTACGGAGCAGCGCATCAGTGTTGCTGTACTTCGGCTTCCAACCCATCTTGGCTTTTGCGCGGTCGATACTCACGAACGACTCTTTATCGACCGTCTCATAGACCCACTTGTAGAGCGGCGAGAGATGCATCGCTTCGAGCACCCGCAAAATCATCACGGCGGGCTTTACGGGCAGCGAGACGACCTTGGCGCCCTTCCCTGCCGCATCGAGTACGGCCTGAAAATCGCTGCGAGGTGTGCCGTACTTCTCCGCGCCCACGTTGAAGGTGTCGTTGACAACATCATCCGGCAGCGTAGCAGCGAGGTAAATCGCATCGCACAGGTCTTCTACGTCAAGGTACTGGTATGGATTATTTCCACTGCCCAGAATAGGCCAGTTCTTCCCGTCGAGCGCCCAATCGTAGAGCAATGCAAACACGCCGAGGCGCTCTGGCCCGATGAACGACTTGGGCCGGATGATCGGCACAACCAATCCCTTGCTGCGATACTCCTTAGCAACTTCTTCTGCCTTGACCTTCGCCTCTCCGTAGGGGCCAACGCCTTGCAGTTGATCATCCTCAAAAAGCGGGTGGTGATCCGGGATGCCGTAAACCGCCGTCGATGAGATGTGAACAACTCGCTTTACGCCATGTGCCAACGCAGATTCCAGAATGTTGCGCGTTCCATCAATATCGGTGGTGTAGATGTCCTCTGGCTTATAAAGAGGCAGTGCGGCGGCGCAGTGCATCACAATATCGACCCCTTGCATCGCGCGGTCAACCGCCTCGCGGTCACGAATATCATTGAGGAGATTAGTGATGCGATCCTTCTCCGGGTAATCGAAAGGCGCGAAGTCGATGTTGGTGACGCTGTGCCCACAGTTCAGTAGGTATCGGATCAGATTAATACCGAGGAAACCTGATCCACCTGTGATCAGGTAGTGTTGTTTCTTCTCTGCCAATTTATTACTCCATGAAAATTATCAGCACACAAATGGCTGGATGTTTCGTCTTGAGACCGCCCGCAAGCATAACGAGGATCGGTGATTCCATCAAGAGTTGTTACCTGCCGTTGCGGTTTGCGCTAAACTAAAGCCACTTATGGACTCATCTGTAACACTTCACACCATCAGCCACGCGCTGGCTCACGCCCGTCAGTATCCTGAAATAACATCCCTTGAAGCACAGGTGCTGCTCGGACACATCGCCAAACGAGAGCGCGCATGGCTGATCGCCCACCCCGAAGCCCCGCTTGATCCAAATAAGGCGGCCCACTATCGCGACTTGCTGGTACGGCTGGCAGCCGGTGAGCCGCTTGCCTATCTGACAGGATCGGCCTCGTTCTACGGCCTGGAATTTGTCATCACGCCCGATGTGCTTGTGCCCCGCCCCGATACAGAGGTGCTGGTTGATACCGTCCTGGAACGGGCGGCTAATCGATCAGGGGGATTACGTATAGTCGATGTTGGCACAGGAAGCGGGATCATCGCGGTGAGTCTGGCGGTCAAGCTGCCGGATGCGGATGTCACCGCACTCGATCTATCCGATGCTGCGCTGGAAGTCGCCCGCACCAATGCCGAGCGCAATGGTGTGAGGGATCGTGTTCATTGCATCCATTCGAACTTATTAGAGTCAGTCGCGGGGCCATTCGATGTTATAACAGCTAATCTTCCCTACATCGCCCAGCCCGAACTGCCTACACTATCCGTTACACGGTGGGAACCAATCCTCGCGCTTGACGGCGGTGCGGATGGCCTCAACTTAATTCGTGCCCTGCTGGCGGAGATTCCTGAAAAAATTGTGAAGAACGGCGTTGTATTCCTTGAGATCGGTTATGATCAGGGTGAGCGAGTCGCCGCCCTGTGCAAACAAGCCTTTCCCGAAGCATCAATAGAAGTTCGTGCCGATCTCGCAGAGTTGGACCGGGTGGTTATCATCGACACTACATCGTAGCAAAATTGGAGGACTTATGCCCGGTTGGTTACGTGCCGATCATCTGCGTGCTCCGGCGCGTGTTTCGCAGATCATCTCGGCTGGTGGTCTGGTTATCATCCCCACAGATACTGTTTATGGTATAGCTGCCGATCTCTGGCAGGCGGACGCTGTAGCGGCTCTTTATGAAGCGAAACAGCGCCCTCCTGACAAGGCAATCCCCATCCTTATCAGCGATTTTGATGCCATCCTCCGCCTCGCCAGCGAAATTCCTGATGCGGCACGGCGGCTGGCCGATGCCTTTTGGCCCGGTCCGTTGACTATCGCCGTCCCCAAAAAGCGGGCTGTACCAGAGATCGTCTCCTCCCTGCCGACGATTGGCGTTCGCATTCCCGATCATGATCTCGCGCGGGC
>Ga0075431_100005223_pt1 | contig 12791 bp, 5 predicted proteins | sample RhiMetdeltSRZDD5_FD_75297 | JGI IMG/M metagenome (GOLD analysis project Ga0075431, IMG submission 75297) | Populus rhizosphere microbial communities from Tennessee, USA - Rhizosphere MetaG P. deltoides SRZDD5 | ecosystem: Host-associated > Plants > Roots > Rhizosphere > Soil | place: USA... | reverse complement strand
ATTCGTAGGCTTGCCTTGAGTCAGGAAACTCGGCATTGACGGCCTCGGCGACGTCGGGGACATTAACCGTCTGCCGGTCCAGGAACGCCCGACCCGAGATATTTCGGCGGCTGACTGCCGCTCGCTGCGTCACGCCACGCTCCAGTGCCAGGGCGCGCATCGTCTTCATCTCCTCGGGGACGCCGTGCGATGCAAGGGCCTCAAAGCGCCCGTCCCCGGCATCTTCCTGGATAGCGGTGATATCGGCTTCGCAGAGGCGCGCGGCTGATTCGGCGATCGTATCGAGGACGCGCTGAACGTCCGTGGGAGACGATGCGATCACCCGCAGCACCTCAGCGGTGGCTGTCTGCTGCTCCAGCGCCTCGGTGACCTGGCGGTTGCTCTCCTGGAGCTGTGCGTTTCGCTGCTGAAGCTCCTCGAACAACCGCGCGTTCTCGATGGCGATGACGGCCTGGTCCGCGAACGTTTCCATCAAGGCTATCTCGCGCGGCGTGTACGGTCGCTCGCGCGTCAGCGTGAGCAGACCGAAGCCTTCCTGCTGCTGCACCAGCGGCACGATCAGCCGAGCGAACGGCCCGATCTGTGCCGCCTCAGGATACTCTGCGCGAAACGCGGGGTCGGACATGTCTGGCACGTGGATCGTGCGGTCCTCGGCGAGCGCTCGCGCACCTGGGGCGCGCCTCGCCAGCGGGGTACGGTCGCCGTGGCTGAAGCCGCTAAGATCGGAGCCTTCCATCGCCACCACTCGGAGGCCGTCGCCGTCCCTAACCCAGAGAATGACTCGGGGACTGGCGCTCAGGCGGCAGGCGCTCTCGACCATTGCGTCCAGCACCGGCTGGGCATCCGTCGGCGAGGTCGCGATGGCACGCAGAATCTCGCCGGTGGCCTGCTCGCGCTCAAGCGCCTCGGCCAGCTCGCGGTTCCGCCGCTCCAGCTCCTCGAACAGGCGTGCGTTCTCGATGGCGATCACGGCCTGGTCGGCGAACATCTCAAGCAGCTCGATCTGTCGATCCGTGAATGGCATTCGCGCACGGCGACCTACGACCAGCGTGCCAATCGGCATGCCCTTCCGCATCAGTGGCGTCACGAGGAGCGTCTGATAACCAGCCTCGATCATGCGACTGTTGGGATACTTCGTAAGATGCTCCGCCGCTGGCGAGAATTCGTGGATCGTCACGCCGTCGAGCAGCACGCAGCCATTCACCGAGCCACGGTCGAAAGGCTGCACGTTGCCGAGGCGAGTCGGGTCGAGCGATGCGATACTGCGCAGCACGTCGCCTTCGACCTGGAGGATGCGTGAATCGTCCGCATCGGTGAGCTGCGCGGCGCTCCGGACGATCGAGTCGAGGACGGTGGCGAGACCCGTTGGCGAGGAGGCGATCACCCGCAGCACCTCGGCGGTCGCCGTCAGCCGCTCCAGCGCCTCGGCGAGCGCCTGGTGGTGACGCTCGGTCTCGCCGACGAGCGTGGCTTGCCGGGACCGTAGCCCGGCGTTCTCCTCGCGCAGGGCGGCATTCTCCGCCCGCAGGGCCTTGGTCGTGGAAGTCGCGTCCTCGGTCATCGGGACGTCCTCGCTCGGCTCAGGACGCCGAGGCGCCGAGCAGGGCATCGACCTTGCCGATCAGGCGCGGGAACTCGATCGGCTTGGTATCGTAGTCGTCGCAGCCAGCTTCGAGCGCCCGCTCGCGATCGCTGCTGGTGGCGTGGGCGGTGAGGGCAAGGATCGGGATCGCACACGTCGCTGGATCGGCCTTGAGCTGACGAGACGCTTCCCAGCCGTCCAGGACCGGCAGGGTCATGTCCATCAGGATCAGGGCCGGCACCTCGCGTCGCGCCAGCTCCAGCCCTTGGGTCCCGTCCACCGCGACCACGACCTCGTGGCCCCGCCGTTGGAGCCGTCGGGCCAGCATGTCTCGGTTCATCTCGTTGTCCTCGACCAGCAGGATCTTCGCCATGGTCGTCCCTCCTCGGGCCTCCCGGGCGCCGACGGCCGCCCATCGCGGCCTCAGCCCGACGCCTCCACCGACGAGTGCACCGCCGCCCGCACCCGGGCCAGCAGCTCGTCCCGCGAGTACGTGCCCTTGCGCAGCACCTGCTCTACCCGCCCGTTCAGCCTCCGGCGCTCCTCCGCCGTGAGGTCCTTCGCCGTCACCACCAGCACCGGGATCGCGTGCCATTCGGGCTTGGCCCGCAGCCGCTCGACGAACTCGAAGCCGTCTAGCCCCGGCATCAGCAGGTCGAGCAGGACCAGGTCGGGCGGCGCGGCCGCCACGCGCGCCAGGCCGCCGCGCCCGTCGGCGGCCTCGTCCACCGACCAGCCCTCACGCTCCAAGGTGCGGCGCAGCATCTCGCGCGTCGCCGGGTCGTCCTCCACGACGAGGGCGCGTCGGACGCCCGCGCGGCGGGCGTGCTTGCGGACGGCCGCCAGCAGCCGCTCGCGATCGATCGGCTTGACCAGGTAGTCCGACGCCCCGAGGCTATAGCCGAGGTCGCGGTCGTCGAGCATCGTCAGCATGATGACCGGGATGTCGGACGTGGCCACGTCGCCCTTGAGGGCGGCGAGGACCGCCCAGCCGTCCAGCCCCGGCATCAGGACGTCGAGCGTCACGACGGCCGGGCGCAGCTCGCGCGCGATCCGTAGCCCCTCCTCGCCCGAGGCGGCCGGGACGACCCGGACGCCCTCCGCCACGAGGTGGCGGCCGAGCAGATCGCGCGACGAGGCGTCGTCGTCGATCACAAGGACGACCGGGCCGGCATCGGCGCCCCGCGCCATGGCGTCGCCCGACGGGGCATCGGCATCCGGCGATCCGGGGCTCGTGGCGCTCGGATCGGCCGGCAGCCGCACCGTGAAGGTCGAGCCGGCGCCGGGCGCGCTGGCGACCGTCACGGCGCCGCCCAGCATCTCGCAGAAATGATGGACCAAGGCCAAGCCCAGCCCGGTCCCGCCGAATCGGCGGCTGGTGGAGGCGTCGGCTTGCGCAAAGGCGTGAAACAGCCGCCCGAGCTGCTCCTCGGTCATCCCGATCCCGGTGTCGGAGACCGCGAAGGTCAGCCAGTCGCCCGACTCACGCCCGACGGTCAGGCTGATCGTGCCGTGGTCGGTGAACTTCGCGGCGTTCCCAAGCAGGTTGAAGAGGATCTGCCGCAGCTTCGTCGCGTCGGCCTCCATCTCGCCGACATCCGAGGTCACGTCGACCTCCAGGGCGTTGCCGTTCTTCTCGACGAGCGGGCCGACGGTGGTCGCGACGTCGCGGACCAGCCCGGCCACGTCGACAGGCTCCAGGAACAGTTCCATCTTGCCGGCCTCGATCTTGGAGAGATCGAGGATGTCGTTGATCAGCCCCAACAGGTGGCGCCCTGCGGCGTTGATCCGCTCGACATCGGGCACGAGGTCCGCCTGGCCGAGGTCTTCGAGCTCCTCCTGGAGCATCTCGGAGTAGCCGATGACGGCGTTGAGCGGCGTCCGCAGCTCATGGGACATGTTCGCCAGGAAGGCGCTCTTGTGCCTAGTCGCCTCTTCCACTGCGCGGTACAGTCGGGCGTTGTCGATCGCCAGCGCCGACTGGGTCGCGAACGTCCGGAGTAGCGCGACGACCTCAGGTGGGAACGCTCCCGTCATTCGCCGCGACATCACCAGCCCACCCAGGACGCGATCCTCGCGGAGGAGCGGCACTGCCAGCACCGAGCGCATCCCTTGACCAAGCAAGAGGTCGCAGAGGTCCGGGCTGAGGATGTCCGACACGCGCAGATCCTCGACTTGGAACGGCTGGCGGGTCGCGCCGGCCCGGCCGACGGCACCCTCGCCGAGGCGGAAGCGCGCGGCGCCGAGCGCGGCAGTGATCGCGTCCAGCATCCCATCGGCGGCGCGGACCGCGAAGACGCCGTCGGCCTCGTCGTACTCGTAGACCACGCCGCCATCCGCTCCGGCCAGGGCCGTGGCGTTTGCGACGATCATCCCGAGCACCGTTTGGAGATCGAGTGATGACGCCAGCGCCTGCCCGACTTCTCCCAGCGCGCGAAGTTCGTCGACGCGATCCTGGAGCTCCTGGAACAGACGGGCGTTTTCGATGGCGATGACCGCCTGGTCCGCGAACGTCTCCGCGAGCGCGATCTGGCGTTCGGTGAACGGGCGGACGACGTTCCGGCGGAGGAAGATCGCGCCGACCGGCACCCCCTCTCGCATCAACGGGAGCGACAGGGAGGTTCGCACGCCATGATGCCGTGAGAGCGGCCCGCTGAGTGGGTACTCTGCGTCGTCGACGGCGGAGGCATCTTCGACGTACACCGCGCGACGTTCGGCGACGGCCCGTCCGGGGAACGACCGCCGGTCGATTGGCAGACGGAACCCACGCCGCTGTGCCGAGAATCTGGCGCCCGTCGATACGATCTCGATCTCGGAGCCGACGGTTTGCCATACCAGTGCGTCGTTCGCCTCGCACAGGCGGGCGGCGCTCTCGGCGACGATATCCAGCACCCGTTGGAGATCGGCCGGTGACGAGGCGATCACGCGGAGCACTTCGGCCGTGGCGGTCTGCTGTTCGAGCGTCTGCGTAAGCTCGGCATTGCGCTCCTGGAGTTCCTCGAACAGGCGGGCGTTCTCGATCGCGATGACGGCCTGGTCCGCGAACGTCTCCAGCAGAGATGTCTGTCCTTCGGTGAACGCGCCCGGCTGCTTCCGGAACACAAGGATGGCGCCGACCGGAGCGCCTTCGCGGAGCAGCGGCGTAGCGATCACGCCGCGATAGCCGACACGCCTCGCCCGCTCCCTGGAGTCTGCGAAATCGCCATCGTCTCCCGCCTGGAGGTCGCCGATCTGGATGGTCTGCCCCTCCGTGACGGCACGGGCGCTCATCAAGGCGTCGGGGTTGAGCGGGGCGGTGCCGCCGACGGGGACGCTGCCGGGCACTGGACCGAACGTGGCCACCTTGCGGAGGTGGTCGCCTTCCAGGCGAAAGATGGACGCGTTCTCCGCGTTGCAGAGCCGGGCCGCGTTCTCCGTGACCGTATCCAGGACCGACCGGAGGTCGGCAGGGGAGCTGGCGATGACGCGGAGGATCTTGCCCGTCGCGGTCTCACGCTCCAGCGACTCGTTCAGCTCCTGGAAGACACGGCTGTTCTCGATCGCGACCACCGCCTGCGCCGCGAACGTCGAGACCAGGTCGATCAGGCGCTGCTCGAACGGGCGCACCTCCTGCCGCCAGATGATGATCGACCCGACGTACCGCTCGCCGTCCACCAGCGGGACGCCGAGCCAGGTCCGGAGCCCGTGCTCGTCCACCCAGCTACGCATCAGCGGGTTCCCTGTCTGGTACGACGGCATCTCTCTGGCGTCCGGTACCTGGAGCGGCCTCCACGGGCCCACGCGCCGGAGTCGGCTCGTGTCGCGCGCGAACGGCGTCCGGAGCAGGAGCTCGGTGATCTCCTGGGTCGCCCCGTGGACCGCGACGCCTCGAAGCTGCTCGCCATCCAGCAGGTGGAGCGAGCCGAGGTGGGCGTCGCACAACTGGACGGCGCGTTCGAGGATGGCCTGGAAGACCGGCTGAGGATCGGCCCGCGACCGCCCGATGACGCCCAGGATCTCGGCGGTCGCGGCCTCGCGGGCCAGCGACTCGGCCAGCTCCCGCTCCAGCCGGGCAGCGCGGTCCGCGAGGCTTTCGCCGGCATCCGTCCGTCGCATGCCCGCGCCCGGCTCCTCGGCGCGCGGGCCCTCCTCTCGAGCGCTCACGCCGGTGCCGGTTCCGGGACCGGGGCACTGAGCCGCCGGGCCTCGTCGCGCAGGAGGAACTTCTGGAACTTGCCGCTGGCGGTCATCGGAAGCTCATCCACGAAGTAGACCCGGCGGGGGATCTTGAAGCTCGCCATCTGACCCCGGCACAGCCCAATCACATCCTCCTCGATCAGCACGGCGCCCTGCTCGCGGATGACGAACGCGATCGGCACTTCGGACAGGCGCGGGTCCGGCGTCCCGACCACGGCCACGTTGTTGATGCGCGGGTCGTCCAGCAGGAACCCCTCGACCTCCATCGGATCGACGTTCTCGCCGCCGACCTTGAGCATGTCCTTGTAGCGGCCGAGGAAGCGCAGGCAGCCGTCCGCGCGCAGGTAGCCGACGTCGCCGCTGTGCAGCCAGCCGTCGGCGTCCACGGTCCTCGCCGTCTCCTCGGGCTTGCGGTAGTACCCTTGCATGACGCCGTAGCCACGGAAGCAGATCTCGCCGAGTTCACCAGGTGGCTGGGAGCGGCCGCTCACGGGATCGATGATCTTGATCTCGAAGCCGGGCAGCGGCCAGCCGTTCATCGTGGTGCGCACCTCCGTATCCGAGTCCTGGTAGGACATCGCCCCGAAGCCGCCGACCTCGGTCATGCCCCACCCGGTCAGCGTGGGCATGAGCGCCTGGGCCCGCCGCATGACCGGCTCGCTGGACTGCATGCCGGCGCCGGCCGCCCCGGTCCGGAGGCTGCTCAAGTCTCGTGCGGCCCGGGTCGGGTCCTCCAGGAGTGCCTTGAAGTGGGTATCGAACCCGTGGATCAGCGTGACCCGCTCGGCCTCGATCAAGCGGAGCCACTCGGCCGGATCGAGGCTGGCCGTCATCAGCACCTGCCGTGAGCCGGTCAGCGGCGACAGCAGCGCCGACACGACGACCCCGAAGATGTGGAAGAGCGGCAGATAGGTCAGGGTGACGTCATGCGGCGTCACGCCCAGCCGATCGGCAACGCTGCCGACGCCGCGCAGGACGCGGTGCCGCTGCATCACGCCCTTCGGGAAACCGGTCGTCCCGGATGTGTACATGATGTATGCCGTGTCGTCGGGATCGACGGCAGCGCAGCGCCGGCCGACCTCGTCGGCCGGCACGGACTGCCCCGCCACGAGGACGGCATCCCAGTGCAGCGTCCCCGGCACCGGATCGTCGCTCAGCAAGATGACGCGCTTCAGGGCCGGCGTGCTCTCGATGGACAGCGCTTCGGGCACCTGCTCGCCCAGGCCCGGCACCAGCTCTTGGATCATCGCCAGGTAGTCGATCGGCCCGGATCTCGCGGCGGCGATCAGGGTGGTGGCGTCGGACTGCCGCACGATGTACGCCATGTCGCGCGTGCGGAAGCGGGTGTTGATCGGCACCAGGACGGCGCCGATCTTCGCGACGGCGAACAGGGTGAACAGGTACTCCGGGCAGTTGTTGAGCCACAGGCAGACGTGCTCGCCCGGCGCGATCCCGGCGGCGATCAGTCCCCTGGCGACCCGGTCGGTCTCATCGCGGAACTGGGCGAACGTCCAGCGTCGTCCCTCGAAACAGAGCGCCTCGCTGTCCCCCCAGCGCTCGGCCGCCTGATCGACCAGCCTGCCAAACGTCAGTCCCTCGGACTCCATGGCGACCCCTCCCCTCAGCACGGCACATCGCCGTGGGAGCTTGCTTCACCATCACACAGAATCGTCCGGGCCTGGGCTCCTCTCTCCTCACGACGCCGATCTCGTGCTGACCCAGCGCGCGAGACGGACTCCGTATTGCATGCAGATGCGTCGGGGTAGGTACGCCCACGATAGCACGATGGATCGGGGAAACTCTGTGATGAGGGTCACAGGTCTCGGCCTACTCCGACCCCGCGATGGAGCCGCCGGCCGCCGACACGACAGCCGGCAGCCGCACCGTAAACGTCGACCCCCGGCCGTACTTGCTCTCGACGGTCAGGTCGCCGCCCATCAACCGGCAGAAGTGGCGGCTGATCGCCAGCCCCAGACCGGTCCCACCGTACTGGCTTTTGGTGCTGGCTTCAGCCTGGGAGAACGCCTCGAAGAGCCGAGAGAGCTGCTCCTCGGTCATGCCGATGCCGGTATCGGTCACCGCTAACGTGAGCCAGTCGCCATCTCCGCCTGCCTCGCGCGCCGCGCTCAAGGTGATCGTGCCGCGCTCAGTGAACTTGGCGGCGTTCGAGAGCAGGTTGAACAGCGTCTGCCGGACTTTGGTCTGATCGGCGTGCATGCTGCCGATACCCTCGGGACGGAGGACGACCAGCGCGTTGCCGTTCTTGTCCACCAGCGGCCGAGCGACCGCTTCCACGTCGTCGATCATCGCCGCGATGCTGAACGTCTCGACGAACAGGTCCATCCGTCCCGCCTCGATCTTCGAGAGGTCGAGGATGTCGTTGATCAGCCCCAGCAGATGCTTGCCGGCCGCGTTGATCCGCTGGAGGTCCGGCAGGAAGGCGTCGGCGTCGAGATCCTCGGCCTCCTCCTGGAGCATCTCAGAGTAGCCGATGATGGCGTTCAGCGGCGTCCGCAGCTCGTGCGACATATTCGCCAGGAACTGGGACTTGTGCTGGCTGGCCACCTCGAGCTCGCGGCTGGTCTCCTTCACCCGCTCGAATAGCCGCGCGTTCTCGATCGCCAGCACCGACTGGTTCGCAAACGTCTGGAGCAGGTCCACGACCGGCTGGGGATACGCCCCGGGCTGCCGGCGCCGCACCACCAGCATACCGACGACGCGTTGGTCGCGGACCAGTGGGACGGCGATCAAGGCGCGGAACCCGGCTCGCCTGACCGTTTCCTGGATCAGCGAGTCTGCGACGGCCGGCGTGGCCAACAGGTCGGGCTCCTGCTGAGCCTGCCGAAGCTGTGCCGCCCGACCGACGAACGTGTCGTCGGTGGGGCGCGGATGGGCCTGCTGGATCGAGGCCAGCAGCTCGGTCGGCATCTGGTACGAGGCCCGCAGCTCGAAGTGGCCTATCCCCTCGTCGAGCTCGTAGACGGTGCCGCCGTCAGCCTGGGAGAGGCGGACCGCGTGCGAGACGATCGTGGTCAGCACCTCCTGAAGGTCGAGCGAGGAGGAGACGGCCTGGCTGACGGCTCCGAGCGCTTGCAGCTCATCGACTGACCGTCCCAACTCGCGAGTGCGCTCCTGCAACTCCTCGAAGAGGCGGGCGTTCTCGATGGCGATCACGGCCTGGTCCGCGAACGTCTCCATGAGTGCGATCTCGGTTCCGGTGAACGCACGGACCTCGCCACGCTCCACGGACATGGCGCCGATAGCGACGCCCTCGCGCAGCAGCGGGACTGCGAGATAGGAACGCGAGGCGAACGGCTGGCCGGGGCGAATGGCCAAACGGGCCGTCGGGAACTCCGATTCCCGTACGGATTCGAAGTCCAGAATGTGAATGGTCTGCCCGTCAAGGATGACGCGACCGCTCGGCATGCCGCGATCCAACGGTGTTCGCGTACCGGGCAGTGGGCCACGCGTGCTGGTTGAGTTCACCATGCGTTCCATCGAGCTGCCGTCTGCTTGCCAGATGCCAACGTTGTCGGCGGCGCAGAGTCGGGCCGCGCTCTCGACAACGTTCTGCAGGACGGCTCTCAGGTCCGTCGGCGACGAGGCAATGACGCGAAGCACTTCGGCGAGCGCCGTTTGTTGTGTGAGCGCCTCGGAAAGCTGGGCGGTTCGCTGCTGGAGCGCCTCGAACAGCCGGGCGTTCTCAATGGCGATGACGGCCTGGTCGGCGAAGGTCTCCAGCAACGCGACTTGCGACTCGGTGAACGCGCGGATCTCACGACGATTCACGTTCAGCGTGCCGATCGGCCTACCTTCGCGCAGCAGTGGCATGACGATTTGTGCCCCCACGCCCTCACGGGCCGCGCGACTCGCGGGATATCGGGCGAGCTGCTCCTCCGGCGCCCCATAAAGCTGGATGGTGCGGGCCTCGCGGAGCACCTGCCCTGTCAGTGACCCGACCGTCGGCATCCGGGCGCCGACAGCCGCAGGATTCGTCGACGCGATGGCCACGGCCTCATGGCCGTCTAGTCGCCCGGCACTGGCGTTATCGGCATCGGCGAGGCGCGCAGCGACCGCCACGAGTGTATCGAGCACCTTTTGGAGATTGGCGGGGGCCGAAGCGATGACTTTTAGCACTTCAGCCGTGGCGGTCTGTTGCTCCAGCGCCTCGGAGACCTGTCGATTGCTCTCGTGAAGCTCGGCGTTGCGCTGCTCCAGCTCCTGGAACAAGCGGGCGTTCTCGATGGCGATGACCGCCTGATCCGCGAACGTCTCCAGCAGCGCGACCTGTTCGTCTGTGAACGGCTCGACGACGAGTCGATCGACCGTGAGCACGCCGAGCGACTCCGAGCCGCGAATGAGGGGGACGGAGACCAGCGACCGTTGGCCGACCACACGGTGCGCCGCTCGCGAGTCCAGATACTCGTTCAGGGTGGCCTCGGACATGTCCCGCACCCGGACGGACCGCTTCTCGCGGAACGCGGTGGCGGACGGCGACCTGCCATCGACGGCGAAGCCCGGATGATCGTCAAAGTCACCGCCGTAGACCCCTGGAGGCTCAGTCCGCTGGTTGAACCTGACGCTTGGAGCGAGTCGGCCGTCGCGCTCACGGAACTGGAAGATGACCGATTGGGCGCCGCGACAGAGCCGGGTGCCGGCCTCCGCGATGGTCGCGAGGACCCCGGGCAGATCGGTGGGCGACGAAGCGATAGTCTCAAGGATCTGGCGGGTGGAGGTCTGTTGCTCCAGGGCCTCGGTGACCTGGCGGTTGCTCTCCTGGAGGTCGGCGTTGCGCTGCTCCAGCTCGGAGAACAGGCGGGCGTTCTCGATGGCGATGACCGCCTGGTCCGCGAACATCTCCAAGAGCCTGATCTCGGCTTCTGCAAACGGTCGGACATCCAGTCGTGCCACGGCGATCACGCCGATGGCGATGCCGTCCCGCAACAAAGGGGCCAGCAGGTTCGTTCGATTCGAGCGGCGTAGGCTCTGCGGGAACAGGGCGTAGCTCTCCGGCGCTTCGAGGTCGTCGACGTGCAGCGTGCGGCCCTCGACCGCCGTCCAGCCGGTCATGGACTCGCGCGTGAGCGGCAGCGTCAGCCCGGCGCCGAACGACGTCGCTCCGACGCCGGCACTCGCGACTCGTCGCAAGACGTCCCCATCGACCTGCCAGATGGTGGCTCCGGCGGCTCTACAAACTCGGTAGGCGCGCTCAGCCAATGCCGCGAACACCTCGGGGAGGTCGCCGGGCGACGAAGCGATGACTCGGAGCACTTCCGCCAGGGCGGTCTGCTGTTCGTGGGCCTCGGCGAGCTCACCGACGAGCGCGGTCTCGCGCTGACGCAGCGTCGCGTTCTCCGCCTCGAGTTGTGCGATCCGCGCGTCGCGATCGTCCGCCATCGTGCCACCCCGGTCCCACTGCCCTGCTGCGAGACGGCGCCAGGATAGCACGCCTTCCGGATTCAGTCCTGTGATGCCTGTCACATATGAGGCCTACCGTACTCTTTGGCCGCCGAGCCACACCGCGACGACCCTGCTCAGCGCGCTCACGTCCGCGGTCGGGTCGCCGTCCACGACCAGCAGGTCGGCCAGCTTGCCGGCCTCCAGGCTCCCGACCTCGCGGTCCAGCCCCATCGAGCGGGCCGACTCCAGCGTCGCCGCCTGGAACGCCGCGCCCACTCCCAGCCCGGCCGACGCCATCGCCTCGACCTCGTGCACGAAGTCGCCGAACCGGTAGTAGCTCCAGCCAGAGTCCGAGCCGGCCACCAGCTTGACGCCGGCCTCCAGCAGCCCCTGCATGTTCTCCTGGCGCTCGCGGTAGCGCTGCCGGTTCAGGGCCAGATCGGCCGTTTCGGCCTCGGTCAGGGCGCGCTCCTCGGCCAGCCGTTCGAGCCGCCAGAGCCGGACGCGATTGACGTGGAGCGTCGGGTTGACCCAGACGCCCTGGTCCGCGATCCGCCGAGCCACGTCGCGGTCGAAGACGAATCGGCCGTCCGGATCGTGGAAGTTGCCGTGGATGATCATGTCGAAGCCGGCATCGATCGCGTTGACCATCCCGGCCGTGCACGAGCAGTGCGCCGCCGCCAGCCGATCGGCGGCGTGGGCCTCCTCGACGCCGGCCCGCAGCTCGGCGACAGTGTACGAGGGGCGGTACGGCATCGTGTTGAGGGTGCCGCCGCCGGTCGCCATCATCTTAAGCCAGTCCGCGCCCTCCTTGACCATCTGCCGGACGCTCTGGCGCACCGCCTCGGCGCCGTCAGCCTCGCCGCCGAACGGCCAGCAGTGCCCGCCGGTCATCGTGATCGGCCGGCCGGAGATCGAAAGGCGCGGACCAGTGATGATCTTCCGCCTGAGCGCCTCCTTGATCGAGAACGTCGTGCGGTTCATCGCGCCGTTGTCGCGCAGGGTGGTGACGCCTGCCTGAAGGGTCGTTCGGGCGTTCTCAGCCGAGCGGAGGAGGGCGATGTCGTCGCCGTCCGCCGCCGCGCCCTCAATGGTCGTGCCGTCGCCGGGCAGGTTGAGGTGGCTATGACAGTCGACCAGTCCAGGCATCAAGGTCTGGGTCGGGAAGTCGAACGTCTGGGCGCCGTCCGGGGTCGGCACCGTCGCCGCCGGCCCGACCTCGACAATCCGCTCGCCGTCGATCAGGATGGCCGCGTTGACGATCGAGGGCGTGCCGATGCCGTCGGCGAGGCGCCCGGCCGTGATACGAATCAGGGACATACGCGCGGATCCTTCCAGATGGCAGCCTGATGGTCCATCATACGTTCGCTCGTGAGGAGGCGAGAAGCGAGATTCTGCGCCGCCGCTCTTGACAAGTCACGGTGGCTGGTGGACTATGACGCATGTCGAGGGGTGGCAGCACGTGGCCCGATGGCCAGGTCAGTCCGCCGCCCTCAAGCTCCATGTGTGACGTCAGCGCGGGCTCGGCCCTGACGCTGTGAGTCGTCCGGAGGCAGATGATGCGCACCTCGATCTCCCACGATACGATCAGTCGCCGAAGGATGCTGCGGTTGATGCTGGTCGGGTCGGCCTC
>Ga0075431_100005221_pt1 | contig 12793 bp, 11 predicted proteins | sample RhiMetdeltSRZDD5_FD_75297 | JGI IMG/M metagenome (GOLD analysis project Ga0075431, IMG submission 75297) | Populus rhizosphere microbial communities from Tennessee, USA - Rhizosphere MetaG P. deltoides SRZDD5 | ecosystem: Host-associated > Plants > Roots > Rhizosphere > Soil | place: USA... | reverse complement strand
GATCGTGCGGATCGCCGCATCCAGCTGATCCGGCGTGGCCCGCAACAGCGCCACCTGCCGCTGCATGCACTCCCGGGAAGTCATCCGCCCGGCTTGCCATTCCGCCTCGATGGTGCGCCACTCGGGGCGCGCGAAGCTGTCCAGAAGCCGGTCGGTTGGATCGTCGGGGGCAACCGTGCCGTCGAAATCAAGGAGAGCGGCAAGGCGCGTCGGGACGGGCGCCCCCTGCGACAGACGCCTCACAGAACGGTGGCTCGCTGACATGGTTGCGGTGCAGACAACTGGCTCGATGCTCGGGTCAAGATGCTGCGCCGCTCCCGCCGCATCGGCATGAGCTGGCGCCGTCTGGAGCCAGAATGGCAGCCGTCGGGGTCGCTGGCACTCGGGGAAAACCAGCAGAGAGTTGACGGACTGTCCGATGCGGGGCCGTCAAATCGCGATTTGGTGAACGTGCTCCACGCCGCGATCCCCTGCGCTTGGGCAGGTAGCGCCACCGCCCAAGCGACGGGTTCCCGGTGCGGATTACGTTGAATTTGTGCTATGCACAATGTTAGCGGACGCAGCAAGGCTCACATGGCGCCAGGGCCACACCGCAGGCAATCCAGCGTAAAATCCACCTGTCGTACCATCGTTCAAGTTGGGTTGGGGTGAACCCTTCGATAGAATACGACAGGATGGCAACGAAACGGTGCAAGGACCGGTCGTGTAATGCAGCCGAGTGCAGTCGGGGTCAGACGCCAGGGGCGAATGGCCCCCACCGATATTTCCGACCCTAGCTATTTTCATAAGGTGGTGGACTGCCAATGGGCGTGTCCGAGCCACACGCCGGTCCCGGAATACATCCGCCTGATCGCCCAGGGCCGCTACGCCGCCGCCTACATGCTCAATTGGGAAAGCAACGTCTTCCCCGCCATCCTGGGGCGGGTGTGCGATCGGCCGTGCGAGCCTGCGTGCCGGCGCGGCCGCGTCGAGGAGAAGCCGGTTGCGATCTGCCGGCTGAAGCGCGTCGCCGCCGACTACAAGGGCGAGATCGACATGTTCATGCCCGAGATCCCCGCGGAGAAGAACGGCAAGCGCATTGCGCTGATAGGCGCAGGCCCCGCCTCGCTGACGGTAGCGCGCGATCTCATGCCGCTCGGCTATCATGTCGTGCTGTTCGAGAAGGATGCCAAGCCAGGCGGGTTGATGCGCTCGAACATTCCTTCGTTCCGCCTGCCGGAGCACGTGCTGGACGAGGAGGTGCAGCGTATTCTGGGCTTCGGCGTGGAGGCGCGCTTCGGCCATGAGATTAAGAGCCTCGCGGCGCTCGTTGCGGAAGGGTTCGACGCCGTCTTCATCGGCACCGGCGCGCCCAAGGGCAAGGACCTCGTCATTCCCGGCCGGCAGGAGGCCGCCGCCAACATCCACATCGGCATCGACTGGCTCACCTCGGTGGCCTTCGAGCACGTGAGCCGCATCGGCCGGCGTGTGGTCGTGATCGGCGGCGGCAATACCGCCATGGACTGCTGCCGCACCAGCCTGCGCCTCGGCGGCAGCAGCGTGACGGTGACGGTGCGCTCGCCGCGGCGGGTGATGAAGGCCTCGCCGTGGGAGATCGAGGACGCCGAGCACGAGGACATCCCGATCCTCGACAACCATGCTCCGAAGGAGTTTCTGCTCGAGAAGGGCCGGCTCGTTGGCGTCCGCTTCCAGAAGATGACGGAGGTGGGCATCGATACCAGCGGCCGGCCGCGGCTGGAGCCCTCCGGCGAGGAGGTGGTGCTCGAGTGCGACGACGTGCTGATGGCGATCGGCCAGGAGAACAGCTTCCCCTGGATCGAGCGCGACATCGGCCTGGAGCTCGACAAGTGGGGCATGCCCAAGGTCGACAAGGTCACCATGATGTCGACCAAGCCGGGCGTGTTCTTCGGCGGGGACGCGGCGTGGGGGCCGGAGAATATCATCAAGGCGGTTGCGCACGGCCACCACGCGGCGATCTCCATCGACCGCTACTGCCACGGCCAGCCCCTGACGGAGCGGCCGGGCCCCGGCGTGACCCTGATCAGCCAGAAGATGGGCATTCACGAGTGGTCGTATAAGAACGCCTACGCACCGCTGAAGCGGGTCGCCATGCCGCACGCGGACAAGGCCAAGGCGCTGCGCGACCTCAAGGTGGAGGTGGAGCTGGGCTTCGACGACAAGCTCGCCGCCAAGGAGGCGGAGCGCTGCCTCAACTGCGACGTACAGACGGTGTTCTCCGCCCCGCTGTGCATCGAGTGCGACGCCTGCATGGACATCTGCCCGGTCGACTGCATCAACTTCACCTTCAACGACGAGGAGCCCGCCCTGCGCCAGAAGCTGCGGGTGCCGGCGAGCAACACGACGCAGGATGTCTACGTCTCCAACCTGTTGAAGACCGGCCGCATCATGGCCAAGGACGAGGATATGTGCCTGCACTGCGGGCTGTGCGCCGAGCGCTGTCCGACAGGGGCGTGGGACATGCAGAAGCTTATGTATGTAGAGGCGCAGGCCTCCCCGGCTTGCCTGACGCACCACAATGCTTATTTGCGATAAACAGGGGTCAGACCTCGCGCGCACGCGGGTCGTTGTTGATCGAGAGCGCGGTGGCGCGGGGTCTGACCCCATCAAGAGGCAACTCCTGACATGAGCGGCATCAACGACTTTGTGGTGAAGTTCGCCACGGTGAACGGGTCGGGCTCGGCTTCCGCCAACGGCATCTTCGCCAAGACGCTGTTCCGCATGGGTATTCCGGTGGCGCCCAAGAACATCTTCCCGTCCAACATCCAGGGCCTGCCCACCTGGTACGAGGTGCGGGTGTCGGAGGCGGGCTATCTGGCGCGCCGCGACGGCATCGACCTGATGGTCGCCATGAACCCGCAGTCCTACCAGGAGGACCTGGGCGAGGTCGTTCCCGGCGGCTGGCTGCTCTACGACTCGACGCTGCCGCGGGTGTGGCCGCGCGACGACATCAAGGTGCTGGGCATTCCCATTGCCCAGATGTGCGCCAGGAAATGGAGCGACCCGCGCCAGCGCCAGCTGTTCAAGAACATGGTCTACGTCGGCGCGCTGACGGCGCTGCTCGATATCGACCTGGAGGTTCTTCGCACCACGGTGGCGTCGCAGCTCAAGGGCAAGGAGAAGCTGATCGCGGCCAACATGGAGGCGGTGGCGCTGGGCCGCGACTACGCGCTGCAGAACTTCGACTGCCCGCTGCCGATCCGGGTGCGCGCAGCCGAGGGCGCCAAGGGCAAGATCCTGGTGTCGGGCAACGCCGCGGCCGGCCTCGGTGCCATCTACGCGGGTGCCACGGTGTGCGCCTGGTATCCGATCACGCCGTCCACCTCGCTGGCGGAGGCGTTCGAGGCCAACGCCAAGCGCCTGCGCGTGACCAAGGATGGCCGCCACCTCTACGGCATCGTTCAGGCCGAGGATGAGCTGGCGGCCATCGGCATTGCCATCGGGGCGGGCTGGAACGGCGCGCGCTCGTTCACGGCGACCTCCGGCCCCGGCATCTCGCTGATGAGCGAGTTCCTGGGGCTCGCCTATTTCGCCGAGGTGCCGGTGGTGCTGTTCAACATCCAGCGCGGCGGACCGTCCACCGGCATGCCGACGCGCACGCAGCAGTCGGACATCCTGGCCTGCGCCTACGCCTCGCACGGCGACACCAAGCACGTCCTGCTGTTCCCCAAGGACCCGACGGAGTGCTTCGCGCTCGGTGCCGAGGCCTTCGATCTGGCCGAGCGGCTGCAGACGCCCGTGATCGTCATGTCGGACCTCGACATCGGCATGAACGAGTGGGTGTGCGATCCGTTCTCCTGGGACGACAAGCATCAGCATGACCGCGGCAAGGTGCTCGATGCCGACACGCTGGAGCGTTTCAAGGAGATCAAGGGCCGCGAGTGGGGCCGCTACCAGGACATCGACGGGGATGCCATCCCCTACCGTACGCTGCCGGGCACCCACCCCTCCAAGGGCGCGTTCTTCACGCGCGGCACGTCGCACGACGAGTACGCCCGCTACACCGAGGACGGCCGCATCCACGCCCGGGTCATCGACCGCATCAAGCAGAAGTTCGACACCGCGGCGACGCTGGTGCCGAAGCCGGAGGTGACCATCCGCGACCGGGCCGGCAAGACCGGCCTCATCTACTTCGGCGCCAACGTGCACGCGGTCAACGAGGGCCTCGACCTCTTGGAGCGCGAGGGCGTCAGGATCAACGCGCTTAGGCTCAAGGCCTTCCCCTTTACGCAGGATGTGATTGCTTTCTGCGCCAGCCACGAGCGTGTGTTCGTGGTGGAGCAGAACCGCGACGCGCAGATGCGCTCCCTGCTGATGACCGAGGCGGACGTGCCCGGCCACAAGCTGATCCCGGCGCTGAGCTACGACGGCATGCCCACGACGGCGGCCTTCGTGCGCAACACGGTGCTGCGGGAATTAAAGCCGGCGCAGGCCGCGGCGGAGTAGGTTGGGCCGCGCAGGAGTAGGTTGGGTCAAGCGGAGCGCAGACCCAACACACGATGAGTCGCCTTGATTGCGTTGGGTCATCGCTTCGCTCGACCCAACCTACGCCTGAATGGAGTTTGCACGATGAGCTTCATGCCGAAACCGGTCGCGCACCATCCCGCGCTGCCGCGGAATGCGCAGGGTCTCACCCGGCGCGACTACGAAGGCACCATGTCGACGCTGTGTGCCGGCTGCGGCCATGATTCCATCACCGCGGCGCTGATCGAAGCGTGCTTCGAGATGGAGCTGGCTCCGCATCGCATCGCCAAGGTGTCGGGCATCGGCTGCTCGTCGAAGGCGCCCACCTATTTCCTGTCGCGCGCCCACGGCTTCAACAGCGTGCACGGCCGCATGCCGTCCGTCACCACCGGCGCCGCGCTGGCCAACCGCGACCTCGTCTACATCGGCGTCTCGGGCGATGGCGATACGGCCTCCATCGGCCTCGGCCAATTCTGCCATTCGGTGCGGCGGCGGCTGAACATGACCTACATCGTCATGAACAATGGCTGCTATGGCCTCACCAAGGGCCAGTTCTCCGCCACCAACGACAAGGGCTCGCCGTCGAAGAAGGGCGAGGTCAACCCGTTCGAGGGCATCGACCTCGCGCAGATGGCGATCCAGCTCGGCGCCGGCTTCGTCGCGCGCTCGTTCTCCGGCGACAAGGCGCAGCTGGTTCCGCTCATCAAGGCGGCCATCAGCTACAACGGCTTCGCGCTGCTCGACGTGGTGAGTCCGTGCGTCACCTTCAACAACCACCCGACCTCCACCAAGAGCTACGACTACGTGCGCGCCCACAACATGGCATCGGAGAAGCAGCTCGACTACGTGGAGCCCAAGGAGGAGATCACGGTCGACTTCGCCGAGGGGACCACCGCCGACATCGAGCTGCACGACGGCTCGCGCCTGCTGCTGAGCAAGCTCGGCGCCCAGCACGACCCGCGCGATGCCGACGCCGCGCTCATGACCATCCGCAACAACGCCGCCAGGGGCGCGGTGACGACCGGCCTGCTTTACATCGACCAGACCCAGCGCGACATGCACGACATCCTGGCCACCGATCCGCGCCCGCTCAACGCGCTGCCGATGGCGGAGCTGTGCCCCGGCTCCAAGGCGCTCGAGGCCATCAACGCCCGGCTGGCGTAGGGAGAGGGGGTCAGACCCCTCGCCGCGAGCGCTGCGCAGAATCTTCGACGGGCGAGGCGAGGGGTCTGACCCCCGCCGCCGCACTCTTGGTCATGCCTTCCGACGGCCGTCGCGGGTGTAGGGGTACATCTCGCAGATGTCGGCGCCGGGGAGGGCCTGGTCCATCTCGCTCCAGACCTTCACCACCGTATCGGCGACCTCTTCGGTGATCCCCACGGCGCGGGCGCTCTCCAGATAGAGCTTGATGTCCTTGAGCTGCAGCCTGGCGGTGAAGCCGGCGTCGTAGCGGCCGTGGACGATGCGGCGGGGGAATTTGTCGTCGGTGGCGGAGTTGCGCCCGGTCGAGGCGTTGACGATGTCGAGAATGGTCTGCATGGGAATATCCTGGCTCACCCCGAAGGCGATGGCCTCGCTGGTGGCCGCCAGCGCCGTAGCCGACAGGAAGTTGTTGAGGAGCTTCACCGCCTGGCCCTGGCCGGGGTTGGGGCCGACGTAGAACGGCTTGCCCATCAGACTCATGAGCGGCTTCAGGCGCTCGTAGGTCTCGGCCGGGCAGGCGAGCATGATGGCGAGCGTGGCCTTGTCGGCACCCGCGGTGCCGCCGGAGACGGGGGCGTCGACGAACTCGACGCCGGCCGCAGCCAGGATCTCGGCGGCGCCACGGGCGGCGGCGAGGCCGATGGTGGAGGTGTCGATCACCGTTTTGACCTTGCGGGGGGACGCGGCCGCGATCTCGCGCGCTACGGCCTGGCTGACGTTGCCGTCGGGCAGGGACAGGATGATGGTGTCGGCCAGGGCGGCGACCTGGGCATTGCTGTTGGCGACGGTGGCGCCCTGAGGGGCACGCTCGGTGCTGACCGCGTCGGCTACCACCAGGCCATGGCCGGCGGCGACGAGGTGACGGCTCATGCGGTGGCCCATGCTGCCGACGCCGATCCAGCCGATGGTTTGCGTCATGTGCGTCTCCTCCTCTGCTTCTCCGCGGGCGCGCGTTGTGTCCCGATGGTAGTCGGCCCAGGGCGCAAGCGCCACGCTTGCGGCTACGACGCTGCCCGGCGAGTTATTCCGGTCGGCGTCAGCCCGAGCCGCAAAAGATTCCCGGTCGGGAGGGCTGCAGCCGGTTGACATGGCGGCAATCGTGCTGGTCCACTCCGACAAAAAACAAGCGTCGCCGGACACGGGATGCGACGGCTCAGGAGGAGAGGAAAAGATGTCGCTGGCAGGATGGATGCGTCTCTTTGCGGGTGTGGTGGCCGCGCTGATGGCGCCGGCCTGGGCGCACGCGCAGGGCTACCCCAACAAGCAGATCACGCAGATCGTGGTGTTCGCCGCCGGCGGCCCATCGGACACGCTGGGGCGACTGCTCGGCGACCACGTCGGCCGGCAATTCGGCCAGCAGATCGTCGTCGAGAACGTGAAGGGAGCGGGAGGCACGATCGGCATGGAGCGGGCGGCCAAGGCCGCGCCCGACGGGTATACGATCATGACACAGCACGGGTCGCTGACGGCCGCGCCGGCGCTGTACACAAACCTCAGGTTCGATCCCAGAACGGCCTATGAGCCCATGGGGCTCATCAATACCGGCCCGATGGCGGTGGTGAGCCGCAAGACCCTCGAGACCAGCACGTTCAAGGAGCTCATCGCCTGGATGAAGGAGAAGGGCGACAAGGCGTCGATCGGGTTCGCCGGTGTGGGGTCGAACTCCTATGTGTGCGCGATTCTGCTGCAGCAGCAGGTCGGGGTGAAGCTGGCCATGGTGCCCTACACCGGCACCGGGCCGGCGATGCAGGACCTAGTTGCCGGGCAGATCGACCTGCTGTGCGACCAGGCCACGACGGCGACGCAGCAGATCCTGTCTGGCACGGTGAAGGCCTACGCTGTCACCTCCAAGCAGCGGCTCGGGGGCTTGAAGGACGTACCCTCCAACGTGGAGGCCGGCGTGCCTGGCCTCGACTATACGATCTGGAATGCCGCCTACGCGCCGAAGGGCACGCCCAAGGAGGTGATCGACCGCTGGAACGAGGCAATCGGCAAGTTCGTGACCGACCCCGTGATCGTTGAGCGGTTCGCCGCCACCGGTACAGTGCCGTTCCCGCCCGAGATGCGCTCGCCCGCGGCGCACGCCAAGTTCCTGGAGGGGCAGTTCGACTTCTTCGCCAAGCTGTTCGCCGAGGCTGGCCTGAAGAAGGAGGAGGCGAAATAGGGCGAACAGCCGTTTACGGCACACAGCCCCCGTTGCCCGGCAGTGCGGGGTCAGACCGCAGGAGTCTGACCCCGTTGGTGCTTTCTCGTTTCTGTCAGGTCGCCTGGCCGACCCGGCCAGGCACTTTGGCGCGGCGCGGCGCCTCCTGACCGAAACCTCAAACCCGAATCTCAGGCTCGTCCCGATTGCCACATCCGGCCTTCCTCGCGGAGTCATGCGGATCGGCGTCGATCGCCGCTGGGAGCGAGTCTGCTGCTGCTCCGATGTCTCGCTCTTGACGACATACCAACTAGTTGGTATTGGTTACGTACCAACCAGTCGGTGTCCACCGAAACGGTGAAACGTCATGCGGGCAAGAGGCAGAATGTCAGCAAAGGCCAAGCTCCTCGACGCCGCCGTGACGGTGATCAGGGCCAAGGGGTATGCGGCGACCACGGTGGACGACCTGTGCGCGGCGGCGGGGGTGACCAAGGGCGCGTTCTTCCATCACTTCAAGAGCAAGGACGAACTGGGCGTGGCGGCCGCCGAGCATTGGTCGGAGACGACCGGCCGGCTGTTCGAGGCGGCGCGCTATCATGCCCATGCCGATCCGCTCGACCGTTTGCTGGGCTACATCGATTTCCGCAGGGATCTGCTGACGGGGGACGTGGCCGAGTTCACGTGCCTCGTTGGCACCATGGTGCAGGAGACCTACGAAAGCCGCCCCGGGATCCGCGACGCCTGCGCGCGGTCGATCATGGGCCACGCCGCGACGCTCGAGCCCGATATCCGCGCCGCGATCGAAGCGCGCGGGATCGAGCCGCCTTGGGCCGCCAGCAGTCTCGCTCTTTACATCCAGGCCGTGCTGCAGGGGGCCTTCACGCTCGCCAAGGCGCAGGGCAGCGCCGAGCCCGCCCTCCAGTGCATCGATCACCTGCGCCGCGCCGTCGAGCTGATGTTCAACCGTCCCGTGACGGGACCTCAGGAGAAGGAAGCCAACCCATGAGCAACGTGCAGACGCTGGAGAGGCCGCGCAAGAAGAGCAAGCCGGCGCCCAAGACTGCCGCCAAGCCGCGGCAGGAGCTGCCGCCGGTGATGCCGCACATCGTCTGTGCCGGCGCGGCCGAGGCCATCGCGTTCTACAAGAAGGCGTTCGGCGCGGTGGAGACGATGCGCGTGCCCGGCCCCACGGGCAAGCTGATGCACGCCGGCATCCAGATCGGCCGGGCGTCCATCATGCTGGTCGACGAGATGCCCGAGCACGGCGTACTCTCGCCCACGACGCTCAAGGGCTCGCCGGTGACCATTCATCTCTACGTGGACGACGTGGATGCCTTCGTGGCGCGCGCGGTGAAGGCGGGCGCGAGCGTCAGGATGCCGGTGGCCGACATGTTCTGGGGCGACCGCTACGGCATACTCGTCGATCCATACGGGCACAGCTGGTCGATCGCCACGCAGTTGCGCGAGATGACGGCGGATGAGGTCCTGGAGGCGATGAAGAACGATCCGGGCGTGTGCGGGACAGGGAAGGCCTGAGGCCGCGCGATCCGGCCCACGCTACAGGCGTGAGCGCGAGGGGAGGAGGCAAATCCCCTCGCCGCCCAATACCCAACCGGCTTACCGCGTTGCCTCGGCATTCGGCCTCAAGACCGAGAGCTGGTGGGGGGATGCCGGCATGCCCTCCCGCGTGAGCGTCGACGCGGGCACCTGCTCGTGAACCCGATCGGAGCCCGAAGTCTGGGCCTGGTGCAGGGTGATTGGGAAGCCATCGCGCTCGAACGTCGGCGGCAGCGGGCCGTCGGCAAGGGCCGCGCCTGTGCCGCCGAGCACGAGGGCGGCAACCAACGAGATGCTGTGCAGAGTCTTCATGATCATCTCCCGAACCCCCCAAGAGTGGTCTGGGGGGTGAGCTGATGTTAAGCCCGACCGGGCCGGCTCGGCCTCGATCGGGCGGTTCGTTGACGTCCATGTGCGTTGCAGCATGCGCCTGCGCAAGTGCAACATCACGTGATGACCCGGTGAGCCGATGGAAGTGAGCCAGCGCGCGTGAGTCAGCGCGACTGCGTCAGCGTCCGTGGGTCCGTGTGAAACCGGTGGCGGGCCATTCACTGGCGAGCGTCCGGCACAATGCTCATGGTCAGCATGTCCGCCTCGGCAGTGGCGCCGATCAAAACAAGGGCTTCGCCGGATTTCAGCTCAGCCCTTCGCAGGCTAATGGGGAGCTTCTCCCGCAGCCCGACGCCGGCGCACATCCGATAGGCTCCCAACCATGATCGCGAAGTCTGGAATCCGTCCCGCAGGGGGTCTACTTGGGACGCCGTGGACGTGGCGTGTCGGGCTCGGCATCGCGCTTGCCCTGCTCGCCTTCGATGCGCCGCAGGCCTGGGCCTGCGGATGGTGGACCTGCGGCGATGGACGATACGCCTACCGGCCGGCACCACCGGCATACGGCTACAGGACCCCTGGGCGGTCTTATCGCTATCGGAGCCCGGCCTGGGCGTACCGCTACAATGGCGCGCCATGGGCCTACGGCTACACGAGCCCGGCACGGTGGTACGGCTACCCCTATGCGGCCTGGTCGAGCACGTCGATACCATCCACCCGCTCGTACCTGAACACGGCCACTCCGGTTCCCAACGCGGACGCCATCGGCCTGACGGCACCGATTACGAGCGGACAGGGGTTGCTGGAGGCCGGCCTGCCTCCCAGAGGACCATCGCTGTTCGGTCCCAGCCCGCCCCCAGCGTGGGGCTACGCCTATGGCGGGCCAGCCTACGGATACTATGGCGCCCCGTCGTACGGTTATCGCGCTACTCGTCCGTATTCATATGGCGGGCCCCCGCCAGACACGCCGTCATGGTGGGCGGAGCCGCGGCGGAGGCGTTAGCTTGGCAACCGTCCAGCTGAAAACGGCGCGTCTGGCAGCCTCCGAGGCCCGCTATGGTCGCGCCATGGCTCAGGCGCTTGAGGACCTCGACCGGCGCGCCACGGCGTTGGAGAAAGCCCAGCGGGAGACCACCGACACCCTGAAGTGGGTCGTGGCCAAGCTCGGCCGCATCCAGGCCGTAAAGGACGAGCACACGCTGCGGCTGGAACGCATCGAGGCGAGGCTGGAGCTGGCAGAAGAGCGGATCGACAGCGTCCAACGCAAGCTCGACGCCCTGCCGCATGCCATTGCCGAGATGATCGCCGCCTCCGAGAAGCGGCTCGCGCCCGCGATCGCCGAACGATAGCCTCCGAGGGGTCCTGTTTCGGTTTTGCCGGCGGGGCCAACCGGTCTACCCTGAACCGCATGACCGCACAGCCCCCCGCTTCCGAGAACCGGCTAGCCCGCGAGACGAGCCCGTATCTGCTGCAGCACAAGGACAACCCCGTGCATTGGTGGGCATGGGGGCCGGAGGCGCTCAGCGAGGCAAAGCGGACCGGCAAGCCGATACTCCTCTCCGTGGGCTACGCGGCCTGCCACTGGTGCCACGTGATGGCGCACGAGAGCTTCGAGGATGCGGCCACCGCGGCCGAGATGAACGACCTGTTCGTCAACATCAAGGTGGACCGGGAGGAGCGGCCCGACATCGACGCCATCTACATGCGGGCGCTGCACAGCCTGGGCGAGCAGGGCGGCTGGCCGCTCACCATGTTCCTCGACAGCGAGGCGCGGCCGTTCTGGGGCGGCACGTATTTCCCGCCGGAGCCGCGTTTCGGTCGGCCGTCGTTCCGGCATCTGCTGGCCGAGGTGGCACGCATCTACCGCGAGGAACCGGACAAGGTTCAGTTCAACGCCGGGCTGCTGGTGAAGGCGCTGAAGGAGCGCCAGGACGGCGGAGCGGGCGCGCCAGATCTGTCAGATGGTGGCATCGCCGCGCTGATCGGCCCGATGGTGCAGGCAGTCGATGCGCGCCGTGGCGGCCTCACCGGGGCGCCCAAGTTCCCGCAGTGGAGCTACTTCTGGCTGCTGTGGCGGCTGGCCATCCGCTACGGCCACCCGGCTGCGTTGCAGGCGGTGGACGTGACGCTCACCAACATCTGCCAGGGCGGCATCTACGACCACCTGGGCGGCGGCTTCGCGCGCTACTCGGTGGACGACCGCTGGCTGGTGCCGCACTTCGAGAAGATGCTCTACGACAACGCGCTCCTCATCGACCTGATGACCGAGGTCTACCGGGAGACGGGCAACGAGCTCTACAAGGTGCGCATCGAAGAGACCGTGGCCTGGCTCACGCGGGAGATGATCGCCGAGGGCGGCGGCTTTGCCGCGTCGCTCGACGCCGACAGCGAAGGCGAGGAGGGCAAGTTCTACGTCTGGAGCAAGGCCGAGATCGAGGAGGTGCTGGGGTCCGAGGACGCAGCGCGGTTCTGCGAGGCGTACGACGTAACGGCCGAGGGCAACTGGGAGGGGCACGCCATCCTCAACCGGCTCGGCAGCATGGAGCTGCGGTCGCCGGAGGGGGAGCAGGCGCTGGCCGCGATGCGAGCGAAGCTGCTGGCGCGGCGGGCGGACCGCACCCGGCCCGGCTGGGACGACAAGGTGCTGGCTGACTGGAACGGTCTGATGATCGCCGCCCTGGCCCAGGCGGCGCGTGTATTCGACCGGCCCCAGTGGCTGGAGCCTGCCGCGGCCGCCTTCCAGCACGTCCTCACCCGCATGGAGAAGGACGGGCGGCTGATCCACTCCTATCGGCACGGCCGGGCCACCGCGCCGGCGACGGCCAGCGATTACGCCAACATGATCCGGGCGGCGCTGCGGCTCTACCTGGTGACGGGCGATGCGGATTATCTGGGGGTGGCCGAGCGCTGGGTGGCGGTGGTGGACGAGCGTTACTGGGTGGCTGAGGCGGGCGGGTATGCCTTCACCGCCGACGACACGCCCGACGTGATTGTGCGCATGCGCGGGGCGCACGACGATGCCACGCCCAACGCCAACGGCATTATGATCTCCAACCTGATGACCCTGCACCTGCTGACGGG
>Ga0075431_100005219_pt1 | contig 12796 bp, 11 predicted proteins | sample RhiMetdeltSRZDD5_FD_75297 | JGI IMG/M metagenome (GOLD analysis project Ga0075431, IMG submission 75297) | Populus rhizosphere microbial communities from Tennessee, USA - Rhizosphere MetaG P. deltoides SRZDD5 | ecosystem: Host-associated > Plants > Roots > Rhizosphere > Soil | place: USA... | reverse complement strand
TCCCGCCTTCGAGCATCGTCCGACGGCTGGTGGTCAAGCCGAGCGAGGATGCAACGTTGATGACCGACGCCATATCGCTCGCACTGGCGCGGCGCAACTTCGCCACCGAAACCGCGGCCCCGACCGTGCCCCAGGTCCCATGTGGATGCATGGTCACGCGCAGCTTCGACGCCATGCCAATTCGGGCGCCGATCTCGTACCCGAGCGCGATAGCGACGATCGCCTGCTGGCCGGACGCTTTCTTCGTCTGCGCTGCGGCGAGAACAGCCGGCACGACATGGATTCCGGGATGTCCGCGCGCATACTGGTTGCCTTCGTCGATCTCCAGCATCGTCCCGGCCGTACCGTCCAGAAACGCCGTCACAAGCGGCGATCCGCGCTTGCCGATGCGACCCGACCGCTTCAGGCGCTTTTCTGCAACCCCAACCTCCGGCTCGCCGCGTCCGGCGATGATGGCGCCCAGACAATCGAGAACGACAAGCCGGGTGCGCGCCACGACCTCGTCTGCAAGCACAGCAAATGAGACACCCTTCGCAAACTGCGCCCAGACCTTTAGCCATTTTGGTGAGCGGCCCGTTACGAGCTTGGAGGCGGGTTCGACGCCCGGTGTCACAATCGTCATGGTCACATCCCTAGATAGGCCTTCTGCAGCTTAGGGTTATTGGCGAGATCGGCTGCCGCGCCGGACATAGCTACGAGGCCATTCTCAAGTACGTAGGCGCGCCGAGCCAGATCGAGCGACTGCACGACGTTCTGCTCGACCAACATCACCGCCAGGCCATCCGCGGCAATGCGGCCGATGAGCAAGAACAAGTCTTCGACCAGGCGCGGTGACAAGCCGAGCGACGGCTCGTCGAGAATCAACAGACGCGGTTCGCCCATGAGACCGCGCCCGATTGCAAGCATCTGCTGCTCGCCGCCCGAGAGCGTACCCGCCAACTGGCGGCTTCGTTCCTGAAGGCGAGGAAACAACGCAAACACGCGAGAAATATTGTCGCCGCGCCGGGCCTTGGCCCGACAGTAGGAGCCAAGTTCGAGGTTCTCCCGAACGGACATATTGGGGAAAATCCTGCGACCCTCGGGGACGTGGACCAGCCCACGTTTAACGACACTGACCGGCGACATGCCCCCGATAGGTGTCCCCTCGAAAGCAATCCGGCCACGCGTAACCGGAATAAGCCCTGAAATCGCGCGATTGAGCGTCGTCTTGCCGACACCGTTGGCGCCAAGGACGGCCACGACCTCCCCTGCCGCAATGTCCAGCGAGATACCACGCAGCACCTGCGTTGGTCCGTACCCCGCAACCAGATCGCGAATCTCAAGCATCGGCATGGTCCACAGCCTGAAGCCGCTTCGCTGCACCATGTCCGAGATAGGCCTCGATCACGCGTGCGTCGCGTGACACCGTCGCAGGTGTACCCCCGGCAATAATCTCACCCTCGGCAAGCACGTGAATGTGCTGGCACAGGCTCATGACGGCCTGCATCACATGCTCGACCAGGAGGATCGTGACGCCGGACTCCTGGATCGAGCGGATCACCGGCACCATATCGCGAATCTCACTTGGATTGAGCCCGGCTAGCACTTCGTCGAGCAGCAGCAGCTTCGGCTCGGTGGCGAGCGCACGGGCTAGTTCCAGACGCTTGCGGCCGGCTACCGTCAGTTCCAGGGCTGATCGATCGAGCATCGGCGTGAGGCCTACCCGGCTCGCGACCTTCGCTGCCAGTGCGTGCGCGAGCTGCCTTTGGCGATGACGAAGATGAGCGCCGACCGCAATATTCTCGCGCACGGTCAGCCCCGCAAAGGGTTGCACGATTTGAAACGTCCGGGCGATGCCAAGTTCTGCGCGACGGTGAACATCGAGCCCGGTCACGTCCGCCCCCCTGTAGCGCACCCTGCCCTTGGTCGGTGTTTCGAAACCGGCGATGACCGCAAACATGGTCGTCTTGCCGGCACCATTAGGTCCAATCAGCCCCGTGATGGAGCCCTCGGCCACATCGAACGACGCGGCCTTCACTGCGGTCAGACCACCAAAAGTCTTGGTGACGGAAACGACGTCCAGAATGGGCGCGGTCATCACGCACCGCCTTTGCTCGAGGCGCGAAACGGCCGGACAAGCCCCATCAGGCCTTGTGGAGCGAACGCGACCGTCAGAATGAGCAGCATACCAAAAACGATCAGATCGATGCCTGGCGCGGCCCCACCAGTCAGATTGGCGAACACTGACTTCGTCAGCTCGCCGAGCCCGAGCAATGCCCCCGCTCCGACCAGGGGCCCGAACACGGTTCCCATTCCACCCACGATCGGAGCCAGCAACGCATCAACGGAGATCCATGGCCCGAAGCCGATCCCGGCATCGAGATAGAGGAACGTCTGGGTGTAAAAGCAGCCGGCCGCGGCCGTCAGCATGGCCGAGACCGTGATGGCCTTCAGCTTGACGGCAAGCGTGTCGACTCCCAATGCCCGGGCCGCGTCCTCGTTTTCACGCGTTGCCACCAGATAGGCGCCGAAACGAGATCGGGCAATTGCGTGGGTGAGGCAAAGCGCGCCGACCACGAATGCGAGCACCAGCCAATACAGCAGGCGCTTGTCCTGGAACTGCATATTATCGATCCCGACCCTGAGCGGAATGAGTACGCCGGCGGCTCCGCCAGTGAAGCTCAAGGCATTGGTCAGAATTCGCAGGACTTCCGCGAATGCCAGCGTTACCAGCGCGAAATACGATCCCCTGAGGCGGGCACGAAAACTCAATGCTCCGATCACAAACCCCACCAAGCCGCCAATTAAGATCGCAATCGGAAGCGCGAGCCACGGATTCAAGCCAAGCCGCACCTGAAGAAGCGCCATGGCATAGGCGCCGGTCCCGAAGAAGGCGGCGTGGCCGAACGAGAACTGCCCGCCGTAGCCTGCGAGGATGTTCCAGCCTTGTGCGGCTAGCGTGATGATGCCAGCAAAGGTCACGAAGTTCAGCGCCACGTTGGAGCTCAACAGCAGCGGGAAAGCCGCGAGCACGGCGGCCACGACGGCGATCGAGAGCCACGATGCCCGCTTCATGACCGTGCTCCGGAAAGCCCGGTCGGCTTGAGCAGAAGCACGAGGATGAAGATCAGGAAAATACCGATCTGCCCCAGACTTTCCCCCAGAACCAGGCCCGATAGACTCTCTACGACCCCAATGATCAACCCGCCGGCGAGCGCCCCACCGATCGAACCCATGCCGCCCAGTACGACGATCGTAAACGCCACCAGCACGAAGGCATTACCGGAGCGTGGGTTGACCAGATAGGTTGGCATCAGGAGGCACGCAGCGATAGCAAGACAGGCGGCGCCGATGCCAAATGTGATCGCGTAGACGTGTTCCACATTGATCCCGACCAGCGCAGCCCCCGCCTTCTCTTTGGCCACGGCCCGAATGGCCTTTCCGGTGTCGGTCTTGACCAGCAACAAGCCCAGCAGCGCCGCCACCGCAAACGAAGTCACGAACGCGACCACCTTGGGCACTGACAGAAGAAGTGGTCCGACTTCCAAAACGGAAAAACCGTAGGGAACATCGATCGAGCGCGTATCGGATCTGAACGTCGCCAGCAGCGCGTTTTCGATGACAATGGAAAGTCCGAGGGTAACGAGGAGAATGTTGCTGTCGTTGCCGTGGCTCGCCGGGCCAATCACAAAGCGCTGCACGAGATAGCCCAAGACGAAAAACAACGGCGTCAGGACAAAAACGGCAACGTACGGGTCTAGACGAAACACTTGATGGCACACAAATACAGCGAACATCGACGCAGTGAGCGTCGCACCGTGCGCGAAATTGATGATGTGCAGTACACCGTAAACAAGCGTGAGCCCGAGCGCGATGAGGGCGTAGACAGCCCCGGTCAGCAGGCCGTTCGCCACTGCGGCGATGATGATATCGGGCTTCAGCATAGTTGCAGCGGTCCGCTCCGGTCCTGAGGAACCGAAGCGGCGCGTGGAGTTTCAGGTAGCAGGGAAGACTGGCTTCGCATCGGCGAACTCGGTCGGAAAGATGACCTTGATGTCACCGCTCTGCACCTGCGTGTTGACGGGCGCAGCCCCGGAGTTCTGACCGTTCACGAACTTTGTTGGTCCATAGGGCATGATGTGATCTGAGAATGTCGAGCTCGCGAGCGCTTCCGTCACCTTGGTTTTGTCGGCAGACGCTGCGCGTTCAATGGCATCGGCAAGGAGGCCAACGCACGAATAGTTGAGTGGGGTGTTGTAGAGCCAAAACCGCCCGTCTTTCTCCGCGCTGGCGCGAACTGTCGCCGTCTTCGGCTTCCTCGGATCCGCCCAATGATTGCAATCCATGACGAGGTTTGCCGCTTCCGGGAACTCCTTGACAAACCGGAAGTTGGACGCGGCACCATTGAGCACCGCATATATGCCCTTCGGCCGGATCTTCTGCTGCTGCAGAGTGCGAGCCAGCAGCACGAACTCGCCATAGTAGCTCGACGGAATGACAAGATCCGGGTTTAGCGCCTTGATGCGAAGGGCGACGTTCGTCATGTCGCGTGACGGCGTCGGATGCGCAATCGTCTCCAAGACTTCGAACCCCCGCTTTGGTAGCTCGGCGTTCATGAGCTTGGCCATACCGGAACCGAACAGACCGTCCTCATGTACGATGACGACGGTCTTTGCCGGCTTTCCTGCAGCGTCGTTGAGCTTCACCAGGTTGTCCAAGGCGGCCGTCGTCACTGTGCCAAAGCCGGGCCCCAGCCGGAACGTGTTCTTCAAGCCACGATTGACAATCTGATCGGAAACGCCGACGTCGACGATGTAGGGAATGTCGTATCGCGACGCGGCCTGGGATGCCGCTAGGCAGATCGGCGATGCGAATCCTCCGACGATCGCCGCCACGCCTTCCGACTGCATCCGCTCTACTTCAGCGGTACCGCCTTCAGGGTTGGAACGTGCATCGCCGAACACCATTTGCAGCTTGGCACCACCCATGGACTTGATGCCGCCGGCGGCGTTGATTTCGTTCAAGGCAATCTCTGCGCCGAGCCTGCCATACTCGCCATCTTGCGCCAGCGCGCCCGTGACCGGTTGCAGGATGCCAATCTTGATTTGCGGTGCCTGCGCTCTGACGAGACCGGGCATTGCAAAAACAGCCGACGTGGCAGCTGCACCGGTGAGCACGCTTCGACGTGTTGCTGACATGGAAAACTCCTTTAGGCTGCATTCCGGCGGCGCGGTACTGATGGACTCTTCTGCTTGCTTGTCGCTTTGTCGGTCGGTCTTGCTTGTCTGTGTGGCCGCAGCGCCATCCAATAGCGGTCAGCGCCTCTGCCAGCTCGCGTCAATTCCATGCGGATGCAGTGCATGTCGGGCCTGTAGCGTGCGATCAGATACTCGACACCCCGTCCGCTCGCGTCGAACACGATCCGCGTGAGTGCCAGGAGCGGCGCGCCGACCTCGAGGCCGAGGGCGGCAGCCGTATCGGGGCCGGCCAGCGACGCCGTGATGGTCTGCTCGGCGCGATCGGCCGTGACGCCAGACCGCTCCAACAGCTCGAGCAATGCCGTCCGAGACAGATCCCGACGCGAATAGCGGCGCCCGATGTCTTCCGGCACATAGGTCGTCAAATAGGAGAACGGAGCATCGCCAGCCAAGCGAACGCGCACAGCATGTTGAACGCGGGCACCGCCAGGCAGGTGCATCGCCTCAGCAACAGCCGGCGGCGCATCCACATAACTGAATGACAACAACCGGACCCGTGAGGAGCGCCCCATTGCTGCAAGGTGCGCCAGCATGTCCATCAAATCGCCCGTCACACCCGGCGGGTTAGCAGGCTTGGTGACGAAAGTACCCGCCCCGGGAAGCTTACGAATCACGCCATCTCGCGCCAGTCCTGCGAGCGCGCGGCGTACGGTGACACGCGAAAGACTGTACTGTGCAGCGAGCTGCAGCTCGCTTGGCAGTCGTTCTCCCGATGCCCACGCCCCGGCTGCAATCTGCTCCTGCAAGAGCAGATAGAGGCGGTGCGTCTTCGAGGTCTCGATGGCGCTCACCGCTGATCTCGCTTGACCTGTATTACTTATAGGACAGATTAACGACGTCAAATTGTCGCCGTCAAGATGCGACGCCGTGCAGCGCGGCACCACGACGGCACGGAGCACAATTGCAATGGCGCAGATCCTCGAGGATGACGGCACGCCATATCCGATCACCGTTGATGTCGTGGTGGTAGGCGGTGGCGCAGCCGGTCTCGTGACCGCACTCGCGGCCTCGGACCGCGATCTCGGCGTCCTGGTGATCGAACGCGATCCGGTTCCACGCGGTTCAACGTCCTTGTCGGCTGGGCTTATCCCCGCAGCGCAGACGCGCTATCAGCTGGCCGCCGGCATACAGGACAGCATGCACTTGTTCGCCGTTGACATTCTGCGGAAGGCACACCACGAGCCGGCTCGTGACCAAGTCAATCTTTTGGCCTCGACAATCGGACCTGCCATCGAGTGGCTTGGCGACAAGCACGGCCTTCCGTTCTCGGTGATCGATAACTTCTCTTACCCCGGTCATTCCGCGATGCGCATGCATGGGTTGCCGACACGCTCCGGTGCGGAACTCATGGACCGGCTGCGTGCAGCGGCCGAGACTGGCGGGATCGACATTCTCACGAATTCCAACGTTGACACACTGATCCGCCGGCAACGCTTGATTACCGGGATCGTCGTCGGGCGTGGCGGGGGAGGGCGAGAGCGGATCGGCTGCGGATCACTCGTACTGGCCTGCAGCGGCTTTGGCGGCAATCCTGATCTCGTCGGCCGGCATATTCCCGAGATCGCGGGGGCTCCCTACTTCGGCCATCCCGGAAATAAAGGTGACGCCATTGTTTGGGGGGAGCAACTTGGCGCGGCCTCACGTCACCTCTCCGGATACCAAGGCCACGGCTCGGTGGCGCAGCCACACGGCATTCTCATCACGTGGGCAACGATCACCGAGGGCGGGTTCCAGATCAACTCCGCTGGCCAGCGCTTTGCCAATGAATCACGTGGCTATTCGGAGGCGGCGGCGGCAGTCATGGCACAGCCAGGAGCTGTTGCCTGGACAATTTTCGACGAGCGCATCGCCGGGGTCGCGGCGCAATTCGAGGATTTCAGGTCCGCGAGATCTCATAATGCCATCGTCACCGCGGCGACCATCGACGACCTTGCCGGAAGGATGCGGCTGCCGCTGGCGGCTGTCCAGGCGTCTTGCGCCAGCGTTGCAGAAGCAAAGGCGCTGGGAGCAACCGATATCTTCGGCCGAAGCTGGGCGGGCGTTCCGCAGCTAGTTTCGCCGTTCTCGGCCGTTCGTGTGACGGGCGCCCTCTTCCACACACAAGGCGGCTTGTGCGTGGACGCAAATGCCCGAGTACTTGGAACGGATGGCAGCCCGTTTCCGAACCTCTACGCGGTCGGTGGTGCAGCTTGTGGCGTGTCAGGATCAAATGCGTCGGGTTACCTTTCCGGCAATGGGCTCCTGACCGCAGTCGGCTACGGCTACATCGCGGGTCGATCCGTGCGTGCGCAAGCAAGCCGGAAAGCGCCCTCCCCCTGACGTTGCGCCCTCCCGCAGCCCTGGCCGCCCAAATGTCGAGACGGACTGGTGCTGGTCGCCTTTGGACGCATCTGCACAAGGTCAGTGTCGCTTTGGCCGACCGAACAGCTGTGCCCCGGCAAGGAGCAGCGAGGACACGACAATCATGATCGTCGATATGGTGGCAATCGTCGGGTCGATCTGATCGCGCAGCGCGTTGAACATGTTGCGGGTCAACGTCGAGTTGTCGCCACCGGAAACGAAGAGGGCCACCACCACCTCGTCGAACGACGTGAGGAACGATAAAACGACCGCCGTGATCACCGCGAAACGGATCTGCGGCAGCGTGATCAGCAGGAACGCTTTCAGCCTGTGGGCGCCCAGGCTGCGAGCCACGAGTTCCTGGCTCATATCGTAACTCTTCAACGCCGATGCGATGACCATCAGTGCCACAGGAATCGCCAGGATACTGTGAGCCAGGACGATGCCCATCAGCGAGTTGACCAGGTTGAGCCGCACATAGGCATAGAAGACGGCGATGCCCACGAGGATCACGGGCACGATGATCGGCGTGACAAGCACGGCATAGATGATTGCCGCCCAGCGCCCGCGCAAGGTGTTAAGTCCATAAGCTGCCATGAGCGCCAGCGGCGTCGAGACCAGTGTGGTCAGCGCGCCAGCGGCGAAGGACGTCCGGGTCGCCTGCAACCACGCCACGGATCCGAGATAGGATTCATACCAGCGCAGCGACCACTGTCGGGGCGGGAATTCCAAATACTGCGAGGCCGAGAAGGACATCGGCACCACGACCAATGTCGGCAAAGTAAGAAATGCCAGCACAACTGCCGCCAGAGCGTACAGCCAGAGGCGGGAGCCATGGGTGACCTGTGTTGCAGAGGCTGGTCGGGAAAGCCACCTCATGGTGCATGGCCTGCGCCCGCTATGCGGCTCAAACCAAGCAGCCGGGCCGCAGCGTAGACAACAATCAGCGTCAGCGTCAGCAGCACGACTCCAAGCGCGCTGGCGGCACCCCAGTTGAAGAAAATTTCGATGTCGTTGGCGATCCGGTTCGAGACCATGCTGACCTTGCCACCGCCGAGAACCGCAGGGGTCACGTAGAAGCCGAGGCTCAAGATGAAGACGATGAGCGCTCCGGCCATGAGGCCCGGCAAAGAAAGCGGAAAATACACGGACCAGAACGCACGCGCGGGGCTGGCACCGAGATTGGCCGCGGCATTCATGAGGCTGCCATCGATCGATTTCATGGTGCCGTAGACCGGAAGGATCAGGAAAGGCAGCATGATATGGACCGTGCCGATCAGCGTGCCGCTGAAATTGTGCACGAGCGCCAGCGGTTCCGACCACCAACCGTGGGCGATACCCCATTTGTTGATCAGCCCCTGCCTCTGCAGAAGCACCAGCCACGCGTAGGTGCGCACCAGCAGCGAAGTCCAAAAGGGCAACAGAACCGCTATCAGGCAAAGGCTGGCGGCGCGGCGTGGTAGTTGCGCGAGCACATAGGCCAATGGGTAGCCGAGAGCGATGGCGATGGCCGTCGTCAGCAAGCTGATTTCGAACGTCACGATGAAGTTGCGGCGGTAGGACGGCTGCTCGAGCAAGCGGCGATAGTGTTCGAGGCTGAAGGTTCCATCGTCGGCAAGCAAAGACAGGGAGAACAACCACACGATGGGAGCAATCATGATGATCGTCACCAACGACAGCGCCGGAGCGGTCAGTCCGAGCATGATCCAGCGTTCGCGCCGCGCATCGAGGGCCAGTCCGGCCGCATTGGGAGCGGACAATGTCGGGTCTTTGCTATGCGCGCGCACCTGCTCACCCTCCGTCAGCGGGAAGGATGATGGCATCCCCGGCGCCGAGACCCAGACGGATCGGGTTGCCGATGCCCGGCACCTTCGCCACCCCCGCTTCATTGGAGGGGCCGCGGACGCTGATCGCTGAGCCGTCCCCGAGCCTCACGTGCAGCAGGAGGGTATCGCCCTGGAAGACCATGTTCGTCACGACACCATCAAGGACGTTTGCTGCGACCGGTTCGTTCTGGTCCAGAATGCGCAGGCGCTCGGGCCTGAGCATCAGCTGGCAGCGTCCCTCCACGGCCGGCATGTTGCGCACCTCAATGGTCCGCCCCGCGAAGCGGCACTGCCCCGCCGCGACGTCAACGTTGAGGAATGCCGATTCGCCGATGAACTCGGCCACGAACCGGTTGGCGGGCCGGTCATAGATGCGGCGCGGGGCATCCAACTGCATGACCTTGCCGTGATTGATGACGGCAATGCGATCCGACATGGTCAGCGCCTCGCGCTGATCGTGCGTGACGTAAATCGTGGTCGTTCCCAGTCGCTCGTGGAGTCGGCGTAGCTCGAGTTGCATGGCCTCGCGCAACTGCTTGTCCAACGCTGACAGCGGCTCATCCATCAGCACGATGCGCGGTTCAAAAACGATGGCGCGGGCGAGTGCGACCCTCTGGCGCTGCCCTCCAGACAGCTGATCGATGTGCCGCACGCCGTAGCCACCGAGCTGCACGAGCTCGAGGGCGCTCGCGACGCGGCGGGCAATCTCCTCACTCCGGACGCCACGCAACTTGAGCGGAAAGGCGATGTTGGCCGCCACATCCATGTGCGGAAAAAGGGCATAGTTCTGAAACACCATGCCCACGTTGCGCTTGTGCGGCGCCAGGCGAACGACCTCCTGGGTGCCGAACCGCACGCTGCCCGAATCCGGTCGCACGAAGCCGGCCAGGACCATCAGCAAGGTGGTCTTTCCCGACCCCGACGGCCCGAGCAAAGTGAGGAACTCGCCGCTTTTCACGTCGAGATCGACATGGTCAAGCGCGTGCACGGCGCCATAAGCCTTGGTGAGCTGGCGAACCGCGATCGGCAGCGATGCGCTCTCACCCATTCGTGAGCTCCGGTGCAGTCAGTGGCAAGGCGCTGGAGCGCACGTACTTGGCCGGCTTGCGGCCCATAAGAGAGGTATTCAGCGACTACTCCGTTAGCATGTTCTGATACGCAGCGGACGCATCCGCTTCCGATTTGATGTACCAGGCGAGGTTGACCGGCAACTGCTTGGCGACGTTGTCGGGATGGGACGGCAGCAGCTTGGCATAGGCCGCATCGATGGTGCCAAGGTCATAGGCCCTCTTGTTGGTCGGCCCGTACGTAATGTATTTCGTAAACTCGGCCTGATACTGGGGCTTGCTGATCTCGGCCACGAACCGCATGGCGAGGTCCTTGTTCGGTGCGCCCTTGGGTATGGCATAGGCGTCATAGTCGAGCAGGGCCTGGTTGAAGGTATAAGCGACTTTTGCACCGTCCTTCGCGGCGACGTCGAAGCGCCCGTTCCACCCGGTGACCATATCGACCTCGCCATCCTTCATGAGCTGGGCGTGCTGAGCGCCGGAGGCCCACCATACGGCAATATTGGGCTTGAGCTCCTTGATCTTGGCGATCGCGCGCGCGACGCCGGCGGGCGAGGAAAGGACTTCATAAACTTTGTCGGGCGGCACACCATCCGCCATCAGCGCCGGTTCGAGCGCGCCGGCCACACCCTTTCTGTAAGCTCTCTTGCCCGGAAATTTCTTCACGTCCCAGAAGTCGGCCCAGCTCTGCGGACCCTTCTCGCCGTAGGTCTTCGTGTTCCATGCAAGCACCGTCGAGAACACGTCGCCACCGACAAAATGCTCCTCCGCCATTCCTGGAAAGAAGGTGGACGTGTCTATCACCTTGTAGTCGAGCTTCTCGAGAATGCCCTCCGCACCGGCGCGTGCCGCGCTGCCGGAACCGCTGGTCACCACGTCCCACGTCACGGCGCCCGCCTTCACCTTCAAACGCAGGTCGGCGATGCCGGTGTAGGTCTCCTCCTTGAGGGTAATGCCGAGTGCCTTCGCGGCGGGCTGGAAGAGCGCCTTGCTCTGCCCCTCCTGGTAGGATCCTCCGAACGACACGACGGTCAGCTGGCCACCTGACTGGGCGAGCACCTTTGAGCCACCTGCATGAAGCGCCAATCCGGCCGATCCGGCGGCGAGGAGCACATCTCTGCGTGACGGGGTCTTCATGTTGCTCTCCTTTTGCATGTGGTCGATTGGATCATTCGCCGCCGGCTGTGCACAGGCCTGGATCAGGGCGCCTCGCTGATCTGATAGCGAGCCTTCTCGAGCCAGGTAGGATTGATCTCGACGCCCCAGCCCGGCTCGCTCGGTATCGTCACCATGCCTCCCTCCACCCCATAGGGATCGCGCACAAACAGGCCTTCCTGCCAGGGATAGTAATCCCGTCCCTCGATCGACAGCTCGAGATACTTGCCGGCGTTGGGAATGGCGCCGAGCAGATGCATCGTGAACAGGGTCACCAACGACAGGTTGGCGCTGTGCGGCGTGCATGGCATGTCTGCGGCCTGCGCCATGGCTGCGACGCGCAGCGCACGCGAGATGCCCCCGACGTAGCAGACGTCGGGCTGAACGATATCGACGGCTTGCATCTCGATCATGCGTCGCCAGACGGGCAGCAAGCAATCCTGCTCACCGCCCGTGACGTCGATGTCGAGAGCGTCGCGAACGGCCTTGGTCTGTTCGAGTTCCCAGTAGGGACAGGGCTCCTCGAAATGACTGATGCCGTGGTCCGTTAGCAGGCGCCCGACTTCGATGGCGCGCTTGGGGGAAAAGCCGCTGTTGGCGTCGGCGAGGAGCGTAACCTTGTCGCCCAACGCCTTCCGCATCGCCGGAACGATCTGCTCCGTACGCCCGGGCCACTCGTCGACATCATGCCCGCATTCGGCGCCGACACGGAATTTGAACGCATCGAACCCGACCGCATCGCGCAAGCGGCGCAAGCGCTTGGCCTCGTCATCCGCCGTAATGTCGCGCTTCATAGATGATGCGTAGGCGCGTATGCGTCGCGGTCGGCCGCCAAGCAGCTCGCAAACGCTCTTTCCCTCCCGCTTGCCGCGCAGGTCCCACAGCGCCGTATCCAGACCGCCCATGGCGCGACAAATGTAGGAGCCCGGAAACTTGAGTTCACGCTCCTGGATGGTGTCGAGCAGGGCTCCGATATCGTCGGTGTCCCGTCCGAGCGACCAGGGCGCCACCTGCCGATGCAGCACCAGAGCGGAGATATCCGCGTTGTAGGTCGAGACCTGCCCCCAGCCCTGCGCCCCGTCTTCCTCGGTTACGCGCACGAAGCCGACGAACGGATCGCAGAACGTTTCGATGCACTTGATCTTCATCGCGGCAGCCTGCGCGCATAAGG
>Ga0075431_100005214_pt1 | contig 12802 bp, 14 predicted proteins | sample RhiMetdeltSRZDD5_FD_75297 | JGI IMG/M metagenome (GOLD analysis project Ga0075431, IMG submission 75297) | Populus rhizosphere microbial communities from Tennessee, USA - Rhizosphere MetaG P. deltoides SRZDD5 | ecosystem: Host-associated > Plants > Roots > Rhizosphere > Soil | place: USA... | reverse complement strand
ATAAGTTGAAAATAAAAAACGAATATCCTGATCTCCTCAACTATCTATATAACAACAGTGAACTAGTGAATGTGATTGTGAACTTTGCCAGGGGTGCCAAAGCGAAGAGGTTCAATAATACGACCCAGCTGATGAAGAAACCGGGCGACCTTGGGGTGCTCGAGATGAGTAACCAGCAAAAAAAACATAAACTCGATCAGCAATATAAATACCTGCCTGGATATGCTGAACGACTGGCGGCGTTGATCGATACATGTAAGCAAAACGGCATCCTGCCGGTATTTTTGACGCAGCCGTGCCTTTATGGTTACGGTACAGACAGTATTACAGGCGTAAACCTGGCAACGGCTAAAGTTGAAGATGGAATGAACGGTGCCCTGTTAGCTGACTTGCTGGATCTGTACAATAATAAAGTTAAAGAAGTTTGCAGAAGCCGTGCTGCTCCTGTGATAGATTTGGCTGCCCTGTTGCCAAAAAACAGTTTATATTATTACGACCAGACACATTACACAAACGAAGGCGCGGCAGTCGTGGCAAAAGTGGTTGGCGAAAAAATGAAACGCATACTTCAAGGAAGATATTAACTTCAACAAAATGATTGCCTGGTATGAAAATGCTAAGATTAACAATCATGGCTGTCGCTGCCATCGCTTTACTTAGAATACTCATTTATATTCTAGACAAAACTTCGCCATCAAGTGCAGTATTTCACAGGCAGTTCCTGTTTTCGTTGCAACTGCTTGTAGTGTTATGGTTCGTAGTGAGCTTATTGCTGATCATTTTCAAGGTAAGCAAATCATGGGTTGCCGGATTTTTACCAATATTGATCGTAATGCTAGTACTGGGGGTCGACATACTTTACAGTTTCTGGATGGAAAACCCACGAAAAATCCCCCGTTTTTTAAGGAATGAATTCAAAAGTTATTATTCGTCGTTTGAAAGGAATATAATCGACTTCGAGCCATGTTCTGTTTATGACTCTGCTTATTCGTATAGATTAATTCCGGGACTCGCGTTTACTTTCGGCAATATAGAATACAAGAACAATTATGTTGTAAACAGTGAATCTTTGAGGGATGAAGAAGAAGCGATGTCGGGACCGCAGATCGTTTGCCTGGGTAATTCGTATACTCTCGGAATCGGTGCAGAACAAAATGCTACATTTCCGGAACTCATAGCTTCAAAGACGGGAAAAACTGTCCTCAATACCGCCAATTCATCATACGGTACGGTAAGAGAACTGAAAAGACTGGTCAATGCAGACACGTCATACCTGGAATATGTTGTAATACAGTATTCGAAATATGATGTATACGAAAATTCTGCTTTTGTGAACAACAGGCAATATCTGAGGATTGCGTCGGACAGCGGATACAGGAATGCAGTAAGACAATACAAGTGGAGGAAAGAATACTTTCCCGGCAAATATGCGGTTACGATAGGGTATGATTATCTAAAAGGAATAGCAAGAAAGATAAAAAGACCCAAATATTTTTTATCAGGTGATACGGACAGCTCCGCCAATTATTTTCTAAAGGTGATCGACAGATACAACCTCGGACCAAATCTGAAGATCATTGTCACCGAAATCAATGATTACAACGATATGGACAGCGGGTTTCTTCAGGCTGTTGATTCGCTTTTACAAATCCCGGAATTTGCACGCCTTAAGGGCAGGGTAAGAACAGTTAGTGTTTCCGATTTACTCACCCGCGACGATTACTTTGTTATAGACTCACATCTTCGGCCTTCAGGACATGCAAAAGTTGCAGATAGAATTTCATATGTAATCAGGCAGGATACTTCGGCAGTGCAACAGCAGCCCATGTAAATGAAATGAGTATGTTTAAGATAGTTGTACTTGTTGTATTTGTTGCCATTTCGTTTATACTTTTTTCACCATCTACTGGAAGGATATTTTTATCCGACGATTATTGTACGCTACTTCATCTTATAGTAAATGATAGCATACTGATGCCTTCCTTTTTCAGGCCTGTTGGCGATCTTACCTTAAGATGGACATACCAGCTTGCCGGATTGGATCCTTTTTATTTTTATGTTGTCAATATCATTCTACATGCAATAAATAGTTTCCTTATTTACTTTTTTTGCAGGATCTGGTATGGAGATGACAGTAGAGCTCATTTGTTTTCTATCGTTGCGGGATTGATATTCCTGACGTATCCTTCACATTCGGAAGCAATTCTATGGGCAATAGGGAGAGGCGTATCTCTTGCTACATTTTTCTCGCTGCTGGCGATGATCATATTTATCAGCAAACTGAACAGTGTTGTTAAGTATCTGCTGGTTTGTTTGTTTTACTTTGGCGCCCTTGCATGCTACGAAAGTGCATTGCTATTACCATTCGTATTATTCACCTTGATGTTCCGTTCTTCAAAAAAACAGCATATCGTATGGTCGCTGCTATTGCTTGCAACGCTATTTATTCATTTATTCCTGAGATACGTTTATACCGGCGGAGTATGGCAGGCGTATAACAGCGTAATCTTTGCCCGGGACATCATTCAATACCTGTCGACTTTTATAAAGATCATTTTGCGTTTATTCATTCCTCCTTTCAACCATCCATTGCTATTCGCGATTATTGGTGGTGGTATTTTACTGGGATTTGTTTTTCTTTTATATAATAACAGGAAGAGATTAGCGAAGGATGACCTGTTTGCCCGAACGTTTGTAATGTGCATTACAGGATTGCTGGTAACGATACTTGTATCAATTTCATTCGGGATGAGTACAAGAACATCGGAGGGTGACCGGTTGGCATATCTTCCATCGGTTTTTTATGCGATCATGGTTTCATTACTGATAACTTCTATTTTTAGAGGCGCGCGTTCGGTTACTGTTGCTGTGGCCGTGGTGCTTGTGTTTCAGACGTTCTTTTTATTATTGAATCAGAAGAATTGGAATCGTGCATCAGAATATGCTGTGAAAATTATAAACCGTATCAGGGAGCATAGGCAACGTCCGTTATATATTGTCAATCTGCCTTCTGACTACAAGGGAGCATATGTATTCAGGAATTGCCTTCCAGAGGCGCTGTTAATTAATAAAATCGATTCTACAGGTGTTCGCGTAGTTAATGTGGTACCGTCGACCGAATTTGAAAAGGGAAGGCTTACGATTGTTCGGGAAAAGCAGGGAGAAAATATTTTTATCTGGCCGAACACCCTGCTTGAAGTAAAAAACGGAAAGGTTGTAAGAATAAACGGCGACTCAACCGTTAAAAATTCAATTGAGTTAAGTGCTATTCTATATTGGAACAAACACGACCTGGTTCCACTTGAGAACTGACTACTTCAATTCCAGGTGGCGCTGAATATACTTGCCGATTACGTCAAATTCCAGGTTCACGACAGTATTTACTTTTACGTCTTTCATGTTTGTGTGGTCGGCAGTGTAGGGGATAATAGTAACTGTAAACTCATTTTGAGTGATATCGAAGCAGGTGAGGCTGATACCGTTTACGCAAACAGATCCTTTTTCAATTATGAGCGATGAAAATGTTAACGGATAACTGAACCGGTATTCAGTGCTGCCATTTTTGGTGACGATCTGAACACAGGGGCCTGTGGTGTCTACATGTCCCTGCACGAGATGACCATCCAGGCGTCCGTTCATCTGCATGCATCTTTCCAGGTTAACTAAGTCGCCGACATGCAGGTTCTTTAGGTTGGTTTTTTTAAGGGTTTCGTCGACTGCGGTAACGCGGTGCTGGTTATCTGTAACCTGCTCAACGGTAAGGCAGGCGCCGTTGTGTGAAAGGCTCTGGTCGGGATTCAGGTCGCCTGAGATGGTTGAAGAGATCCAGAAAATCCGTCCGGAACCTTCATCTGCAATGGATTCCACGCGCCCGAGGGCCTCAATAATGCCTGTAAACATGCTTGCAAAAATGCAGATAATTTGATAAAACTTATTATCTTTGCAATCCCGAAAAAATAAAAGGGGTATTTAATTTATGCTGATCATCGATTCAAAGGATTGCGAAAATATTGACAAGGCGCTGAAAAAGTATAAGAAGAAGTTTGAGAAAGCAAAGATTCTGTTGCAGTTAAGGGAGCGTCAGTCATTTACCAAGCCTTCTGTAAAACGTCGCGGCGAGGTGCTTAAAGCAATCTACAAACAGAAAGTTGCTTCGGGCGAGATAGAATCTTAATCTTCTCCAATAAATATATTGTACAGGCTACCGCGAGGTGGCCTTTTTGTTTTGAGGGTGTTATATATAGTGGTAATTTCACAAGGCAGCTATGCAGCAGATCCTTTCATCCGAAATATCCTCATTTACCGACCATCTTAAATTCGAAAAACGGTATTCGGTGCACACCGTAAGGTCGTACCACGACGATCTCATCCAGTTCAGGGATTACCTGGTAATATCATTCGGATCAATTACCGTTCAGGAGATTTCAGCTACGATGGTGCGAAGCTGGCTCGCTTCCCTGAAAAACGATGGGATAGGTTCCAGGAGCATAAACAGAAAGATATCTACACTAAAGTCGTTTTTCAAGTACATTATAAGAACGGGGGGTCTCAGTAAAAATCCGCTCACGGGTATAGTTTCACCCAAAGTGTCGAAGCGGTTGCCAGTCTTTGTAGAAGAGCGGGATATGAACACATTGTTCAGTCATGTTGAGTTTGATGAAGGATGGAACGGCCGGACGGGAAGACTGGCGATGCAGATGTTGTATGAATTGGGGCTCAGGTTGTCGGAGCTGGTGAATTGCCGGGAATCGCAGATTGACATTGGAAACAGGCAGATCAAGATACTTGGGAAGGGTAACAAGGAGAGGATAATTCCGGTTAACGCAACGTTACTGGCCAGCATTAGGGAGTACATAAAGAAAAAGCCGGCGGAATTTGAGGTATGTGACCGCAATTACCTGCTGGTGAATGATAAAGGCAAAAAGCTTTACCCGAAGTATGTTTACAGGCTGACGACAAAATTTTTGCCGGAAGTGACGACGGTCAAGAAGAAGAGTCCACACATATTCAGGCACAGCTTTGCCACTCATTTGATGAATAATGGCGCCGAGCTGAACGCAGTGAAGGAGCTATTGGGCCATGCCAGTCTGGCTGCGACACAGGTGTACACGCATAACACGATTGAGAAGCTGAAAAACGTTCATAAGAAAGCTCACCCGAGGGGTTAAAGTGCGTGCTGTTAATGCCTGATTAAAGGTCAGGTGGCTAACACAAAAAGTGGTGGTTTTTGTTGGCAAAAGTGCCTTGCGTGTTGTATCTTCATAAGCCCACCATGTAGTTCTTTACAATATTGTTTCACTGTTTAAAATAAGCGATGTTATGAACGTAAACATTCAAACTGTGAAGTTCAATCCAGATGTGAAATTAACAGAGTTCGTTAACCGAAAACTGGAGAAGCTTCAAACTTTTCACGACAGAATAATCAAAGTTGATGTTTTCCTTAAATTAGACAACGTAGTACACACGATCAAAGATAAAGTCGCTGAGATCAGGGTACAGATTCCGAGGTACCAGTTCTTTGTAAAATGTTCATCAAAATCATTCGAAGAGTCGTTCGACAATGCACTTGAATCACTCGTAACCCAGATAAAAAGAAAAAAAGAAAAACAAGTTGCTTAACTGATACAACCGATAATGACTACTGATAAAAAAATTTATAATTAAACCTCCGCCAGGAGGTTTTTTCATTTTAACATGGCGGGTCAAAAATTTCTTTTTCAAAATTTTTCGATTTAACAAATTCGTTTACCTTTGCCTTCCCAAAAAATCTGGGTAACTGTGGTTTTCGGGAGATCTTTAAAGATTTGGAGTTCAATTTTTTACCGTAAAGAAAAATCGCCAGAGTAGCTCAGTTGGTAGAGCAGCTGATTTGTAATCAGCTGGTCGGGGGTTCGAGTCCCTTCTCTGGCTCTGTGAGGGGCAAGTAGCCAAGTGGCCAACGGCAACAGACTGTAAATCTGTCCTCTTCGGAGTTCGGTGGTTCGAATCCATCCTTGCCCACAAAGGGCACCGTAGCGTTGGCGTAGGTGCCTGCAGTTATTTATGTAGAGATTGAAACAAGTTCTTTAAATAAAACCCACCTTCGCAAAAGCATCGGTGGTCTAATCGCGGGAGTAGCTCAGTTGGTAGAGCGACAGCCTTCCAAGCTGTAGGTCGCGGGTTCGAACCTCGTCTCCCGCTCATTCAAGTGAAGCTGCTGCTGGGTTTTTGCCGTTGTAGCTCAGTGGTAGAGCACTTCCTTGGTAGGGAAGAGGTCGTGAGTTCGATCCTCACTAACGGCTCGACGAGGAGAGGAGAAAGAGAAAGAGTAAGAGAAAGAGAAAGAGACATATAATAATAACACCCACTATTAAAAAACACATATAATGTCAAAAGAGACTTTTAAGAGGGACAAACCACACGTTAACGTTGGTACCATTGGTCACGTTGACCATGGAAAAACTACTTTGACTGCAGCTATTACGAGCATTCTTGCCTCGAGAGGTATGGCGCAGGCAAAAAAATATGATGAAATCGATGCTGCTCCCGAAGAAAAGGAGAGGGGTATCACTATCAATACCGCACACGTTGAATACCAGACGGCAAATCGTCACTACGCACACGTTGACTGTCCTGGTCACGCTGACTATGTGAAAAACATGATCACAGGTGCTGCGCAGATGGACGGTGCAATCCTGGTGGTAGCTGCGACCGATGGTCCGATGCCACAAACAAAGGAGCACATCCTTCTTGCACGCCAGGTGGGTGTTCCCCGCATCGTGGTGTTCATGAATAAGGTAGACCTTGTTGATGACGCCGAGCTGCTTGAGCTTGTTGAAATGGAAATCCGCGAACTTCTTACATCATATGGATTCGACGGCGACAATACACCTATTATTAAGGGATCTGCAACAGGTGCCCTTGCAGGTGAAGACAAGTGGGTGAAAGCAATCGATGAGCTGATGGACGCTGTGGATACATATATCCCGCTGCCTCCTCGTCCGGTTGACCAGCCATTCCTGATGAGTGTTGAAGACGTGTTCTCTATCACTGGTCGTGGAACAGTTGCTACGGGCCGTATCGAAAGGGGCCGAATTAAAGTGGGTGAAGCCATCGAAATTGTGGGTCTTCAGGATGCACCTCTTGCTTCAACAGTAACAGGTGTTGAAATGTTCCGCAAACTTCTCGATCAGGGTGAAGCGGGTGACAATGCAGGACTTCTGCTTCGTGGTATTGAAAAGAACCAGGTGCGCAGAGGAATGGTACTTTGCAAACCCGGATCAATCACTCCACACACTGAATTCAAAGGTGAAGTGTACGTATTGAGCAAAGAAGAAGGTGGACGTCACACTCCATTCTTTAATAAATATCGTCCGCAGTTCTACTTCCGTACAACAGACGTTACTGGTGAAGTTGAACTGAATGCAGGCACTGAAATGGTGATGCCAGGTGATAACACCAGCCTTACCGTTAAGCTGATCCAACCCATCGCGATGGAGAAAGGACTTAAGTTCGCTATCCGTGAAGGTGGACGCACAGTAGGTGCGGGACAGGTTACTGAAATTCTGAAGTAAAATAGCCGGCGCCGGAGTATAAACCAGGTGTTTTACAAAGGCTTTACAAATGGATTGGCTATATTTGTAAATATTACTAAAAGCTGTTTCGCTCCGTGCGGAATAGCTTTTAGCCTTTTAACCGCCCATAGGCGGCGAAAATACGGGCATAGTTCAATGGTAGAATAGAGGTCTCCAAAACCTTTGATCAGGGTTCGAATCCTTGTGCCCGTGCAGCGTAAATCAGAAAATGATATTAACGATGAACAAAGTGACAACATATTTCAGGGAATCATATAAGGAACTGCTCGAGAAAGTGAGTTGGCCTACCTGGACGCAATTACAGCAGTCAACACTCATCGTGCTGGTTGCAACACTGCTGATCACAGCGATTGTATGGGTAATGGACCTGGTGGCGCAGTCGGGCCTGAAATTAATTTATTCATTCTTTGCATAATGGAAAATCAAGCAATACATCAAGAGCCTGCCGTACCACAGAAAGAAACGAAATGGTATGTGCTCCGAGTGGTGAGCGGCAAGGAACGTAAAGTGAAAGAATATCTCGACAAGGAGATATCTCGTGGCGGATGGGGTGAAGTGGTAAAACAGGTGTTTCTACCCGTGGAAAAAGTTTACAAAGTGCAGAACGGAAAGAAAGTAATGCGCGAAAGAAACTATTATCCGGGATACGTGATGATAGAAGTTATAGAAGGTAAATTATCTGACGACCTCCGCGACGCAATCAAGAATACAACAAATGTTATTCATTTTCTTGGCAAAGACGATCCTATCGCGCTTCGAAAAGCCGAAGTAAACAAGATGCTTGGCAAGATGGATGAAATGGCAGAAGCTGGTGGCGTGAGCATGAGTGAGCCATTCATTGTTGGTGAAACTATCAAGATCATCGAAGGACCATTTAATGATTTCAACGGAATCATCGAAGAAGTTAACGATGAAAAGAAAAAGCTTAAGGTAACAGTGAAAATATTTGGCCGTTCTACTCCTGTAGAGCTGAATTACATGCAGGTTGAAAAACTTGCATAGCAGAAAGAATGGCCTGTATCACAGAGAGCGATACCTAAAAGAAAAGCCTCCCGATAAGATCAGGAGGCTTTTTCTATATTGAAAGAAATGTTATGCATTTTCATTCATTCCACCCATTGCGCCGGTATCGCTTGATGGCATTGAGCTTCCTGACGATTCACTCATAGAAGATGAGCTGTCGCTGCCGGAAGAAGCTGGTTTTGATACTGATTTCGGACGGCTTGCAGGTCTCGCCTTTTTAGGAGCTGCTTTCTTTGCTGCTTTTTTTGCAGATTTTTTAGCTGCTTTTTTCCTGGGAGCTGCTTTGCGCGCCGCTTTTTTTGCACCGCCTTTACGGGCACCTTTTTTGGCCGATTTTTTAGGTGCTTTTCTGGCTGCTTTTTTTGCTGCTTTTTTCTTGCCGCCTTTTTTAGCTGCTGATTTTCGGGCTCCGCCGGCTCTTCTGCTGGATGATTTTTTTGCGGCTTTTTTAGCAGACTTTTTCTTTGCTTTGGCCATAAGTGAATGTGTTTTTGTTATTGGTAAAATTTAATTGCGTTAGTAAAACATAAACTTAAGTAAAAGCTACGTAGAATAATTTAAAAAATAAAAATCTTATAAAATAATTTCGCTATCTTTGCGACCCCCAAATAAGAATTCAAATTCTTTTTAGGATTGGGAGTTCCGGTTAAATGCCGGAACGCTAACACCAAAAAATAAGAAATATGGCAAAAGAGATCAGCGGCTTTGTTAAGCTGCAGGTGAAAGGAGGTCAGGCAAACCCTGCACCACCAGTAGGTCCGGCGCTCGGTTCAAAGGGTGTGAACATTATGGAATTCTGTAAGCAGTTCAACGCCCGCACACAGGACAAGCCCGGCAAGGTTCTTCCCGTAGTCATCACCGTTTATTCCGACAAATCTTTCGATTTTATCATTAAAACAGCTCCGGCTGCAGTACAATTACTCGAAGCTGCCAAGTTGCAGAGCGGTTCTAAGGAACCAAATCGCAGCAAGGTGGGCAAGGTAAACTGGTCGCAGGTAGAAGCGATCGCCAGGGACAAAATGAGCGATCTCAACTGCTTTACCGTAGAAAGCGCCATGAAAATGGTTGCAGGTACTGCACGCAGCATGGGCATAACCGTTGACGGTACTGCTCCATGGCAAAAAAATTAAAATCGTTAAGGATAAAATTGAACGACAATGAAACTTCCTAAAAAAAGAAAAGCGGTAGAATCCAAAGTAGACAAGAACAAGATGTATTCTCTTAAGGAAGCGTCTTCGCTTGTAAAGGATGTGAATACAACAAAGTTTGACGCCTCTGTGGATCTGCATATACGCCTGGGCGTTGACCCCAAAAAAGCTGACCAGGCTATCAGGGGTACAGTGAGCCTTCCTCATGGAACCGGTAAAACGAAAAGGGTTCTTGTGCTGTGCACCCCCGACAAAGAAGCTGAGGCAAAAGCTGCGGGTGCAGACTATGTAGGACTTGACGAATTTGTTCAGAAAATAGAGGGTGGATGGGTAGATGTTGACGTTATTGTTGCCACTCCATCTGTAATGCCTAAAATTGGTAAACTGGGTAAGATACTCGGTCCGCGTAACCTTATGCCGAACCCGAAAACCGGAACAGTTACTAATGACGTGGCTGCAGCAGTGAATGAGGTGAAAGGCGGTAAAATCGCATTTAAGGTTGATAAAGCCGGAATTATTCACGCGTCTATCGGCCGTGTGAGCTTTACTCCCGAAAAAATCACCGAAAACAGCCATGAGCTGATCAATGCGATCGTCAGGGCGAAGCCTTCTTCAGCCAAGGGAACATATCTGAGAAGCGTATTCATGGCAAGTTCTATGAGCCCGGGAATAGCTGTTGACACCAAATCATTAATGAACTGATCAAACTATTAGTCATGACCAAGCAAGAAAAAAATGAAGTGATTGATGTGCTGAAAGAGAAATTCGGACAGTACAACAATTTCTATATAACGAATACAGAGGCGCTTTCAGTTGAGCAGGTGAACAAGCTGCGCGGCATTTGTTTCAGCAAGAAAGTTGAAATGAAAGTGGCAAAGAATACACTTATCAGAAAAGCGCTTGAATCTATCAACAATGAACGCTTTTCAAACGTATACGATTCACTGCACGGCGTAACGGCCCTGCTGTTCTCTGAAAATCCGAAAGAGCCGGCGGTTATCATCAGCAATTTCCGCAAGGAACGTGGCGATAGCGGCAAGCCGGAGCTGAAAGCGGCATTTATCGATGGAGATGTTTACACCGGCGACAACCAGCTGAAATCTCTTACGACACTTAAGAGCAAGAATGATCTTATTGGTGAGATCATCGGATTGCTGCAATCGCCTGCAAAAAATGTTATCAGCGGTCTTAACGCCGGTAGCAAGCTGGCAGGACTGTTGAAGGCGTTGGAAGAAAGGGCGGCGAAAGAGTCTTAGACGAGAAACGAGAGTCGAGAATCGATAGTCGAAAATTACTCTCGACTCTCGACTCCCGAAAAATAAAAAGCCTCGGGCAGGCTCTAAACTCCCGCAATTTTTTTAAACCTTCCGACGGATCCGCCAATAGCGGGCGTGAAGCCGGAAAAAATTAAACAATCATGGCAGATTTAAAAGCATTCGCAGAACAGTTGGTTAACCTGACTGTTAAAGAAGTAAACGAATTAGCAACAATCCTGAAGGACGAGTATGGTATCGAACCAGCTGCCGCAGCTGTAGCTGTTGCAGGTCCCGCAACCGCTGGCGCTGCTCCGGCTGCTGAGGAAAAAACATCATTCAACGTAGTTCTGAAGAGCGGCGGCGCTAATAAGCTCAACGTGGTTAAGATCGTTAAAGACCTCACCGGACTTGGACTGAAAGAAGCTAAGGACCTCGTTGACCAGGCTCCAAAACCAATCAAGGAAGGTGTTAGCAAGGCTGACGCCGACGCGATGGTTGCCAAGCTTAAGGAAGCTGGTGCTGAAGTTGAGATTCAGTAATTCTGAATTGCTTCTTAACGTATATTTGAACCCCGGATTTTTTCCGGGGTTTTTTGCAAAAAAGGACGAAAATCATTACCTTTGCCGTCCAAATTTCACAAAAAAATTGTAGACGTAAGTTATCAACGATCGTAATAACATAGCTTACTGAATTGTATTACAGGGAATTAGCAACTGGTTCCCATGTGATATTTTTTTGTCTATATAGGTGTCGTACGAACTATTAAACCGGCTTTAAAACATATGTCTTCAACCAAATTGCAAAACAGGGTCAACTTCGGAAAAACCAAGAACCTCGCAGAAGCTCCTGACCTGCTTGAAGTCCAGATACAATCATTTAAAGAATTCTTTCAGCTGGAGACAACTCCGGACAAAAGGAATATTGAAGGGTTGTTCAAGGTATTCAAGGAGAATTTTCCTATCACAGATACCCGAAACATCTTCATGCTGGAATTTCTGGATTACTTCATAGATCCTCCACGCTACACCATCGAAGAATGTATGGAGCGCGGTTTAACTTATGCTGTTCCGCTTAAAGCAAAGCTCAGGCTCAGCTGTAACGACGAAGAGCATGTGGACTTCCAGACAATCGTACAGGATGTGTTCCTGGGTAACATTCCATATATGACGCCGAGAGGCACATTTGTGATCAACGGCGCAGAACGCGTTGTAGTTTCACAGCTTCACCGTTCACCAGGCGTATTCTTCGGACAGTCAATACATCCCAACGGTACCAAGATTTACTCTGCCCGTGTTATCCCCTTCAAGGGAGCATGGATGGAGTTCGCTACAGACATTAACAATGTTATGTATGCGTACATTGACCGCAAAAAGAAATTCCCGGTAACAACACTCCTGCGTTCTATTGGATTCGAAACAGACAAGGATATTCTTGAACTATTCGGCATGGCCGATGAAGTGAAAGCTGAAAAGAAACCGCTTCAGAAATTTATAGGCAAGCGGCTCGCTGCACGCGTTCTCAGAACCTGGGTGGAAGACTTCGTTGATGAAGACACCGGGGAGGTTGTATCAATCGAACGTAACGAGATCGTTCTCGAGCGCGACACTGTTCTTGATGAAGAAGCCATCGAAATGGTTTCTGAAATGGATGTGAAAAGCGTTTTCATCCAGAAAGAAGATGTTGGCGGCGACTACGCGATCATCTACAATACACTTAACAAGGATACTTCCAACTCTGAACTGGAAGCAGTTCAGCATATTTACCGCCAACTGCGCGGCGCCGATGCACCGGATAACGAAAC
>Ga0075431_100005208_pt1 | contig 12809 bp, 8 predicted proteins | sample RhiMetdeltSRZDD5_FD_75297 | JGI IMG/M metagenome (GOLD analysis project Ga0075431, IMG submission 75297) | Populus rhizosphere microbial communities from Tennessee, USA - Rhizosphere MetaG P. deltoides SRZDD5 | ecosystem: Host-associated > Plants > Roots > Rhizosphere > Soil | place: USA... | reverse complement strand
GTTACATGGACGCTGAGCTCGCCGGTTCGCGTGCGGAACAGGTAACCCTCGGCTCCGGCCATGTCGCCCAGGTCCAGTAGCTGATAGAGATCGTAATCCTTCTCGGTGACGGCGTCCTTTTTTATGTAGATCTGCAGCCGCTCGCCGCCCTGGGCCAGATGCGCGAAACCAGCCTTTCCCATGCGGCGGATGGTCTGGATCCGGCCGGCGATCCGTACGACTACCTGGGCGCCCAGCTCTTCGGCGGTCTTGGACGAGTACTCCGACACGATATCGGGGATCGTATGCGAAAAGTCGAACCGCTGGCCGTAGGGACGAAATCCGAGCGCTTCAATTTCGCGGATACGGCGCAGGCGTTGCTCGAGCAGGTCGTCTTCGAGGGACAATGCGATCTCCTAGAGGGAAAAGGCTATTATAGACGAAGCGCCATTGCCCCGATCAATTTCCATCGTCATCCCTGCGTATAACGAAGAGAAGCGGCTGCCTTCGACCCTGGATCGCGTGATCGAATATTTGCACGCGGCGCAATTCGAATTCGCCGAAGTTGTGGTCGTGGATGATGGCTCGCGCGATAGCACGGTGGCGCTTGTCCATGAGTTCTCCCGCCGTAATCCCTGCGTTCGATTGCTTCAAAATCCGGGAAATCGAGGCAAAGGCTATTCGGTGCGGCACGGCATGCTCGAAGCGAAGGGAGAATGGTCGCTGTTCACCGACGCCGATCTTTCCGCGCCGATCGAAGAGCTCGGAAAGCTGCTGATTGCCGTGGACCGAAGCGGCGCCGCAGTCGCCATCGGCTCGCGCGCCATGGACCGTTCGCTGGTTGGCGTTCATCAACCAATTTTCCGCGAGTATGCCGGACGTTTCTTCAACCTGGTGATGCGTACGATCACCGGCCTCCAATTTAAGGATACGCAGTGCGGATTTAAGTTGTTCCGCAGAGACGCAGCGCGCGCCATATTCGAGCGCCAGCAGCTCGAGCGATTTGGATTCGACGCCGAGGTCCTGTTTATTGGAAAACTGCTTGGCTACGAAATGGTCGAGATCCCGGTCCGCTGGAACGACGTGGCAGGCTCGAAGGTCGGAACTCTCGCGGGTCTTGACGGATTTCTCGACCTGCTAAGAATTCGGCGCAACCATTGGGGCGGACGCTACTCCTGACGGAAGGCCTTCAGCGGATTGCGAACTTCGCTTACGTCCTGCTTTTCATCTTTTTCAAAAATTAGCGGGGCACAGATCACAGGCTTGCTGCGGATCTAACGCCCGTGAATCGCCTCAACGGCCAACTTCGCTTGCTGCGCAATAATTCGCAGAAGCGCCACCGCCGGTCCAGTGGGCCGACGGCGATCCTGTTCCCAATTTTGCAAGGTCTTCACACTGACGCCATCAGGTGGGCGAACTCAGACTGCGAAAGGCTGGTTTTTTCTGCGAATCGCTCGCTCCTCTTTCACCACCTTTGCTAGCCGCGCGACCTGCTTTGGCGTTAGATCCGCCATCACATTCTTCGGATAAGCGTAAAGCAACAGAATCAGCTCCACTCAACTTCGAGTATCCGCCAATGGCGGATACTTGACAAATGATGAAGCGCGGATGCCTTACCGCCGGACAATGACTTCGCGCAGTTTATCCCGTGCGAGGAAGAATTTCAGTGAATCGAATTCCTGAAACAGCTTCTCTAGACTCCGATTATTGAAAACCTGCTCCGGCTTCCGATGCCCCCGATCGGCGACTAAGAGAGTTTTGGAATCCTGTATCCGGAAAGCGTACTGAGGCGTTGACTCGATCTTGTCCTGCGCTTGAAATACGGCGAAAAGATAACTGCCGGGCTTGGTGATGCGGAGTAATCGCTGGACCGTCGCCGAAAGCAGCGGAGCGTTCAGATACTCGAGCACATCCCACACCAGCACTCCGTCGAAGCTGGCGTCGGGGTGATTCAGGTTCTGCGTGAGAAACGTATCGAGGCTCAACTGGCCATCGCCATTGGCGGCGAAACGGAGGCTCCGTAGAAAATCTTCGGAGTAAATTCGGTGTCCAAGGTTAGTGATGAAGCTGACGTTGGATTGATTCGCTCCGGCCAAATCCAAGATTGACAGGCCCGACTCTCCCTTGATGTAAGAGAAGAACTGGTCGAGCCCGTTACTATGCCTGGTTTTGAAGTCTTCGGCCCGCAGGGTACGCTCGGTCTCAAGCGCAGAACCCGGCCGCCCGATCGCCGATGAGAATTCGGGCGATCCCGGTTGGGAGCGAAGGATAGCCCGAAGTCTATCGCGTATCAAGACCAGTCCCTACGGATCAGGCTATCGTACAGCGTTGGTCGAGACCGGGGCCGGCTGGCTCTGCGCGCTGGGAGCAGCGGCAGTCTGGACGCGTGGCTGAGCCGGCTTGGGAACATCTACCTTCACGATATCGATACTACCCTTGAAGTACGCGCCATCCTCAATAACGATACGAGCGGTTTTGATATCGCCGATGAGTTTAGCGTCCTTGCGGATATCGATTTTATCCAAGGCTTCCACGTCACCTTCGATGGAACCGAGCACCACGATCTCACGAGCCTTAATGCCGGCCCGGACGCGACCATTCGGACCTACAGTGAGCCGATGATCATTCAATTCAATTGCGCCTTCGATCTCTCCATCCACGATCAGGTCTTCGCGGCTGAGGATCTGGCCCTTAATAGTCACGGATTTCCCGATGCTGGCAGAGCCGCGGGTCGATTCGTATTCCGTGGGTCGTACTGGTGACGTGGACAAAGGTGCCTCCTTCTTTGGTTCGGGTGATACAGGCGCCGCAGGGGCAGCCGCCTTGGGGGTGTATTCTTCTTCTTTCCGTTTGTTATTCCACATTAGGAAACTCTCAAACAAGTCTATAAAGGTTGGCGGGAAATGGCAAACAGGGGAACCGGGTGTCAGGCCCCAACGAATTTCGCGTAAAGACTGCGAGCCAGGCCGGGATCGGTGGTCCCCTTAACGATCGCGCGTCCGTCGGGAAAGATGGTCATCTCATAGGGCTTGCAGAAGAAGCGCAATCCGAACTCGTTTGCGCGAACCTCGCCCAGCGGCAGCAACCTGATTTTTAGCGTCTCAAGGTCCAGCGGACGTCGGCGCTCGTGTATTTGGACGGCGTTGCGACCGCATAGGCTAATAGGCGCGCGGCCCTCGCCGCTGAGGTACGGGAACTCGCCTTTCCCGCAGGCAGGACACTCGGGATCGCGGGCAGGCGCTTGGAGTCGACGCAGAGGGCCGTCCCAGAGATCAAGCGTGGTGATGCGAGGTTCTAGAACTCCCATACTGAGCCACTTGATGGCGTCGGCGACCTGGATTGCGGCGATGGCGGCGGTGATGGAACCGAGAACGCCGGCGGTCTCGCAGGTTGGCTGGGCTCCGCCGGGGGGTTCCGGGTACACGCATCGAAAACAGGGATGATCGCCGGGAAGAATCGGCATGGTCAGTCCGTAACTGCCGACGGCGGCCCCGTAGATCCACGGGATCTTCTTGCTGACCGAGTAGTCGTTGATCAGATAGCGGGTTTCGAAGTTGTCGGTACCGTCAAGAATGAGCGCGGCTTGGCCCAGGAACTCGTCGATGTTCGAAGCGGTGAGGTCATCCACGATAGCGTCCACGCGGACGGCGGAATTCACGCGCGCTAAGCTACGGGCGGCCGCGGCGGCTTTAGGCAAGCCGGCTTCGGCGTCAGCCTCTTCGAATAGCCATTGGCGCTGCAGGTTGCTGGGCTCGACGTAGTCGCGATCGATGATAGTCAGGTGGCCGACGCCGGCGCGAGCGAGGGCTTCGGCGTGAAAACTACCAAGGGCGCCGCATCCCACAATTGCCACATGCGCGTCAAGCAATTTCTGCTGGCCCGCGGCGCCGATTCCGGCGAACAGGATCTGCCGCGAATAGCGCTCGCATTCGGCCGGGTTCATGTCCCCGATGGTAACAAAGCGCTTACTTCGTGCGTAAACTAAGAGGAGATGCTGGCTCGCACGTGGCGCACCGTTTGCCCGATTCTCGTGCTCTGCTGCCTACTCAGCGTCGCGCCTGAGCTTGCCCTGGGTGAACCTGGAGCTTACGAGGGGAAAAAGATTGGCCGTATTCTGTTCGTGCCGCGTGAGCAACCGCTCGATCCGGAGGAGATCCATCGGATTCTGCCGGTCAAGGAGCAAACGCCGCTGCGTCTCGACGACGTGCGGGCAGCGATCGACCGGCTCTACGCCACGGGTACTTACGCCGACATCCAGGTCGACGCCGAATTGAGAAACGACGAAGTCATCCTTCGGTTTATTACGCAGAACAATTGGTTTGTCGGAAAGGTGTCGTTCGAGGGGCAAATCAAGGAGCCACCTAGCGCCGGACAGCTTGTGAACGCGACCCGGCTCCAGTTGGGCGAGCTTGAAACCGATGAAAAGATCCAGCAGGCGCTCAACAACGTCCAGCAGACGTTCGAGAGCAACGGCCTCTATCGTTCCCGCACGCAGCCGCGTTATACGTACGATCCGCCCACCAACCAGGTGCTTGTCGACTTTGTGACCGATGCTGGACCGCGCGCGGATTATAAGAGTCCGACAGTGGTGGGCGAGCCGATCATGCCGGTGGAGAAAGTGGTCGCAGCCACCAAGTGGAAGGGATGGTTTGGTTGGAAGCCGGTCACACATTCGCGCACGCAGAGGGGGTTGCAGAACGTCCGGAAGCAGTATCAGAAGCAGGATCGATTGATGGCGCGCGTGACGCTGGAGAAGCTGGCGTTCGACGAAGAGACGCTGACTGTCCAGCCAACGCTGCGAATTCGGGCGGGTCCGAGGGTTTCAGTCAACACGGTCGGCGCCAAACTGTCGCGCGGGAAACTGCAGCGGCTGATTCCGGTATTCGAGGAGCACACGGTCGACAGGGACCTGCTGGTGGAAGGGCAGCGCAATCTTCGGGATTTTTTCCAGTCTGAGGGATACTTCGAAGTCGAGGTGGAGTTTAAAGAGCAGCGGATCGTAAACGATAAGGCCGACATTGACTACCTGGTGAATCTTGGCAAGCGTCACAAGCTCGTGAAGGTCGAGATCGTCGGCAACCGCTACTTCGACACGCCGACGATTCGCGAGCGGATGTACCTGGAACCGGCGTCGTTTCAGTTCCGGCGCGGCCGATACAGCGAGAGCTATCTTCGCCGCGATGAGGTCACGATCACCAATCTGTACCAGGAGAATGGCTTTCGCGACGTGAAAGTGACGTCGAAGGTGCAGGACGACTACCAGGGCAAGATCGGAAACATCGCGGTGACGATCAGCATCGACGAAGGTCCGCAGTGGCTGATCTCGAACCTGGAGGCTGAGGGCATTAACTCACTGGACAAAGAGCGGATCATCGCGGGGCTAAGCTCTACGCCGGGACAGCCTTTTAGCGAGTTCAGCGTGGCGGTGGACCGCGACAACATCCTTACCGAATATTTTGGTGAAGGATTTCCCAATGCGACTTTCGAATGGAGTTCCACTCCCGGACCAGCTCCGCAGCGGGTGAATCTCAAATTCCAGATCGTCGAAGGGCAGCGCCGATTCGTTCGACAGGTGCTCACAAGCGGCCTGGTTACGACGCAGGACCAGCTCGTCAACCGGAATATTATGCTCAACCCGGGTGATCCGCTTTCACAGCCGAAAATGATCGAGACGCAGCGCCGGCTCTATGATCTGGGGATCTTCTCCGCGGTGAACATGGCGATCCAGAATCCGCAGGGAGAGACCCAGAGCAAGTACATCCTCTACCAGATGGACGAAGCGAAGAAATACTCCTTCGCCACGGGCTTCGGAGCGGAAATCGCGCGCATCGGCGGCGGGACGAATCCGGACTTCCCAGGGGGAAAGGCTGGTTTCAGCCCGCGCGTGTCGTTCAACGTGAGCCGCATCAACTTTCGCGGTCTGGGTCATACAATCAGTTTTCGCAGCCGGCTGTCGAATCTTGAGCGGCTCGGCCTTCTGAGCTATACGGCGCCTCGCCTTCGCGATACTCCGAACCTGACGCTGACATTTACCGGGCTCTACCGCGATTCACGGGACGTCCGCACCTTCAACGCCAAGCGATACGAAGGTGCAGTGCAGATATCGCAGCGGCTCTCGAAAGCGAATACAGCGTTCTACCGATTTACCTACCGCCGCAACAGCGTCAGCTCGCTTAACATCGATCCACTGTTGATCCCCCTCTATTCGCAGCCGGTGCGAATCAGCCTGGCTTCCGGAAATTTCATTCAAGACCGGCGCGACGACCCGATCGATTCGCGCAAGGGTGTGTTCAACACAGTGGATGTCGGGTTGGCTGCGAAAATTTTTGGGTCGCAGTCCGGGTTTACCCGGTTTCTCGGCCGCAACACGACCTATCATCCTATTGGGAAAAAGTTAGTGGTCGCGCGTTCGGTCAACTTCGGCTGGCTGCAGCCGATCACAGGGAAGCTGACGTCGGAGACCCCATCGGCTGCCGATGTGTTCTCCGGCGCCGCATTCGAGCAGATTCCGATTGCCGAGCGCTTCTTTTCCGGTGGTGGAAACAGCCATCGCGGATTCCCTGAGAACCAGGCCGGCCCGCGGGATGCAGCTACTGGATTCCCCGTCGGAGGTCAGGCGCTGCTATTTTTCAATCACGAGCTCCGCTTTCCGTTGATTGGCAACAACGTCGGCGCCGTACTTTTTCACGATGCCGGCAATGCCTACAGCCGGCTTAAAGATATTTCGTTCCGACTCAGCCAGCCGCACCAGACGATCGTGGGGACGACCGGTCCACAGGAAGCATTCGGCTTCAACTACATGGTTCACGCGGCCGGGATCGGAATCCGCTATCGAACTCCGATAGGCCCGGTGCGGCTGGACCTGGCGTTCAGTCCGAATGCGCCGCGGTTCGAAGGATGCGCCGGCTATACGGGCGAGGAGCGATTTCAGTGTGGGCGCGTAAAACCGGACGGCAGCCCGGCGCTCGAACGGAAGCGGGACCGCATCAACCAGTTCCAGTTTCATTTTTCGATCGGGCAGGCGTTCTGATGAATGGATGGCTCTGTTTGCTCGCAGTGGCTCTCGTGTGCCGGGCCGAGATCATCGACAGGATCGCCGTGACTGTCGGCGATCGCGTTATTACCGACAGCGAGATCGTGCGAGAGATCCGTCTGACAGCCTTTCTAAACGGCGAGCCAGTCAATTTCGGCCCCGAATCAAAGCGTAAAACCGCGGACATGCTGGTAGAGCAGCGGCTGATCCAGATCGAGAACGACGCCAGTCTCTATCCTCCGCCGGCGAGCGAGGCGGTCGAGGAAATGTTGAAACAGCAGCAAGAACGTTTTGCGAGTCCCGCGGCTTACAAGGAAGAATTACGGCGCTTCGGGGTCAGCGAGCAGGAGCTGAAGGGACGCCTGCAGCGCCAGCTCGCCACGCTGCGGTTTCTCGAGCTGCGCTTCCGGCCGGGAATTCAGGTGACCGACGAAGAAATCGCCGCTTACTTCGCGAAGCGTCTGACGCCGGAACTCAAGAAGACGAATCCAGGTTTAGAGTTTGCGTTGACCGACTACCGGGAACAGGTCGAACAGGCTCTGATCGACGAGCGCGTGGATCAGGCTTCCGACGCGTGGTTGAAGGCAGCGCGCGATCACACTCGAATCGAATTCCGCGCCGCAGTCTTCGCGGCCGACCAGGCGTCTCGGGGAGCCGACAAATGAAGCGCAAAACGGCTCGCCGGCTGAAGATCCTCGGTGTTTTCGTCATGCTGTTGGCGCTCTTCGTGACGATAGCTGTGCTTACCCTGCGTAGTCCGTGGTTTCACGAGCAAGTCCGGCAGCGCATCGTAGCGGAGCTCGAGCGCGTGACTGGCGGCACGGCGATGCTCGGTGGTTGGGTGTTCAACTGGGAGCTTCTTACCGTCGAGTTCAACGATTTGACGCTGCATGGAAGCGAACCGGCGAATGTGCCGCCCTTGGTTCGAGCACGCTCGATCAAAGTCGGCCTGAAGATTATCTCTTTCTGGAAACGGAACGTGGACATTCAATCGCTCGAGATTGTCGAGCCGCAGGTCAACCTCATCGTGGCCGCCGACGGGTCAACGAACGTTCCGGCGCCGAAGATCATGAGGCGGACCGGAAAAATAGGCCTCGAACCCCTGCTCGACTGGAAGATCGGCGCATTCGCATTCGAAAACGGCACGCTGCTTTTTGCCGGGAACAAGCACGACATCAACGCCAGGGGAGAAAAGCTGCAGGCGAAATTCTCCTATGACTTCTCCGGCCCACGCTACAAAGGCCAGCTTACGATGCAGCCGCTTCGGATGAATTTCCGCGGGATCTCGCCGCTCGACACCGATGTTTATCTGGTCCTGAGTCTGGAGAAGAATCGGATCGAGTTTTCTAACGCCAAGTTCGACATGCGGGGCTCGCACCTGGAAGCCACCGGCGCGATTGAGGATCTGTCGTCGCCGAAAGCTGTATTCCAGTTCACCGCCCGCGTGGCCGTCGACCAGGCCGGTCCGCTGTTTCGGATTCGGGCGGCAAAGCGAGGAACCATCGAGCTGGCCGGCTCCTTCAACTACGACAGCGCATCCGACTACACCATCGCCTCGAGTGTGCGGGCTCGCGATCTCGACGTGCAGCACGATGGAATCCGAGTCTCGGGAGTGCGCGCCACGTCGAAGCTGCGCCTGAATCGCCGTGGGATGAAACTGGACGCGCTGGTCGTCGACATTCTCGGTGGGAGATTCACGGGCGAAGCCGATTTTCCCGAGTTTCGGCGCTTCGTCGTAAATGGGACGGCGAAAAACATTCCGATCCAGGAGGCTCTCAGTGCGTTTGCGCCCCAGCTCCCGCCGGCGGGCAAGAAGACCTGGAGCGGCGTCGCTTCGGGCCCGGTCCGCGTGGAAGGAGAACTGCGAGGCGGGCCGGTGGTGGCGTCGGCGAACGTGTCGATCGCGCCTGCTCCCGGCGGTATTCCCGTCGAAGGCGCCGTGGATGGCCGGTACGACGGCCGAACCCGCATGTTGAGTCTTGGCAAATCCTACGTGGTGACACCTGCGGGGCGTCTGGATGTTACCGGCGTGCTTGGAGAGCAGGTTCAGGTTCAGGCGGTCTCCACAAATCTCGATGAGCTTTTGCCGGTGATCAATGCATTCTCCAAGTCGCCGATAAACTCTCTGCCCATCCAACTGAGGAACGGCAAGGCTACGTTCACCGGAACGGTTTCCGGCAAACTAAATTCGCCTGAAATCGCGGGAGCGGCGACGGCGGCCAGCTTCACCTATTCGGGAATTGATTTCGACAGCTTTGCAGGTCGGGTGAAATTGAACGAATCATCGCTCAGCCTGCAGGACGGAAAGCTGGCGCGCCGCGGCGCAAGAGCGCAGATTTCCGGCAGCGTCGGTATGACCGACTGGAAGATATTGCCATCGAGCCCTGTGACGGCCGCAGGAACGCTGAGCGGCGGGGAGATTTCGGAGCTGTTGACGCTCGCGCGGCAGAAACAGATACCCGTCCGCGGCGGACTCACTGTCGCGGCGCGCATCTCCGGAACAGTTGAATCCCCGCGAGGGACCGCCGATATCAATGCAAGCGCCGGAGTAGCCTATGACGAGCCTTTCGATCGTCTGCAAGCCAGCGTCGAGTATTCTCCGCAGTTGATTGCAGTGCGCCAAGTCCGGCTGACTGCGGGTCCGGCTCAGATTACCGCCAGCGCCTCTTTCGAGCCAACCCGGCCAGCGGCCGGCGTGGTCCAATTTCGAGACGGCCGGTTACAGTTTCAAATCGCCACCAACGACATGGCGGTTCAAAGATTTCAGTTCCTGCGGCGCCGACGGCCCGATATTATGGGCGTGGTTCGGACCAGCTTTCAAGGTACAGCAACGCTTCAGGACCGAGGCGCCGGCCGTTTGCCAGAAACTCTGCTGACCTCGCTTAATGGCGACCTCACGACACAGGGTCTGCGCCTCGATAGCCGGGCCATCGGGAACATCAAGGCGACTGCGAAGACAGAAGCGGCGGTTCTTAAAGTCCAGGTGGATTCCAATTTCTTAAATTCAAATCTCGTCGCGACGGGCCAGTGGCGCCTGGCTCCCGGCTATCCAGGAGAGGCCAGCGCACGCTTTTCGGAGGTGTCCCTGGGGATGGTTCGGGAATGGTTAGCGCGGCCAGGCGAACGCACTGCGCTCAATTTCGATGGCTCGGCGGAAGGAGCGATATTGATCGCCGGCCCGGCGCTCGATCCGCGCGGGTGGAAGGCCGCGGCCCAGTTTTCCAAAGTCCAAATGTATCCGCAAGAGCAAGGGACCGTCGCTGCGACTCCGCGATTTACTTTACGGAACGAAGGACCGGTTCTGTTGACGATGGAGAAATCGGTCGTCACGGTGGCGGGCGCTCATTTTACAGGACCCCTGACGGATGTCCGCGTGTCGGGAACGGCTTTGATCGAGCCCAAGCCGTCGCTCGATCTGCGCGTTAATGGCGATGTCAACCTGGCTGTGGCGCGAAACTTCACGCGGGATATCGAAACGGACGGCGCGGCAAAGATCAACGCGTCCGTTCGCGGGCCTCTCGATCAGCCGCTAATTAATGGACGCCTCGATGTTAGCAATGGCTCGCTCCACTTCACGGACATCACGACGGGATTGTCCGGGGCCACCGGAGCCATCCTGTTTAGCGGCAAACAGGCGAATATCCAGGACTTCAGTGGCCAAGTCGGCGGCGGCAAGGTCGAGCTCAGCGGCGTGGTGGGCTATGCGGGCCGCGAGCTTTCTTACCACGTCGACGTGGAGGCGACCGACGTTCGGGTGCGCTATCCGGAGGGCGCCAGTACGTCGGCGGACGCCGAATTGAATTTGCGCGGAACGAGCCAGCGGAGCACGCTTTCCGGCTCCATCTCGGTGCTGCGAACCGGCTTCAATCCGCGCACGGATTTCGCATCGATTCTCGGCAAGGCGTCCGAACCGGTGCGCACACCGTCGGCGCGCGTTGGTCCGCTGAGCGGGATGCACTTTGATGTCAGGATCGAGACAGCGCCCGACATCAGCTTCGAGAGTTCGTTCGCGCAGGACATCCAGGTGGAGGGAAGTCTGCGACTGCAGGGAACGCCGTACAATCCAGTGCTCCTCGGCCGGCTGAGTATTACACAAGGTGAGATCAATTTCTTTGGCACGCGCTACACGATCAGTCAGGGTTCGGTTACGTTTGCCAATCCGGTGAAGATGGAGCCGGTGCTCAACGTGGATCTGGAAACGCGCGTACAGGGCATAGACGTAATTCTCACGGTCTCCGGACCGATCAACAAGCTCAACGTTACGCCGCGTTCGGATCCCCCTCTAGAGATGTCGCAAGTTCTGGCGCTGCTAGCTACCGGCTCGGCTCGTTCTTCCGATCCGACACTTGTGGCCCGGCAAACGGTGGCGAACCAGGGCTTCACGCAGTTGGGAGCGAGCGCGCTGATCGGCCAGGTGGTGGCGAATCCCGTCTCAAGCCGGCTCCAGCGATTCTTTGGGGTGAGCAGGCTCAAGATCGATCCGCAGCTCTCCGGCGTCGAGAACAACCCGCAGGCGCGGCTGACACTGGAACAGCAAGTCGCGAAGAACCTGACGTTCACCTACATCACCAATCTGAGCAGCAGTAACCAGCAGATCGTGCGGGTGGAGTGGTCGTTGAATCGAAACTGGTCGGTGATTGCGGTCCGCGACGAGAACGGTTTGTTCGGAGTGGATTTTCTTTATAAGAAGAGTTTCAAATAGCGCAATCAGCGCTTCTGGCATTTTGGACAGAAGTGCGTGCCGCGTTGCGCAACCAGGATCCTTCGTATCGCGGTCGCACACGCCGGACACGGTTCGCCCTCCTTGCCGTAGACGCGGTGCTTGAGTTGAAAGCTGCCGCGCCGGCCATCGGAATCGACGTAGTCGGAAACCGAGGATCCGCCGCTGTTGATGGATTCGAGTAGAACCTCTTCGATCGCCGCATGCAAGCGGGCGGCCCGGTCGCGGCTTATCCGGTAAGCGAGCGCGCGGGGATGCAGTCCGGCGCGGTGGAGCGCCTCATCGGTGTAGATATTCCCCATACCTCGCAGGAAGCTCTGGTTGAGCAGCAGGGGCTTCACCATCGACTTGCGCGCGCGCAATCGGGCGACAAAGGCTTCGCGACTGAGCGCTAGCGGATCCGGGCCAAGCCGCTCCATGCGCCCGGCGAAGTGGCTGCTCAATTCGATGCGTCCAAACTGGCGGATATCGTCGTAAACCAACGCGCCCTTGTCCAGAGTGATGATGGCGTGGCTGTGCGGGCCGAGCTCGGCGTCCATCAGGAGCTTGCCTGTCATGCCGAGGTGGATGCCCAGGCTGGCGCTAGCATCGGAGAAGTCGATCAAGATGAACTTGCCGTGGCGCCGGACTCCGCAAATCGTCTTTCCGGCTATCCGCTCGGGCGTCCCTCGGATTATTCGCGCGCAGCGAAATTCGGCGGTAAGGATGCGACGGCCTTCGAGCCGAGGCGCCAGCCCGCGGACGATGGTTTCGACTTCCGGAAGTTCGGGCATTCTAGGGAATATCGATCAGAATTTCGTCGCCGGCAACCCGAACTGGAAAGGTCGCGACGGCTACATCGGGATTGTAGTCATGCCGGCCGGTGCGGCAGTCGAACTCCCAGGCGTGCCAGGGACAAGTGAGGTTGACGCCGTTCACGGCGCCCTGGCCAAGCGGACCTCCGTTATGGGGACAGATTCCACATAGGGCGTGGATCTGGCCGTCCACGTTGCAGATCGCGTAGTAGCGATCGGCGACGTTAGCCTCCATCACAGTGCCTGGCGCGAGCTGCGACAACAACCCGGCCTTTACGAACGG
>Ga0075431_100005204_pt1 | contig 12813 bp, 14 predicted proteins | sample RhiMetdeltSRZDD5_FD_75297 | JGI IMG/M metagenome (GOLD analysis project Ga0075431, IMG submission 75297) | Populus rhizosphere microbial communities from Tennessee, USA - Rhizosphere MetaG P. deltoides SRZDD5 | ecosystem: Host-associated > Plants > Roots > Rhizosphere > Soil | place: USA... | reverse complement strand
TTCGATCTGCACGGCGTCTCGGCGACCACGAATGCACCCGCGCCGCTGATCGTCGTCAACGGGCCGATTCGCCGCGCGCTGGACATCAACTGTGGCGCCGGCCTCTTCGGTCCCGGCTGGCGCGCGAACGCCACCATCGGCCGAGCGCTGCGACTCGTCTGCGTCAACGTGGGCGGGGCGCGCCCAGGCGTGGTCAGTATGTCGACCTTCGCCCATCCGGGGCGCTACACGTACTGCATCGGTGAGCACGAGGAAGCGAGCCCCTGGGAGTCCCTGGCCGTCGAGCACGGCTTTGCCGCGACCGACGACACGGTCGCGTTGCTTGCCGCCGATGCGCCGCTGACCGTGTACGACCAGCGCAGCCGCACCGCGCCGGACCTGCTCGCGACGGTGGCGGCGAGCATGGCGGTGATCGAGCACCACAAGATGACCCACTGGGGCGACACGCTGCTCGTCCTGTCCCCCGAGCACGCCACGATCGTCGCCGGCGACGGCTTCAGCAAGGCCGACGTTCGGCAATTCCTCTTCGAGCGTCTGCGGCGCCCGGTCCACGAGCTGGTGCCCGGACGCAACGGCGGCGACGGGCTGCCCGAGCACGTCCTGCGAAAGTTCGCCGACCCCGCGCACGACACGACGCTCATTCCGAAGTTCCGCGCCCCCGAGCACATCAAGGTGCTGGTGGCGGGCGGGACGGCCGGCCGGTTCTCGGCGGTGGTCCCGGGCTGGACGTTTTCCAAGGGCTCGAATCTGGTGCTGAGGAGGATCCGGTGAGCGACTATCTCGATCCGACCGATTCCGTAGCCGTCCCGCGCAAGACGGCGCCGCGGCCGTCGAGCCTCGACGGCAAGGTGATCACGCTGCTCGACATCTCCAAGGCCAAGGGCGACCATCTCCTGGACCGCCTCGAGGAGCTGCTGCGCGAGCGCGCGCGGCCCAAGGCCATCGTGCGAAAGAAGAAGCCGACCTTCGCGCGCCCGGCGCCGGACCCGCTGCGCGAGGAGATCGCGCGCGAGACCGACGTCCTCATCGAAGCGCTCGCCGATTGAGGGTCCTGCACAACGTGCAGTGTGCACGACGGCGTGTTCTTCGAGGATCGCGGCATTCCCACGGCCACTATCATCTCCACGGAGTTCGCGCGGGCGGCTGTCGCGCAGGCGACGGCGCTCGGCGCCACCGGGTATCGCACGATCATGGTGCAGCATCCCATCCAGCCGCTGACGCGCGACGAAGTCCGCGCGCTGGCCGACAAGGCCTTCGACGAGGTGGTCGCGCGGGTGACCGCGTGACGGTGGCATCGCGCTAGGGTGCACGCCGATCTCCTGACCGCGATCGGCGTCAGCATCGTGGCGGCGGCGACGCTCGCGCTGCTCGCGCGCGTCGTCCGCCAGCCGCTGATCCTCGGCTACATCGCGGGTGGGGCGCTGCTGGGGCCGCACCTTGGCCTCGGGATCATCACCGAGCGGGCCGAGGTCGAGGTCATCTCCGAGATCGGCCTCATCTTCCTGCTGTTCATCATCGGCCTCGAGATCAACATCCCGAGCCTGGCGCAGGTCGGCCGTGCCATCACCGTCGGCGGCCTCCTGCAGTTTCCCATCTGCGCGGCGCTGGCCTGGCACCTGCTCGGCGGTCTCACGGAGTCCAGCGGGGGCGAGTTCGACCGGCTCTACCTCTCGGTGGCGCTCGCGCTCTCCTCCACGCTCATCGTGGTCAAGCTGCTGTTCGACAAGCTGGAGATGGCCACCCTGGCCGGCCGCATCACCGTCGGCATCCTGGTGTTTCAGGACCTGTGGGCGATCGCGTTTCTGGCGCTCCAGCCGAGCCTCCGCGCGCTGGAGCCGGTGCCGCTGCTCGCCTCCCTCGGCGCCGGCGTGGCGCTGGTGGCCACGGCCGGCGTGCTGTCGCGGCTGGCTCTCCCCGCGCTCTTTCGCGCGGTGGCCGGCTCGCACGAGCTGCTCCTGCTGACCTCCATCGCCTGGTGCTTCCTGGTGGCGGGCATGGCGGGCTACCTGGGGCTTTCGAAGGAGATGGGCGCCCTCATCGCCGGCATGGTCATTGCCGCCTTCCCGTACGGCACGGAGGTGATTGCGCGGCTCTCCGGCGTGCGCGACTTCTTCGTCACGCTGTTCTTCGTGGCCCTCGGGCTGCAGGTGCCGATGCCGACGGGCTCGGTGCTGCTCGTCGCCGCCGGCCTCGCGCTGTTCGTCGTGGCCAGCCGCTTCATCTCCATCTATCCGGTCTTCGCGGTCCTGGGCCTCGACATGCGGACGTCGGGCGTGGTGGCCGTGAACCTGGCGCAGATCAGCGAGTTCTCGCTGGTCATCGTCACTCTCGGCTTCGGCGACGACCACGTGAGCGAGACCCTGGTCTCGCTCGTCCTCTTCACGCTCGTGCTCACGTCGGTGGGGACCACGTACGCCATCCGCTACAACCACGCCATCGCGACCGGCGTGGCGGCGGCCCTCGAGGCCACCGGCGTACCGCGCTGGCTGCGCCTGCGCCGCCAGCAGGAGGGCGAAGCGCCGGCGCCGGCGAAGGTGACGCACGACATCTTCTTCCTCGGCGTGTCGCGCGAGGGCCTGGCGCTCGTGAAGCGGCTCGAGCGCGATCAGCCCAACATGAAGAAGCGCATGGTCGCCGTCGACTTCAACCCCGAGACGCTCGCCCAGCTGGAAGCGGACGGCGTCGCCTGCCACTACGGCGACATCAGCAACAGCGAGACCCTGCGGCATGCGGGAATCGAGGACGCCAGCATCGTCGTGTCGCCGATCTCGGACTGGTTCCTGCAAGGGACCGACAATCTGAAGCTGCTCCGGCAGGTTCGGGCGCTCGTCCCGAAGGCGCACGTGATCGTCACCGCCGACACGCTGGCCGCCGCCAACGGCCTCTACGCCGAGGGCGCCGCCTACGTGATGATCCCGCCCGTGCTCACGGCGGAGCGCCTCTTCTGGGTGCTGCGCGATACCAGCGAGGCGGCGCTGGCGCGTGCCCGCCAGCGCCAGGTCGACGAGCTCCGCACGCAGCGACCAAGGTAACTCGGAGGGGGCTTCAACAAGTCGGGCTTCGGTTTATTCCGGGAGCTGCCAGACGCGGCCCTGGGGGGCTTCCTCTGTCAGGGTGAACTGTGGCAGCGCCAGGTGGGGGGCGAGGTCGTGGAAGACGACGCGGACGCGCTTGCCGATGGCGACGTTCTTGGCGTCTTCCATCGTGGTGCCGTCGGCTTTCACGAGGTTGCCGATGATGCGGAGCGCCTCGTCGGACGTCGGCGTGCCGCGCTGCTCGTCGAGCTCGACCAGCACCACACTGTAGGGAGTAGCGTCCTTGAACCCGGGTTGGATGGCGTGGACGACCGTCTCGTAAGAGTAGATGGTGCCGCGGCCGCTGACCTCCTTCCACGTCCAGCCGAGCTCGGTGCACCAGGGACAGGCGTGCGTGGGCGGATAGCGCATCAGCCCGCACGCGTTGCACGCCCTTAGCATCAGCTTGTGCTGCCGCGCGTGGGCGAAGTAGTCCTTCCACTCCGAGTCGTTGTCAGGAATCAGGAGAGACATACCGCGGTACTGAACGGGCTCGGGCATCTATGGCTCCTGTTGTAGCGACGGCTTCGCGTGCGGCTCGAGCCGTGGGTGGGCTGGTCTGGATGGACGGTGGCTGCGCTCCGCGACAATGGTTGCGCGCGCGACGATGGTCTCCATGTGGTCCGCCACCATCGTCCTTCTCATCGGCGCATGATCAGTGCCGAGCCGGTCGGCGGCATGGCCCAGCCGAGGTTCATGGTGATCTCTGCGTCCTTCACCTGGCGGCAGCGGCCGGGGGCGTAGTCGTAGGTGTGCTGGCCCTTGGCGGCGCCGGGGCAGTAGTCGTCGACGGTGCCGCGCAGCTGGCGGACGTTCTCGATCACCATCGACATGCCGTGCGTGTAGCCCTCGCAGAGATGGCCGCCCGAGGTGTTGTTCGGGCGCTTGCCGCCGAGCTCGATGATCCCGCTCGACACGTACTGGCCGCCCTCGCCCTTCTTGCAGAATCCGTACTCCTCGAGCTGCAGCATGGTGGTGAAGGTGAAGGCGTCGTAGGAGCCGGTCACGTCGACGTCCTCGGGGACGATGCCGGCCTGACCGAACACGATGTCCTTGGCGTAGTAGCCGGCCACGCGCGTGATCGGCCCGTGCGCCCAGTGGAAGTCGGTGCGCGGCTTGTTGACGCGTCCGGCCACGCCCATGATGTAGGCGGGCCGCGCCTTCAGATCGCGCGCGCGCTCCGCGCTGGTGACGATCAAGCACGTGGCGTTGTCGGTCTCGAGACAGCAGTCGAGCAGATGGAGCGGCTTCACGATCCAGCGGGAGCCGACGACGTCCTGGACGGTCACGCGCTCCTTCTGGGTGGCCTTGGGATTCTGGGAGGCGTGCTTGCTGTGCGCCACCCGCACGTGCGCGACCTGCTCGGAGGTCGTGCCGTACTCGTACATGTGGCGCATGAAGGTGAGGGCGAAGCTCTGCCCCGCGCTCCGCATGCCGAAGGGCACCTGGGCCAGGTCCAGCGAGCGGACGGGCTGAGCGGCACGGGCGCCGGTGCCGCCGATGCGGAACTCTGTGTAGCCGTTCATCGAGCGGAACAGCGCGACCGTGCTGCACATGCCCGTCTCGATGGCGCCCATGGCCAGCCCCACCAGCGCCTCCGTCGACGAGCCGCCCCCGAAGACGTCCATGTAGAAGTTGAGCCTCATGCCGAGGTCGGAGGCCACCCAGTTGGCGGGCGTGGAGTCGCCGCTCTGGTAGCTCATCATGCCGTCGATCTCGCGCGCCTGGAGACCCGCGTCCACCATGGCCTTGCGGATGGCGTCGACGGCCATCGCGCGCGTGGTGCGTCCCGAGTTGCGCGAGTACTCCGTCTCGCCCACGCCGACGATGCAGTACTTGTCCTTGAGCGAATTCATAAGAGTCGTCCCAGCGGGCCAAGGTCCAGGTTGAGGTCTTCGGGCCCGAGCCCGAAGCGCGCCCCGATGTCGCGGATCGTCTCCTCGAGACGCATGAGCGCCAGCCCGATGCGCTCCGTCTCTTCGGGGGTGAGCGTCTGCGCTTCCATGCGCCGGATGGCCTGTCGCTCCATCAGCTGGCGAAGAAACTCGACGAGGGTGAGGACGAGCCGTGCCACCGAGCGCTGCACCTCCTCGGGATCGGCGTTCCAGCGCGGCGGGGCCATGTCCTCGACGCGGCGCTCCAGCTCCGCCCGTAGCGACTCGATCTCGCGGACGCCGATGCGCGGTCGAGCGGTGGCGTCGGATGCGTGGTCGCCCGCGTCGCGCGGCGTCATCCGAGGTGCTCGGGGGCGAACGCGTAGGGAGGCCACGGCCCGGTGGCGGCCGCGCGCGTTGGCGCCAGGGCCGACGCGCCGGCGGCGAGCGCGTCCAGATAGGCGCCGGCGCGGCCGCGGTCGACGAGGTGGTAGACGCTCGCGATCAGTGGCGGCGCGTCGTGCCGCTGCGCGTGCTCGGCCCTGACCAGCGGCGCCAGGTGCGGTCTGAGCGGCGCGAGCTCGGGCACCTCGGCGTCGCGCCGCGCCTGCTGGCGCCGGCCCTCGAGATAGCGCGTCCCGGGACCGGGATCGCTCGTCCCGGGCACGGGCGCCGGCGGTGACGCCGCCTCGCCGAACACCCTGAGCGTCATCTGCTCGCGGCCGGCCACGAGCGCCAGCGCCTCGCGCAGGCGCGGGGCGCGCTCCGCCAGCGTGTCGGCCAGCGCGGCGTCGCCGGCGAGCAGCGTGCCGAAGCGGACGGGAAGGATGGCGTCGACGGCGGCCGCCAGCCGGCGGACGACCGCGTCGTGGGCGAGGAGCGTCGTCCGGCTCACCGGCGGCGGCGCCGCCATGTCGCCGACGGCCGCGAGCAGACCGGCCACGGGCAGGTACCGCAGCGGCTCGTCCCCCAGCCCGGGGCCGGCGTCGGCGCGCGGGGGGTCGGCGAGCAGCGCGTACACGTAGGCGCTCACTCGGGGCGCACCTCGACGATGCGATCCGCGGCGCACAGCAGCACCGAGAGTCGGAGGTAGAGAAGGTCCACGCCGGCGAGCCCGACCACCACGTCGCCGCTGAGCACGACGCCCTTGTTGAGAAGGTTGTCCACGACGTCGAGCAGCGAGGCGTCCGCGGATTGCAGGAGCTCGCGCGTCTCCTCGCGCGCCGGGCTCACGTGGCTCCTCCCACGAAGTTGTAGGGCGGCCAGGGGCCGCTCAGCGTCAGCGTGTAGCCGTGCTCGGCCAGGCGCCGGACGCGCTCCCGCGCGACGCGCTTGAACGCGGCCGCGCGGCGGGGCGGCAGCAGGAAGGCGGCATCGAGCACCAGACGCGTGCCGTCGACGGGATCGGGCGGCCGGCGGCGCGCGTCGTCGGCGCTCTGCGCCAGCGCCTCGAAGGTCGCGTCGATGTCGGCGCGGCCGCGCGCCAGCGCCTCGCGAAGGGCCTGCTGCTCCTGCTTCTTCAGCATGAGAAAGCGCGTCCCCGAGGTGACGCCGGCGGTGGCCTTGGCCGCCCGCTCGCGCTGGACGCGCCGCGCGCTCGCCTCGTCCAGATGAATGCGCACGCCCCACTCCTGCCGGCCGGCCACGCGCGCGATGGCGCGGTCGATGGCGGGGCGAAGCTTGGTGATATGAGCGAGCGCCCGGTCGTCGGTGTTGAAGAGCGTGAAGAGCTTCAGTGGGATGGTAGTGGCCGCGCGCGCGATGTGCTCCACCACCGCTTCGTGGGCGGTGGCGCAGGCGGCGACCCAGTCGAGATCGCGCAGGCGCGCCTCGACCGGCGCGCTGCCGTAGCGAGAGAGCGGCGCATCGGCAACCACGAGCCTGACACCACCGCCGGCGTCGAGGGCGCGGAGCGGCCCCGTCCCCGGCAGCCCGCGCGGCGCGCGCTGGAGGGCGGGCGCGCGCTTGGCGTGCGCGACGCAGTACAGATAGGTCGCCTTCTCGTCGCTGTCGCGAGTCACCCGTGCCACTGCCACCTCCGGAGCCAGTCTCGGAGCCCTTCGACACCGCCCGGGGGCGGCGATTCGGCCGGCGTCGAAATGATAACGCATCGCTTGCCGGCGGCGGAGCGGGCGGCCGTGGCCACCGCGGCCGTCTCGCGCCGCTCGCGCGTGGCCGCGCGGCGACAGCGCGGGCACCCGGGCGGCGTCACCGCGTTCACGATGACGCCGCCAATGGGAATTTGCAGACGGCGGAGGCCCTTGAGCAGGCGCGTCGTCTCGAGCCGCGGCAGCGCGGCGGGCCGGGTCACGGCCACCACGCGCGTCCGGTCGGCGTCGCGCAGGAGGGCGGCCAGCTCGCGCAGCTCGCGCGCGACGTCGAGGAGATCGGAGGCGAGGTCGCCCAGGCCCATGACGGCGCGGTACTTGAGGAGGATGGCCAGCAGCGCGTGAACCCATTCAAGCGCGCCGGCCGGCATGGCGAGCAGGCGCAGCGCGTGGCCGGTGGGGGCCGTATCGACCACCACGAGGTCGTAGGGCGGCGGCGCGGTGCGGAGCAGCGAGTCGACGAGGGTCAGCACGCCGAACAGCTCGTCGAGTCCCGGCGGCGCCAGGTCCATCAGCTCGCGGATGACGGCGCGATCGTAGGCGACGTCGAAGCGGGAGCCGCGCAGCAGGCCGTCGAACAGCTCGTCCACGGCCTTCTCGTAGCGCTCGCGGCGGACGCGAAACGCCGCGTCGGCGTCGAGCTCGCGCGCGTGCAGCTGCTCCGCCCCGGGCACCGGGCGCTCGTCGTCGTCCAGCGCGATACCCAGCACGTCGGCGAGCGAGTGCGCGGGATCGGTGGAGAGCAGCAGCAGCCGCGCGTCGGGCCGGCGCTCGGCGAGACCGAGGGCGACCGCGGTTGCGCAGGACGTCTTGCCCACGCCGCCCTTGCCGAGGAAGGCGAGCACGCGCGTTCCCGGCGGGGCCAGCGTGTCGAGCCAGGGCGGTGCCGCGACGGCCACGCGGCGGCTCGCCCGCGCGCGCGTTCGCGGCCGCGCAAGCGTCGGCGGAGGTGCGGCTGCCAGCCGCCGGAGGGCCGCCAGGCCCCGCGGCTCGTCGTCGGCGGCGGCCACGAGTCGCACACGGTGGCCGGCCAGCGCGCGGTGCAGGCGCCGCACGACCTCGGCCTCGACGCCGGCGCGGCCCATGCAGAGCGCGCAGCGCGCGGAGGGTCGCGTGAGGCGGTTGACCACGAGCTCGTCGACGGCGATGGCCGCCGACTCGAGCGCGCGCACGCCGTCGAGCGTCTCCGCCAGCGTCACCGGCTCCGCCAGCAGCACCCACGAGAACGTGCAGCGCGATGGATCGCGCAGCATCGCGTGAAGGGCGCGCGCTTCGCCCTCGATCTCGGCCACCAGCGCGTCGGCCGCGTCCCCGCGGTGCGCGCCGCCCAGGCTCTCCCCGAGAAAGCGATGCTTGGCGAGCATGTCGCCGAGCACGGCCGCGATGCGGTTCAGCGTCTCCGGCATGGCCAGAAGACGCAGCGTGTGACCGGTCGGCGCGGTGTCGACCACGATGTCGTCGTAGGGCCGCGCGCGCGCCAGACGATGGAGCTCGATGAGCCCGATGAGCTCGTCGACCCCCGGGAGCGAGAGGGCCAGCAGTCGGTCGACGTCGTCCTCGTCGAGATAGGTGCCGCGGTCAGCGATGGTGCGGAGCGGTCGCCGGCGCTCCGCCAGCCAGCGCGCGAGCGCGCGATCGGCGTCGAGCTCCACCGCGGCCAGCGCGCCCGCGCGCGTGGCCAGCGGGCGCGGGGTGGCCGCCAGCCGCGCCCCCACCGCGTCGCCGAGCGAGTGCGCGGGATCGGATGAGATCAGCAGCACGCGGCGCCCCTGCTCCGCGAGCGCGAGGGCGGCCGCGGCCGCGCACGTGGTCTTGCCGACGCCGCCCTTGCCGCCGAAGAACCGGAATCGCGGCGCCGCCCTCACCGGCCGGGCGCAGCGTCCTCGTCGTCGGCCGGCTCGTCGTCGAAGGTCGTCGCCTCGATGCCGGTGATGCGCATCTCGCCGGGCTCCGACGTGATCCCGCGCTGCCGCTCGTGGATCTCGCGCAGGCGCGCGAGGAGCTCGGCCTCCACCACCGCGAACTCCTCTTCGGTGATCTCGCCGAGCTCGAGCCGCATCTGGGCGGCCAGGAGCTCCTCGCGCAGCACGCTGTCGTCGTTCAGCTGCGACTCGACGGCGTCGACGAGCTTGCGGAGCACGAACTTGATGCCGCCCACGAGCAGCGTGTCCAGGATGATCACGTCTTGGCGTGCCGGTTGGTGAGGGTGGCAATCACGGACGCGAGGTCCTGCGGCGCGATGGGCTTGGGCACGTGCATCTGGTAGCCGGCCTGGAGCGCGCGGGCGCGATCCTCGACGCGCGGATAGGCGGTGAGCGCCACCGCCGGCGTGTAGCGCCCCAGCGCGCCCTCGATGTCGCGGATCTTCCGGATCAGCTCGTAACCGTCGGTATCGGGCAGCCGGATGTCGGAGACCAGCACGTCCAGGCGCTCGCGCGTCACCGCGTCGAGCGCCTCGCGCCCCGAGCTGGCGGTGGCCACGCGCGCGCCCCAGCGCTCGAGGGTGGCCACCAGCCAGCCGCGCGCGTCCGGATCGTCCTCGACCACGAGGATGGCGAGCCCCTCCATGTGGGGCTCGGCGACCGGCGCCGGAGCCGCCGGGGCCACCCGCTCCTCGTGCACGGGCAGGGTCACCGTGAAGGTGGCGCCCTGGCCTTCGCCCGGGCTCGCCGCGCGGATGCGCCCGCCGTGAACCTCGACCAGGTGCCGGACGATCGACAGACCGAGGCCGAGCCCCAGCGGCGTACGTGGCGCGGCCTCCGACTGACGGAAGCGCTCGAAGATGTAGGGCAGGAGCGCGGGCGTGATGCCGCGGCCGTTGTCGGCCACTTGCATGACCACCTCCGCACCGTGGCGCTCGAGGCCGACGACGACGCGGCCCTTTTCCGGGGTGAACTTGATGGCGTTCGACAGCAGATTCCACATGATCTGCTGGAGCCGGTCGGGATCGCCGAGCACCGGCCCGGCCGCCGGATCGAGGTTGACCACGAGCTCGATCGACTTCGCCAGCGCGGCGGGCCGAATGGCCTCCACCGCCGCCTCCACGAGCGCCGCCGGCTGTACCGCCTCGGCGGCCAGGCGCAGCTTGCCCGTGATGATGCGCGACACGTCGAGCAGGTCCTCGATCAGCTGGGCGAGGGCCTGCGTGTTGCGATCGATCGTCTCCAGCGCCCGTGCCTGCCGGGACTCGTCGAGCTCGCCCTTGCGAAGCCACCAGAGCCAGCCCACGAGCGCGTTCAGCGGCGTCCGCAGCTCGTGGGACAGGGTGGCGAGGAATTCGTCCTTCGCGCGCCCGGCCGTCTCGGCGTCGGCGCGCGCGGCCTGCTCCTGCTTCAAGAGCTCCTCACGCGCGGCCGCGAGGTCCTCGGCACGCTTGCGCGCGTCCCGCGCGCGCGCGTGGAGGGCGGCGGTCACCAGGGCCACCACGAGCATGGAGACGATTCGCACCACGGTGCCGCCGTCGATGCGGGAGAGCGGCGGGAAGAAGACGGCTTCGGTCACCAGCGCCGACAGCACGACGGCGACGAGGCCGGGGCCCCGGCCTCCCTGCGAGCTCGCCACCACCACCGCCGCGAAGAACAGCGCCGAGAAGGCGCCGCCGAGGAACGGCTGGAGGACGGCGGTGAGAACGCTCGCCGCGCCCACCGCGGCCACCGCGACGGCGTAGCCCCGGAAGGCTTGCGACACGACGCTACTCTCCCGGCTTCGCCCGCTCGAGCTTGAGCCGGATGTTGACGAAGTTGTACGGCGGCCAGGGACCCGTGTAGCGGAACGTCAGGTGATCGTACTTGGCGCCGATGGCCTTCACCTTGGCGTCGAACGCGCTCTCACGGTCGCGGGCCACCAGGAAGGCGGCGTTCATGATCATCTTGTCGCCGATCGGCTTGTTCGCGCGCGAGGCCACGGAGACGTCGCGGAGCAGCTCGAAGATCTCGGACACGTACCGCTCCGAGCGGTTCTGGAGCGCGCTCTCCACCAGCCGCCCGTACTGGACGCGGGCGAAGTAGGTAGGGCCCGTCTGGGACGCGATCTCGCCCTTCAGCTGGCGGACGTCCTCGTCCTCGCGCTCGATCTGCTTGATCACCTCGTCGCGGTCCCACAGGACTTTCAGGCCGAACTCGACCTTGTCCTCCATCTTGAGCAGCACGTCGGTGAAGGCGCCGTAGGCGCCCTTCAGGAGCTCGGTGATGTCGTCGCGGGTCTTGAACACCGTGCCGAAGGACATCGGGATGACCGTGTGCTGCCGCATGACCGCTTCGTTGACCCGCTCGTGGGCGAGCACGTTCTCACGCGTGGCGTCGAGGACCTCGATGGGCGTGTCGGAGATCACGGCCGCGATGTCCTTGTAATGCACGGTGTGCACCTCGGCCGGGGTGGCCCCGAGTCCGATGGCTCCGAAGCGCAGCGGATCTTCCGAGCGGATGACGCAGTACACGTACTTGCCGCGGCTCTCGGCCGTCTTGCCGCTCGGCGGCTGGGTCGGTGCCGGCACCGGCGCCCGGGGCGGCGTCTCGCGGATGACGCGCGAGCCCGTCCGGCGCGGTCCAGCGTCGGCCGCGCCGTCACCGGGCGGGCGCGAGGGAGCGACCACGGTTCGGCGGGGGCGAGAGCTCGGTTTCGACTTGGCAGCCATGGGATCAGTCCTCTTTCGCGGCACTGGGCCGGCTGTCCAGCATCTTCCGGATCTCCTCCAGCAGCCGTTCGGGGAGACAGGGTTTGGTGATGAACGCGTCGCAGCCCGCCTCGATGGCGCCCTTGGAGTGCCCCGCGAGCGCGTGGCCGGTGAGGGCGATGACGGGGATGGCACGGGTGCGCGCATCGGCCTTCAGCCGGCGCGTCGCTTCCCAGCCGTCGAGGCCCGGGAGCGAAAGGTCCATCACGATCAGGTCCGGGAGCAGGTCGAACGCCTGCTGCAGCGCCTCGTGACCGTTCTGCGCCTCGGCCACGCGCATGCCTGCGAACTCGAGATACTGCATGTACATGTCGCGGTTGTCGGGAAAGTCGTCGACGACGAGCACCAGGGGTGGCCCCGGATTCGCGGCCGCCTCCTGCCTTGCCGGCGCTTTCTTGGCCACCGTCATGTCCGCTTCACTTCACGCGGGATGTTCAGCGTGAAGGTGGAGCCGCGGCCGACCTGGCTGTCCAGCGTGATGTGGCCGTCCAGCATGCCGGCCAGGCGGCGGCAGATGGCGAGGCCGAGCCCGGCGCCCGTGTATTCGCGGGTGGGCGAGTTGTCGGCCTGACGGAAGTCCTCGAAGATCCGCTCCTGGTCGTCGACCGCGATGCCGATGCCGGTGTCCGCCACCGCGATGGTCATCACCTCCGACTCGCCGAGGTACCGCACGCCGACCTCGACTCCGCCCTGGGACGTGAACTTGATGGCGTTGGTGAGGAAGTTGATGACGATCTGCTTCACCTTCTGCCGGTCCGTCGTGATGAGCGGCATGTCCTCGGGCAGATGGCTCGTCACCGACAGCCGGGAGCGCGCGATGATGGGCTCCACCTCGGCCAGCACCTCCGTGATGAGGTCGCGCATGGCGAAGGCGGTGACGGTCAGCGGCATCTTGCCCGCCTCGATCCGGGAGATGTCCAGGATGTCGTTGATGATGGCGAGCAGGTGGTGCGCGTTGGAGTCGACCCTTTCGAGATTGCGGCGCTGGTGGGGCGACATGTCGCCGGCCACGCCCTTCAGCAGCATGCTCGTGTAGCCGAGGATCGCGTTCAGCGGCGTCCGGAACTCGTGCGACATGTTGGCCA